>Ga0210059_1007694_pt1 | contig 17079 bp, 10 predicted proteins | sample Ectturendosymbi2_FD_188042 | JGI IMG/M metagenome (GOLD analysis project Ga0210059, IMG submission 188042) | Ecteinascidia turbinata endosymbiont from Florida, USA - Sample 2 (SPAdes) (version 2) | ecosystem: Host-associated > Tunicates > Ascidians > Unclassified | place: Key West, Florida...
CAACCGCTAGGCCAAAGTGTTTCGCTGAAGTTTTCATTGGAAACTAGACTCGAGTCCGAGTCTTTTGAGCCTTTGATTGTCTTTCTAGCGTTTCTGGTTCAAAAGTTATGATCTAAAATAAACAAATTAATTAATTATCTAATTAGTCAAATATTTTTACTAACTTACATCACAACTTTTGAACCCGAAACCCAAGCAGGTCATCCAAAGTATCAAAAGACTCGGATTGTAGCCTAGTTTCCAGTAAAATCTTCAGCGAAATGCTACCACCTAACGGTTGGCACCCAGGGCCAGGCAAAGTGGGCCAAGGTGGCCTAAAAGTCCTCCACTTATGATGTCACTCACAAAAAACCCACACCCCCAAGCAAAAAATTTGTTTTCGAGTGCAAACTAGAAGACTTGCCGTGTCTTTTAAGACTTTCACCGAGTCTGTAGAGCATACCGGACCGGAGAAATTCCCGCGCAAAGCCACGTGCGTTTAGGCGTTTTTTTTGCAAAAATCGCCGAAACCACCCAGGTGCCAAAGTGTTAATAACATTCATACTGTTTGACAAGCATTCATGGCCAAATATTGAGGTAATCATTACACCAGAAATGTACTTGACCAAAACTGTTTGGTGATGCACAATAATGCCAGGCATAGCAGGAAAAAATACTCCCATCTTGAAACACATTTAAGGAGGGAGCATGGCTTTTTACCACAAATGACTATTTGAAGGTGAATTCATGATGCAGTACATTACGCATTCATACTTCTGACAAAATGCAGACATCAACAGTATATCCTGTTAAAAAGTATAAAAACACATTTGTTTGTGTCTGTTTTGATTCTTCAATCAAAAGTGAATTCTGATAATGTTGTGGGTTTGCCTAAATTTTCAATTCTTATACTCAAAAGTTTCTAAATTTTCTCACACCATTTAATGACCGTCATGCAAAAACTTCTCAATGGACTTGGAGTCTAATATAAACAAATGATTTAACAACAAACTGCGTAAGCCATTGATTGCTACACACTTCTAAGGACAGAGTTTATAAAATAAATATGAAACAATGTGACTTCACAAAACTTCAACAATTTACTGCTTCAAACATAGTGCTTTTCTGTTTGGATTAGAATTGAGTTGAAAAATATTTCAGAATCTGGCACTTTTTTAATCGATGTACATTCCACCTGGGCTGTGCCTAGCCTTGAATCAAAAACTAGACGAGATTCCATAAACTCGTACACTTGTGAAAAACAACTGAAATACCAATTCACAGTGATGGAGCATCTAATTATGTGATGTAGTGGTCGTAAAAAAAAATAAATGCTTATAACACATTCTGGCCCAATAGTGTACAGAGAATTCAGTAATATGTATTTAACTGCAATTCATTTTAGGTATTGGTGTGGCAAAACATTGTACGCCGCTTTCTTAATTTCATGATTTATTTTTAGGTCTAAACTTTCCCAGTGGCCTTCTTGCAAACACATGCTTAAAAACATATTCAGAACATAAAATTACTTCCCAGCTGAATTTCTTTCTGATTTTCACAGGCAAATTTTGGCAAAGAAGCACATACTGTAATAAAATTAAATTTGTTTCCACTGAGATTGAAATGGGAACCATAACATTTTGCAAAGGAAATGATCATTTTTTGAAATAGAGACAGTATTTCTTACTCAGAGATTCCCTTGTTTGAGAACAACCAAACCTGCTTATTGAAAATTAATATGTGTTGAAAAATATGTGTTGCCAATGCAAGTTCATGACTGAAAACTTTATCAGAAAGGTTTATGCTTAATAACAAATACTTTAGATACAACAGTGATAAAATCCTCCTTGAATGTTTCTCTGCATGACATTAGAGGCCGTAAGGGTTCCACATTGGTGGGTATTAGATTATCCGCATTATAGGTGCCTAACGTTTTTGTATATTTTCTTATACCTAGGAACATACTTAAAAATATACTGTATTTACTCGATTGTAAGTTGCCCTTGATTGTAAGCCGCACAAAAAGGTGTTCATAATTTAATGTAAACCGCACTTCACCATAGGTTACCTAAGCCTCTGCGATACTTTGTGCATAGCATGCTTCGGGTTTAATTAGCAACCCTGGTAATGATGATTTACTACTACAACTGCCTTCTGTTCATCATAATCCCTCCTGTGACAGATGCGCACATGATGCTGAAGAGGGGAAAGATGATGCAAAAAGAGGGTTTTGTCAACAAAACGTAGCCAAGGAAAGACTGGGCATCATCTACACATTTTGACAAGCTAAAGAAGAAAAGGTAAGCTGCCCTTGATTGCAAGCCGCTCTTTATTGTAAGCCGCATGAAATGATAAAAAAGACTTTACAAGCCATGGCTTGCAATCAAGTCAAACACAGTATCTGCTTTTTTGTCAGATTTTGTTCTATGGCAGAAGATATTTTAATTGTTTTTATCAACTTCATGAAGGCCATTTTTGGGAATCTGTCATGGTTGTTGGTTTAGCAATTTGTTAATATTGGTCAACTTATATCAAGGTCAACTTCACAATAAGTGGTGGGGTGGTACTGTTGCAACCTCTCTGGTGGCGTTACGTTGAATGTGTGATTCACCACAAAACAAGATGTGTACGAAGAACAATAGTATATATATGTGGTGCGAACAAGCAATTATAGAGTGATCGCAGAGCGTGAACTATTGTTGCTTGCTGCCATGGTGCGAAGCTTTGCGCACATGCCACTCGGTATTTCCGATCACAACAAAATGGTGCTGTGACCAGGATGTGGAGGTCGTGCTGTGTGAAGCCTTCACAAAAAGAATGTGCGATCGGTGCGGTTTGTTGTAAAAAGGAGATGTTGTTGCAACATCTCCGGTGGCGTTACGTTGAATGTGTGATTCACCACGAACGGGATGTGTGCAAAGAACAATAATATATATGTGACATGAACAAGCAGTGATAGAGTGATTGCGGCGCATGAACTCTATTGTTGCTTGCTGCCACGGTGCAAAGCTTTGCGCACATGCTGCTCAGGCTTTTCTGATCACAACAGTAGCAGAATGTGCCAAGGTCTACTAAAGACTTGCAGAAAAAATAGCTGAAAAATGCAGGCAGCCATATGCCTCTGCCATGACTGCACAACAGCCAAGTTCAGATTTGCACTCTTAAGAATACTTGCTGCCATTTGTAGCTTTTGAGGCTAAAGGAGTGATGAAAACTTCTAACATATCATGGCGACAGACCTTAGTCTAATTCTTGGTGCAGCAATTCATAGCAACCATGTTGTGGCTATGAGTGCCAATCTCAGTTTAACATATAGTGATCAGACATGTCATGCAATGACAATATGAATGATGTGCTTTTTAATGCTACTTGTGCTGTGTTTCAAGGTTTAAAATCACAAATAATTTTAAACATATAACAATTTGTTAAAAATTATTCGTGAACCATTTATTTCCAATGAGCAGACAACAAATCTACCTATGATTATACATTTGCTTTTCATGCACTATTTACACTGTTGGATTCCTTTTCCTTTCAATATTACACCAACTGTTCTGGGAAACAACTGAATTTCTTCATGATTTAATTCCTTGTCTGTATAGATCTCAATTCTTCCTGTGTTTCCTACTGTCTTTTTGTTAAAGTTGTACTTTCACCATGCCTGCTGTGCATTTCGCTTTTATTTACTGTTTGTTGCTGGTAACATAAGAATTTGTTGCAACCACTCAGCTGGCGTTGCGCTGAATGCACGGTTCACCACGAACGGAATGTGTGTGAAGAACAGCACCCATATATACTGTACGTGGCGCGAACAAGCAATAATAGAGTGATTGCAGCATGTGAGCTCTATTCTTGCTTGCTGCCACAGTGCAAAGCTTTGCTCACATGCCACTCGGGATTTCTGATCGCAACAAATTCAAACTGTGACCTCAATTGCCTGGGTTCTTAAAGAACTTTAAGCTTTTGCCAACTTTTCTTGCCTTTCATCTTGAGAATAACTGTTCCTGAGCTTCACTATTGTCAGGAGCACAACATTTCTCATTTACGTAACCACATACCATTAATTGTTCACACATCCTGCATCACAATGTGTTCTTTCTAGGGTAGCTCAGCCCTGGTTGTTTAGTTGTGACGTTTCCTCAAGAGCCTGGAACATTTTGCTATATCATAGTTTTTTTTGCTATTTTCTGCTTTCATTTGTGTATTGTTTGTTTGCAAACTACGATTTTGAAAAAGCTTTTGCAACCACTAATGCCTAATTTGTTTTTTGAAAAGGAGTGTCTAAAGCTGGTTACGGTTATGCAAGGTCAACTCTTTCATAGCCGGTTACCACATGATTAGGGTTAATCACCACAAACAAAAAAATCATGTTCAGACTTCATATATGACATGGGTGGCTAAACCTGCTCTATGCATGAGCCGCATATGCTAAAACCAAAGTTACAAAGAGCTGCAAGATAAAAATCTAAAAACATGAATTTATTTGCAATCTACACTTTTGTGACATCATTAATTCTTTTTAAAACGACTTGCAAAAGTAATAATGTATGGTACACTAGTTACCACAGTACCATTTCACAATATTTTTACACTTTGCAATAGAAATAGAAAACAAAAAACTATACAATTTCAGAAAGCTCAAAGAGCAGCATGCAAAGGTTCGAACATCCACATGCGACTCGTGAGCTGCAGTTAGGCCACCCCTAGCTATACCAGGAATCTACCTCACTACACTTAAGAGGTGAAAACCAAAGTGCTTGACAACATCTTAAGCGAAAGTTATTGAGCCACATCAAGCATTTTTCATCCTAAAAATTCCTTCTCAATCCCAAAACTCATAATCTATTGTGCAGTGGCCAACCTTCAAGTGCAAAGAGGAACTGGAAATGTTTGACATTATTATAAATTACTGAAAACCAACATGGAAACACTACACAATGTAAACCAACATGGAAACACTACACACTGTGTCTGAAAACCAACATGGAAACACTACACACTACACAATGAAAACCAACATGGCACTGAAAACCAGCATGGAAACACTACACAATGTGTCTTTTCGAAAAGAAAGCTGGTCACAAGCATCTCTACCATTCCGGCATGGAGGCCTTGGCTGCCGTTCCGCTTCAGACCTGTCGCTACAATGAACAATGTTTCCTGTCATCATCATCTCATATTTGTAAAGGCCTCATCAACCGTCTGCTTACCCTTCTTAGTCAGGAATCTCCTCATAGGGAAATAAAAGACGCAATTAACACTTGGTCTCAACACCATGATCATTTACCCTTACAAAAGGAAATACAATCAGCCTAGGATGTGTGGCGCAGGTAGATGGCGCCACATGTAAATAAATGGTCACCGCCAGATGGTGCCCATAAGTTACAAGTCACTGTGATAGCCACCACAAGCGAATTATCGTAATTCTCTTATCCCTATATAATGATAGTGCAACCTAGTAGTAGTAGAGTGAACTCAGTGAGGGAGCTCTATTGCTGCTGGTTGCTTTCCTGTTAGTTTAATGCCGCGAATTGCCATCTTTCGCTTGTGCTTACCTTAGTAGTTCAAGGCGATGTAGTCAACTGCAACAAATGGCGCCCGGTAAAGGACCTGAGAGAAAGGTCATAAGCCCCTCTCAGCAACATCCTCCGTTGAAGATCATCTTGAACCAAAGGGTAAGGGTCGAACTTGTGAATTGAGAGTTAAAGTATGGATGATAGGTGATAAAACTTCAAGATACTAGAGAGGTGATGTGGCGGCAGGTAGATGGCACCACACGTAAATAAATGGTCACCACTAGATGGTGCCCGTAAGTTACAAGTCACTGTGACTGTGATAGTCATCACAAGCAAATTATCATAGTTCACTTATCCTTATATAATGATAGTGCAACCTGGTAGTAGTAGTAGTAGAGTGAACTCGTCGAGGGAGCTCTACTGCTGCTGGTTGCTTTCCTGTTAGTTAATGCCCCGAATTGCCATCTTTCGCTTGTGCTTGCCTCAGTAGTTCAAGGCGATGCAGTCAACTGCAACAGATGACCTCGCCTATAGAGATTCACTAAATGCCTTGCTTAACACTAAGACTCCTTGGGGCTACTCTCTGCACAAGTCTTGTGACAAGAGTCACACTGCTGCTTGGTTAGAAGCCTTCTTAATTTATAACGTTGGAAACCTGCTCAGTCCTGATTAGTTCCATATATTGCAATTTCCCTCCAAACCGGCACCAAAATCCTTGAAAGCACAAGAAATGCTGTTGCGGTAAATTTGATATACTGGGGCTGCGCGAGCTCTCATGCATTAAAAACGCAAGACACCTTCCAAGACATTCCGCCCTCAATTCCATCCTCAAAAGATCATTAATTTGCATTAATCTCACTCTTTTTTGAGCAGCCTTGCAAAGAAATTTGTTGATATGTCTTGTGACCTCAGCAAGTGACAGTGGTTTCACCAGCGCCAGACCCTGGCTGTGGTCAGAACACAGAGGAAGCACTGCTAGCATGTTGGCCTGTGTGAAGGTTTAATCTGATTTTGATTGTCCCTAACATACTGGCCACTATTACTGTCACCCACCTGCCTTCACTTCAATGCTTAGCCATTGCCTTCCAAGTGTTTGTGCTTTCTGCAAGTTTTGTTGTCCTTTTGTACAGTGGCACTTCGCTCATTAAATAACTATTTTGACCATTGCATAGCGTATGATGATACTAGTGTCATGATATGCATGAATGTTCCATTTCGCTTGAAACTTTTGAGGCATTTGTGTTCAGAGTTCTGTTTTTCATATACCCAATACTTACTGAATTACTGTTTACTAATATACTTTTTGTAATATGTTTCTACCTTTTCAATCTATTTGGTGATGCTATAGTATATGTCTGGTGGGACACACACAGTGACACAATATATGCAACTTGTGCACTTCATTATGGTCCATGGGTAATTGTATTGCTTTTTCATAATTTGTGTTGATAAACAATGTTCATTGCCTTTGCTACATCAAGTAGGATGTAGTACATGCCTTTGTTTCGTAGTGTTATGTTTGCTGCATTGATTGCTACCTCAACCTCTCTTCTTCTTGTTGCTTGGTTCTCTCATCTGTGTGCATGTTCATCTGTACACACTACAACTCTTCACCCACTGCTTTCCCACCATCATCTGTGTTATGTGAATGATTGTGGCATAGATAATTTGACATAAATTTGTGTTTCTGATATAGTCATGTTTTTGTTATGTATTCGTTTGGTAGTACTACACTACGAGTAGGCTAGGAGTACTTGCTTTCTTGTCATTTTTACAGTATAACCTTGTGTTGTTTTGAATTTTGTTGTAAACTTGAGTTTTACAGTAAAAAAAATTTGGTACCAAAGTCTACACGAGAGAGTTTATAAGTTAGTACTCTGACCTTGCTGAGACATGAGTGCATGAATGAAAATAAAACAGAAAGCCTGATTTTGTCACTTCAGGCTTTTTTCTAGTTTCAAACGAACCCGAGTGCATTAAAAAAGCCAAAATTTCAAAAACTGCAGTCTTCAACAAAAGGATGGCAACCATTTCCCATGCGGCTGCCTAGCCACTGGTGTTGGGTGATCTCTGCACTTAAGCTAAGGTCTTCAGTTTTGAGGTAGCCGTAGCCGGCTACAAAATTTGACCTTCACCTTGCGCTGCCGCAGCTCGGCTACCTGGCTACTGCCTTTATAAAACGAGCTTTGAACTTTAACAAATGAAATAAATTTCATGAGACGAACGCGTGCGGTCCTTTTTGTGATCCTTTGGAAGACTACAGATGTGGTCAACCCAACGGCTACGTCCTCATTTCGGACCTTGCGGCGCAAATCCACGTCACTTCTTGCACGACCAACGCTATATTTGCCAATAGTGAGAGTCATAAGCAAATTCTGCACCGTACACTGCAGCGCAGATATACAAAGAGATAAGCACTTTCAAATATCACCCTTTTTCTTGACGTTTCACACATCACAAGATGCGACGAGCGAATTCAATAACCAACGACACCTAAGCCTGCCAGAAATGATCACTATCCGGGTTTGCCGGTTGGATATCCGGCGGGATAGACTAGATACGGATATCCAAAAACTGCTTCCAAATGGGAAACGGATACGGATATCCGAAACGCTTTTCTCGATATTTCGGAGATTCAGACTCTTGCAACAAGTTGCACATTTCACAGTCATTCATTTAGTAGGCTATCTTCGAAAGCATCATTTCACCCCTTTGTGCCAAGTCTGTGCATGGTGCAATCTCAGTACTGTGGTGTAGTCTCATGTCCTACTGATTGAATATGCCAAGTTTGTCAGCAATCGTCTGCAAGATTGGGCTCTTTCGATATACATTATGGCAGTTGTTTGCTACGTACCTGGACTATGGTTAGCGAGATTAGACCTACTGTGATCTGTAGTCTAGACTAGAGACGGCACGGGCCGCCGATGGTCCGGTGTTTGGGCGCGCCGCTGAGGTTGAACGAGCGGGCCGCTGACGATATTTTTAGCGGTTGGATTTCACCGAGTCGCTACCAATGTTCAAAAACCTTTGAAATTTTTTTGAGTTAGAAGAACCACTTAGTAGCAATAGAAGTGAGGGAAACCACTTGGCATTGCTTTGCCAATGCTGCATTTTCAGGCAATTTTTCTCTTCCCAAATGTGAGCACTCCGTCAGGCGCGACTGGCAGCGGCAGGCACACTTCAAGAAACTTCGTGTATGAAGAAAATTTCTTGCATGAACGTGGCGGTCATCAATTTTGGTGCTGAGTGGCTTGTTGGAAGGAACGTATTATGCAACGTATAGATGGCGTGCTATAAGTGTTTTTTTTATATGTACCAAATCACAATCACTTTACAAATACAAGTAAGGTTGAGGGCTTTACTTTAGAGTTTTAGGTTTAGTTTTAGGTTGAGAGCAGAACCGTCGCCAGAAAGTCGTACGTAGGGGGGTTTTACGTTTGTGCGGGGGTCTTGACATTCTAAAATTGACAAAAACTCCACTGATTTATAGGTTACAGTGGTGTTTCATATTGCAGTTTGGAGCTTTATTTGGAGGGGCTATTGGGACGTAGCGTCACAATGTGGATGAATCTATTGGAGTTTGACACTTAGAGATGTTGTTTACGAGCCACTGCAAATGCTTCGTGACTTGAAGACTCTACGCTTGTTTCCGGCAAGCCGTGCAGAATCTTAAAAATAGTTGTTGTGTTCAAGCAGCCCTCTTTTCATTAAGGCACGTTTCGAAAAGGGGCGTTTCTGCAGATCGCCTTCCTACGAATCTCCGTACTGTCATTCTGGTATCAATTTAATTTTTAACTGTGCAGTAATCAAAGCAGGAAGTTCTGACCGTTGGTAATATTTGGAAAGGCCGCCGGGCCTTGCGCTATTGATTGACAATACAACACAATGCAAGTATTATTCCTTATTCGTCAAGATGATAGAAAGTCTCTTAGAATGAAGTTAACAGCAAAACAGGAACATAATTTAAAACCAGTGACGTCATATTTCAATAATTGTGACGTCACAGTTGCCAATTCAAACCATAAAATTTGCTATAATTTCTTTTCAACGTGCACTTGTGCTCCCCCACTTTGAAAAACGTTCCGCCACCTGTGGCTCCGAGCTCTAACACTAGATTGCAAAATATAGTGCTAACACGATAACCGAATCTTGTTTAATCCTCCAAAATTCTGCCACTGTTATTATCCTGAGCCCATGTGGCGACGTGATTACGCCACATATAAAGATGGATTTGTAGCAGCAATAGAAGGGTGAACTTAGTAAAATGGGTAGGCCTAATCGCAATTGCAATAATGCTGAGGAACGTTGGTTCAACGCTTTCTTTTGGCTTGCACAGGGAGACGCAGCAATGTGTCTGCAACAAACAGCTCCCAACACGTCGGTGGCTGCAATTCACTGTTAACCTGCAGTCCCAGAACTGAACCGATAGTTGCGAAGAAGTTCAAAATCATCAACTTCAATCGAAACCTGCTTAAGCAAAAGCGATAACATCGAATTCTATCAACATACTGGAACGTCGCATGATTTAAAACCCAATGCAAGTACATGTTCATCTCTGGTCATTTTCATGTACTGGGCATGCGAAAAACAAGGAAGTATATTTCTTGTGTTGCAATCAAAAAGCTCGAGCGGCAGGTGCCAAAAGCTTCACATTGTGGCAGCAAGCAACATTCTACGAAACCACTCTGTTATTGCTTGTTCGCATCACATATAGGGTGTGTTGCTCTTTGCCCACATCCCGTTTGTGGTGTATCGCACTTTCAACGCAACTGAGTGGTTGCAACAACATCCCTTCCTTTTTGCAATGAACCGCACGTATGGCACGTTCTTTTTGTAAAAGTTGCAATTGGCACCATCTTCACATCCTGGTCAAAGCACCACTTTGTTTTGATTGGGTAGGCCGAGCATCAAGTGCGCAAAGCGTCACACTGTGGCAGCAAGCAACAATAGTGATCTTACGTCGTGCTCATTCTATTTCTGCTTATTTGTGCCAAATACATAATGGTGTTGTTCTTCACGCACCTTTCGTTCGTGGTGAATCGCACATTCAACACAACGCTAAACAAGAGATTGCAACCCTTGCAGCAAGGCTTGGGCTAGGCTTTTTGAATTGACTAAGAGTGAAATGCAAGCTTATAACACTTATAAATGATCTGCAATCAAACTTGTTAAAACAACACTGGGCACCATTTCATAGCATACGAAAACCAGAGAAAAAATATGAAATTTCATGTCACTCGGCATTGACTTCTGCTTGCAAACCAATGACTCGAAGTGACTCAACAATTCTTGTGACTCGACTCTGACTCAACTCGACCAAGTCATGAATCGACTCTGACTGCCATTTGACTGAACTCAAAAATATTTCAGATGACTCTGACTCGAGTTTCACTCGAAGAGCTTCTGACTCTGACTCGACAAATATGACTTGAGCACATTTTTTCTTTTCCTATAATCGTTGAAGTAAAGTGTTTTATAAATATGGCCTAGTGCTATCGATTCGCTTGTACTGTATACAGTACCTAACAGTAATGGAGTCTCGAGACGTGTCTCGAGACCCGTTTTTTCAAGTCTCGGTCTCGAATGTCTCAGGTCTCGTCTCGGTCTCGAAGGATCTCGAGCTCTTAGTCTCGAGACTTTGCATGAGTTATTTTTTTATGAAGTCTTGCAAGAACCAGCTCCTTGAAAACGGAATTTCGGAGTAATTGTTCTAAATTCAGCTGTTTAAAGCGGTCAGTAGTTAAGCTTTCTTTGTTGCTATGCTATGGAGAAAAGAATTTGCCCTCTACCCTGTTTAAAATTTTTACTGAAGTCAATAAAAACAGTGTGTGCGTACCAGTGAATCGTAGCGCATATTTTCTGCAACTCTTGCAACGAGACGTTAGGAGTACTTTGCTAAGGACTAACTTTGAACTGTTTTTGCAAGCAGTTTAGTTATGAAAACCCCTATACAAAATACGTGGGTGAGTGCCAACAAGTGTCTTTTTTGAGAAGCTAAATAAAACGAGGTCTTTTCTTCGAAGCTCTTTTTAAAGCAATCTGTTTAACACGGTGAGTTTTTTTTGTTCTGCGCCATGCCGACTTTTTAAAGTTCATAAATGCCTCGGAACTCTCTTAAGAAAACGTTTTGTGCACAAGAGTTCTATGCAGAATGCAAGTAATGCGTCATGGCTGATCAGCTACTCTGACGTGCTGCTAGGCTTTTCGGCGTTTCTGCGTTTTCTAACCGACCTACGGTGTTGGGAACCTCTAAGTGAGGGAGCGAAAATGGAAATTCGGAACAGTCGTGACTAATCAGTTTAACGTAAAAACATGGAAATTATCAAAAACTTCAAAATGAAAAATCTTGACAATAAAAAATATCAAATCTAGGAAATATATATATAGCCATAAAATCAGCAGGAAGGCGCAACACCATTTCACTGCTAGTCAGATACAACGCTAATCCCGACCTTCGCTCATTCTGCTGCACAGCAGAGCTGTCAAACTCATTTTCACAGAGGGCCATATCAGCATTATGTTTGCCCTCAAAGAGCCAGTTGTAACTGTTAAGACATGTAAATGTGGTTTTTGTCTGCATGACCGCAAAAACCTGCAAACATAGTGAATACATTGCTGCACATTCAACCGAGCATGTGTATGTAACTAAATAATGTTTATTTTGTTTTATCGCAGACTCGGGGTCCATATCACAAGCACAGCCGAATAATACAAGAGTACAAAAATGTGTAACCATAGCGGATTTGTGCTCTTCACAATGCTTGGGCGAACACAGAAAGCATGTCGATATTCAACTACTTGGAGTTGATGTGCAAACAAGCAGCAGTAACACACACATAATATGTTTTATATTCACAAACATTTTCACAATTCTGGGGGCTATTTTCAAATACGATATTTCGATGTTGCGTGGTTCTCCTGAAAAAGAGTGCAGTGTGTAAGCTAGCCTGTAGTAGAGCATACATGGCAATTTTTCTTGCTGATGCTTGTCGCCAAAGTGCATTGAAGTTCATGCGCATACCCAGGGACATGAAAACAAGAAACATTTCTATACGCAAAATTTTCCTTCGATTGGTTTTCAAATGTTTGTTCTTTTCAAGATACTTTTGAAGGTTTGCACAATGTGAGCGCAGATAGCAAGCGCGTCGACATTTCCTACTGATGCTTTACTACTAAAACTGGTTGGAACTGACGTGCAACAAGCAGAAGTCACAAGAAAGCATACATTCAAACCAATTTTAGCAATTTTCGGTAGATCTTAAAAATCATTCTACTTTTCATGTTATTTGGAAATGTTTTGTAAGGTATGGGCGCAGGTAGAATGCTTCTCACTAATTGCTCTCCACTGACACTAATTGGAATAGCTAACAGCACCAGTACAGAAAACGAGTAGGCGGCGGTTTCGAACGCTGTCGCTGGTGCGAAATGTGGGTCGACCTTTGTTGCAAGGACGTCGTGCTTTGTTCATCCTGAGGAACAATTGGGACTGCACAAAAAAAGTTTCTGCAGATCACCACACAGCGAAAATCCAGAAAAAAGTGCTATGGCCAAACTTGTTTCTCTCTTCGTCACCAGTCTTTGCAATCACAATACATTGATACATTTTCGGCATTGAAATTTTGCTATTTTTGTTGATCTAAGACTGTAAGTGATTCTTTTAGAGAGTTGGTCCCGTTCACGCCTTTCGGTTGTGCCTACATCATCACAGTTGCGTGGAACAGTTTGAAATCTATCATCAATTTTGCCTAACAACTACTAGTATGCAGACACTGTGGCATCTGTCAAAGCTGAAACAGAGAATATGCTTTGCGTTTATGCCCGTCATATCGAACGCTTTGAAATCGAAGTGCAGGTTTCAAAGCGCAGATAGATTCCGAATATAAAATGTTGCTGGTTGCACTGAAGTAAATGTCTAATCCATATGGAATATGCAGAATACAAATACAAAAATTCCCTGGTTTTCAATCATATTGAACGCAAGACCATAATATACATGCAAGCTTTGGCCTTGGTAGTGTACGCCTGTGCTGAAAATGTAGCGATTTACTTGTTTGAGAATCGTATTTGACACATTAGCTCTTGCTACTCAATGAAGAATTTGCATCTCTGTTTTGGCATACTTATGAAAATTGCAAATACAGTATATGAAGAATGCATTCAAGCTGTATTAGAACGCGAAATAATACTGTTCACTTAACTTTGTGGAGAACTAATACGCCAAAGCATAGTTGAAATGGTAGCTGCGCGCTGCTTACTTCAAGCTGAAACTCATATTAGATAACTTGCTAATAACTAAATAAAAATTTCCATAAAAGCGTTAGTAGACTTCCAATAAACTGTATGTCATTTTTGTTTTTGCTGCAATACTTCTGGACGTTTCCCGGAGTTGGGAAGACCAAAGTGAACTCCGAATAATGTCAACTCTTTTTTCGATAAACTGCGCAGTTTCTTTCCATTTGCTTTTCTGTGTGTGTGTTTTACCAACATCTCTTTGAATCGAAATGGAGTTTTTCGTGTGCAAGCACTGCGTGAAATTGAAGAGCAATTAATAAACACAAGTTGTGAAAAGGAAATTTTTTATCATTTTCAAATCAGTGCAATTGCACTCAGTGCAATCGAAGGACATTAATATTTTTCGACATTGAGTTTTTTTGTTTATTTCGTCGAAGTGATCTTTCTTATAGTTGATCTGGATCATGCCGGTCGGTTGTGCTTGCATCATATTGGATTTGCTTGATGATCTCTGATTTATTTTTATGCAGAACAAGACATTTTAGTAAAGTTCTTTCTCAATACTGCCGAGTCGTCAAAACGTATAAACCTATTTGGTTGTACCGAACACGTCATAACATGTATGTTGATCACAAACCTAAGCTTTTCAGAAAGCGCCCACAAATCAAGAAATAAGGTCCTGAATATAAAAAATTTCGTGCTGTGACACCACGCAGAAGCAACAGCTCTGATTTTAACCACGCAGGCTAATCTACTGCAAAGAAAGCGTCGCGTTTCTTGTCTCCAAAACGTCAAGTTCAAAACACATGACTATCGAAAATTTAAATGCTTTTGATCTTCACACATTTTTTGTGCAAGTCTGTTGGGCTTTTTTCAAATACTGAATTTCGACTTGGCATGCTTTATGTGAAGACGCGCAGGCTATCCCATAGCAGTGCTCATGTAACCATTTTCCTTACTGATGACACCAATGCATGTTGTAATTCAAGAGCAGGGACCAATAAATGCAAAAAGAAGCAATATTTTTCAATTGCGCACATGTCATTGACTATTTTGCTAATGTTTCTAGTTTTAATGATTCTCGTGAACGTTGTGTAAGGTGTGTGCTAACATAGCAAGTTTGTCGATATTTCCTACTGATCTTTGTCTGCTAAAACCTTGGATTTGTTGTGCAAACTACCCGAAATCACACAAGCAAAATGTTTTACATTCACACAATTTTTTGCGAATCTGGGTGGCTCTTTTCAAATATTGTATTTTGACTTTGCACGTTTGAACGAAAAGTCGAGAGTGCAATGCGTAGGTTAACCCAAGGCAAAGCATATATTCACTTTTCTTGCTAATGCTGGTTGCCTAAAGTGCGTTGGATTTCATTTTCACAGGCAAGAATTGCAAAAATAAGTAATCAGTTTAGTTGCAAACTTTGTCTTGGAATTTGTTTCATATATTTACGATTGTGGGTGTATCTTTTGAAATGTTTTGACTTTGCATGTTTCATGTGAAAAACAGGTGCAATGCGTAGGCTAAACTATGGCAGAGCAAGAACATACTTCACAATAATTCTTACTGACTATTGTGCCAGTTATACGACCTATTAGGCTGTGGTTCCTAAATTTGCGACAATATCGCATGGAGCACCAGCAGTATTGAGCAACATTTACTCTGCTTCTAAGTTAAATCCCTTGTTCTATTTCGCCATAGGTAGCCTACTTTACGTGATGGAAAAGTGTAAAATATTATTGAAAAAAACATCTTTTCATGTCAACGTTTTTTGTTTCTGTTGCATGTAACACTTCAAGATTCGACCAGAATATAGTTTTGATTTTCACCCGACTGCGAACAAAGGGTACTGGCCAAATTACTTCATTTTTTACCTTTAGGTGTTTTTGCTTTGGGTACCCATTGCGTTTTTCGGCGGCAATTACGTATTGCTTTTGAATAATAAAGTGTATTCAACATCCAACAAGTTAGCATTTCAGGTTCAGCTGAGCTTCAGAATAATTGCTGACTTATTCAAAAACGCGACGCCGATCGTGCTCCTAAAATGTTTCAATAATCCTCAGTGACAGTGATGAAAACTTTTTTGTAGTTTGGGCTAAGGTAATGACGGTGTTAGTATTATTTCGAGACCCGAGCAAGCCTTTACCAGCACGGAACTATGTATTTTTTGTGAGTGAAATGTTGTGTAGTATGAGTTTGAAGTAGGTAAATGATTATTAGTATAGCAACGGCAAACACCTTTATCTTGGTATTTGGCAACATTCCAAATATTTTTCTGCAGCATTTTTCAAGGAGTTAGCTTTAATGACCATCAGAGAAATGTGAGGTCTCGCGTCTCGGTCTCGAACTTCCAGGTCTCGGTCTCGGCTTTTATGGAAAAGTCTCGGTCTCGAAGTTTGAGGCAGGTCTCGCTCTCATCTCGGAAGTTATGGTCTCGACTACATCACTGATAAGAAGTTTGTTGAATTTGAATTGGATCCGGACTGTAAATCACTTCAAAATTTTGGATCCCGACCGGATTTGGACTGAGTTAACGGAAAAGAAATGCAGCAACGTTTGTGGAAAAGGTGGCATTTTTCAAATTTTTTAGACTTGGACGTTGCGTTTGAAAAAAATTTTGGACTGTGCCTGGACTTGGACAGCAGAGGTGAGCGGATATTGATTTTTCAACTCCTGATCCATATCCGAAAACTATTAGTATATTCACATCCAATCCTCATCCGAAAATTTCTGAAATTTAGTATCCGATATCCATCCGTATCCGAATGCGATACTGGCTAAATAGGAAAGAAACATCAGTGGTTATAGGTCTGAAAATGAACCTTCATTTTTGAAAACTTATTCATCCGTCGCCTGTAACATGACACTAATCCATTACAAGTGTGCAGTAGACCGCACTATGCTTGGTAAAATGCAGAGCTGGGCAGTAGCGAGCTACTAAAATAGCGAGCTACTGTAGCGAGCTAATTTTCCAGTAGTGTCAACGGGAGCGTCGTTCATTTTTGAAAAAACAACGGATGCAGTAGCGAGCTGTCACCATTTTACCGCTACCGCTATTCGCAACTTTGGCGTGAGTAGTGCGCAAAGGAAAAAGTTCACAAGAGCTCTTCTGTCAGCACACGTTAATAGTACCTGCTCTTCTCACTGTTTTGCGCTGATTTTGGATGATTTGTTTGCGGTAAGCTAACAGCATTAGGAAAGATTTAGCTCAGGTTGCTTTTGGCCTGATCGATATGTTCCACGTTAGCTCGGTAAAAACTGAGCATCAGCGACAAACTTTGAAGCAGTTGGGGTTTCGAAGCATTGGCTACTGCTACCGGTAAAGCTGCGTATGACTGAATTGAATGCTTGG
>Ga0210059_1007695_pt1 | contig 17078 bp, 9 predicted proteins | sample Ectturendosymbi2_FD_188042 | JGI IMG/M metagenome (GOLD analysis project Ga0210059, IMG submission 188042) | Ecteinascidia turbinata endosymbiont from Florida, USA - Sample 2 (SPAdes) (version 2) | ecosystem: Host-associated > Tunicates > Ascidians > Unclassified | place: Key West, Florida...
CCTCCAATAATACCTGGGTTATAACCCCCTCCAATAATACCTGGGTTATAACCCCCTCCAATAATACCTGGGTTATAACCCCTCCAATAATACCTGGGTTATAACCCCCTCCAATAATACCTGGGTTATAACCCCTCCAATAATACCTGGGTTATAACCCCTCCAATAATACCTGGGTTATAACCCCCTCCAATAATACGACACCCGCTCTGCGTTCCGACTGTCAATGACACCTTAACTAGCATTTTGAACCATAACGCTGATACTGATGATGTACTATCGTATATTACTACGACGTGCGAAATGACGATATGGTGCAATGACAGGATATGTTAATTAATTATTATTCGAATAAATCCAACCAGTTGCGTGACGTGCAAAGCAAGCCCTGTCACTTACTCAGATTTACCGTACCGCGCTAAGGTAGAAGTTGTCAAAAATTGATTTTTTTGTTGAAGTCCTTGAGGATCCTGAATTTTTTGGAAAAATGCAACGCGAAGAAGCCAAACCGTTATAAATATCGTTTTCTTTTTCCGATTACTTTTTTGTTCTGACACGACTTTTTTCCTACCCTTTTATGGCATAATTTTTACAAGTTGTCAGTCTGCTGTAAGTTAATTCTAATCCCGAAGCTGTTACGATAAAATGCACGCAGATGAATGCCGGGACATTGAGAGCCCATGCTCGGAGCTGATGGCGCAGCTCGAGCAGCTGAGCATCGAACAGTCCGGACCTTCCAGGGATGCTGTGAACGAACCACAGATCAAAGGAAGCGATGACTTTGCTGCGGGAAGCGCAGGAGGCGCTCAGGGTCATTTTTTAGCTGAAAGCCACGTCAAAAAAGATCCTGGAGGAAGTATGTGTGTTTGTGAACGGCTTGTCACCACATTTCGTGTTAGCCGAAAGCTTATGTGTAAGAATAATTCATTTATCTCGATTCTTTTTTCCTTCGTTATACCGTTGTTTTTTTTTATTATGTGTAGATTTGAAGAAAACCAATTCCTGTGGAGTATCCGCGAACTTGCTTCCTGCGCTTGCAGGTAATCATACCCGTTTGAACAGCACCATTGAAGCAAAATTAAAAGGCGAAAATGGCACTTACTGGGTTCGTTTGTAGAAAGCTGATTCGCTCGACTGCTCGACCCTTATCAAGAGAACTTCTGAAACAAGCATAGCTAGCGGAAACAGGCTAGGTAGCTGTTAGCAACCACAATTTGATGCAAACATCTTGCTCATCAGTCACTGACGTTTCATTCAAACAGACGTTAATGCCAGACGACCATGCTTGGTCGCATGTAGAGGTTGTATTAGCCCTGGTTCTAACGGATGTGTGGGCGATTTTGTGGGAGGAAATATCGCGGTAATGGCGATAATTGTTTGACATTATTGTTGCGCGTCGCTTAGACGATTTTCATAGTAAATGCAGAGCGCGTAAAGTGTCGTGATGGTGCTTTTCTTTTTTTCATAGCTGCCAAAAGACGTTAAACACAAAACTGCTGTGCTGGCATCTAGTCGTCATTAGTTTTTAGAACCACGCCTCTTATTTGTTAAAAAAGGCGAAGCTACCTCGTGCGTTTGCTGCTTCCCAGTCATGTCTTGCTTTTAGTTTTCTTTATTTTTGTCATCAACTTTCATTGACACTTCGTTGACAGAAAATATGGTTGTTTCTTCCTTTGTTTGATTCCTAGCTTCGAATCTTGCGAACTTCGTTTCTCGATTGAGGAGGGTTCGATTTTTATGAATCTTCTCGAAACTTCTTTAAAATTGAAATCTAACTTGAAAGATGCATTTGCCGGTTTCATTATGTGGTAGGGATGAGAAGTGTGGAAATGGATCTGAAACCACTGCTCACAAACTGTGCTGGCAAATTGCGCAGTTGACCAGCCTGTTATATACATCATTATTACATTTGACCAGAACTAACTTGTTCGGAGCCGACCACAATCTACTTGGACCTGCGAGAACAAGATACAGATAATAAAGAAAGGGCAGAGACAAAAGCATTGAATGTGGACGTGAAGGTACTTTCTCAGTGATTTTCGAACAAACTATACCTTGCTTCCTGTACTCAGAGGCTGGTAGGTATTTTATACAAGGGTTGAGCTCTATCGTGGTGTTTGGTTTCGAACCAACGCAGGTCTATCTCAACCAAACGTATCTTTCATTCTTCTACGTCTATATACATGCAAAGTAACGCTGGACAGACTGCGGCATTTTTTAGGGATTGCAATTTGACCGTCTTTGCTGATAATGTGTAAACCATGCCTGTTTTTCATTGGTGCAGCCAGGCTTTTTTATAGGAATGTGATTTGTCTCATGGAATGGGACAGGGGGGGACTTGAAATTTGTCCCGTGTTCCATCGTTGCTGATTTGAAACGAAGGTTTATTGGCACAACTGACATTCGTGGCCCCCTGATTGATGGTTTCGAGGCGACGCAGCCACGGCTGTGTAGAGGCTGACATGCACATGATGTAATAATCTACTTCGTATTATTCGTTTCATGGGATTCCCCTGGGATGCGACAGTCACAGGTTTCTACGGGATGGGACAGAAAGTGTCCCATGGTCAAGCCTGGGATGGGACAGAAAGTGTTCCATGGTCAAGCGTGTGTGCGGGCTGCTTTTCATCAAGCGTTTCAACGTTAGAAACCTTGGAAATCGTTTCAGTTCAGTTTTTGGATGAATGCAACGACTTCCTGTTCCTTCTGCCACATTCTGTTTGTGCATAATTCCACCACACTATGGATTGATCCTACGCTTAATTTTCTGAATAGCTGCGCGCGATTTGACATTGTTCCTGTGTTTAAAGAAACAGCCATCTCCAAAGCGGCCTGTCAAACATCTGAGAGGAACCACCAGTCGAGGGACGTCAACATCGACACCGCAACAGTGAGTTTAAGGAGCGTGTTTCGGAAATTTTCGTCGTTAAATCGTTGCAGCAAACGGTCTGCAGTGGCGTTATGAAATAACTCAGGACACGATGACATGCTTCGTGCCACTAACAATAGCTTTCACTCCGTCACAGCAGCCTATTTACCGAGAGCTTTTGATTGTTTTGGTTTTTGTGTCACACACAAACATATATATATCATGTCACAATAAAACCTCGTGCTTACCGAAGCGTTTCATTGTTGCAGTTGGTGTTTCAGCATGCAGGTTTTCTGTTGTCACTGTTCATTGCCGATGCGCGGCATCGTAAAGCACTGATTTGAGACTTCAGCCGAGCCCAGCATAGCGTAGCCAGCCCAAAATTGTGGGAGGGACCAAGTATTTGACTTTAAGCGAGCAATAGTATTTTATTAGGACACCGCCTCTCGAAGCACAAAACGACAAGTTGGGGCATGATCCCTCTGACTCCCCCCGGCTACGCCTATGGTCGAGTTCAAGCGCTTTAAACTACACGAAGCGGAGATATTGTTTAACACTCTCTGATGAATTCCACGTAAATCGCTGACCAAGCCGAGTGCCAAACAACACATGGTCTATCGCCGATTGATCGCGTCACACGAACATTAGTTATTCAAACCTTCGCCACACGTGTTTTAGTCAATGTGCATTGAAGTTTTCGTAAGATTTTGCTGATGATGTATTTGCGCTTGATAAAGTTTGCATCAGCCTGGCGGGCAGACTCTTCTCAAAACAACGAAAAGTCGGATTGATTTGATGCGTTTGATAAAATATAAATATATGACTCATTGAACGTCTAACACGGACTGATATAATACTGTTTCTGTTTACGTTTATTACATGTGGTTTATCGAACTGTCAGTTAGTGCTCGGTGGCATTTGTCTGCGTTGTGCTTTTCATTTCAATTCTGACTCCTGGAAGATAAATTAAATAGAAAATAATTAATTTTTCTTATTGGAAAGTCGTATTTTTATAGTTAATTTTAAGTAGGCGTCATCTGCCTTGGCAAAGAAACTGGCTTTTTGTTTCATTCTGTTTCGTTTTGGTATTAATTTGATAACAAAACCTTATTTGTTTGTAGAAGCGCTTTGGACGATATCAAGGAGGAATCAGCTTCTGACAGCGATGAAGATGATTTTGAAAAGTGGAGAACAGTCAGGAACAAGTTGGTGGAATATTGTTTATTGTTTGTGCGTTGACGCCCTTCACAAAAAACTCTGCAACATTATCCAGCAGTTAAAACGATTTGGCGAAAACTTCTTCTGCGATGATTTTGGAAGTAAAACCTAATGCAGCTTCCACCACAACAGCCAAGTTTAAAGTTAGGCTTTGAACATATTTTTCTAAGGCCTCCTGGACGGTAATTGATTAAATTACTTCTGTATGCATTAAATGCATCAGGTTATGCGTAAAAGCGTAAAATTATATGTATCTAATTTTGAAGCGAATAGAAAGCATCATTCTTTGTCAACTTGCTGTTTCACAGCAAGGAGTGGGAACCTGTTTACTATCACGGGCCGCATAAATTGTGGATTATCGCTGGCGAGTCGCATATAACAATTGATTTCATCCTAAAATTCTACCTTTACCTTACTACGAGGGATAGAGGTTTCTTATGATAGACAGTACTATCATAAATATCCGCTTATCATGAAGCTTTGTTTCGACGCGATTTTGTGTCTAGCTTGGGTAACGAAAATTCTGATGCGGGCCGTATCAAATGTTCACGCGGGCCGCAGGTTCCCGCCTCTATTTTACACCAATCCTTTTAGAACCTGGTTGGAAAAGTATTAACGACTAAGAATACGACAAATCTCGGCTGCGTCCTTCCTGTGTGCTGTGGCAGGCCGTCCATGCGCTGGCCTGAGATGGACTTCATGTAGACTTCAAGTGCTTCTGCCTTTCGCACATGGCTTTTGGCTTTTGTTGCAAATGAAAATGTTATTTCAAGCAAGCAAGCATTGAAAGCTTTTGTAATCGGCAGAACGTCGCAGCACTTAACGTCGGTATAGATTTCCTGACAACTTTTATTGCAATGGCAATAGATAAATGTCACTACGCGCTAATGCCGTAACTGTATCATACGAGGCAACGGTGGAAGTAAATAATTTTTTCTTTTCCGTGAAAAAAATCAGTGACAAAAATAATAAGAAAGTATTTTTCAGATACACAAAATCATTAATTCCATATTAAATCTAAAACCCTTGCATTGTACCGCTATTGTACGTAGTGTTTACAATTCGGGCCTAAATTTTAAAACCCGGGTTTCGGGTAGCTGAGAAAAGAAACCCGTTTTTTTTTCGGGTTTTGGAATGAATGCGATTTCGACCGATAAAAACTCAATATCATTGTGGAATTGCCACTGTTTGTCCCTGCGCAATTTATTTGCGCATTATTTATTAAGTTAAGCACAGTTATCCAATAATGTTTATAATACTGACGCACGACAATCAAAGCACACTTTCATCATTCAGTCTGTTTCTGAGTTATGTGACAAACAGTCCCGTGGTTGAAAGAGCTCTCTGTGGTTCCACTGATTTGGGCTTGCTTGCAATTAAGGCATGGAAGAGTTTTTCAAGGCTATTTGACCTCTTCTTTGTAGCCTCAAAAAGACTCCTTTCCTTTTTCACAATTTGTGATAGGATCTCATCCTGTGCCGGAATAGTTTTGTGATCTTCACTCCCAAGGATTACATGGATTCTGTCCTTTGATTACAAATGGTTGATCAAAGCTTCAATGCTTGAACCACCTCCTTTTGTATAAGAGAGCACAAATTGCACTTTGGTGTTTGTTGAGCCTTGTATAGTGCATAAGAAATGGCTCTGAGCTGGTGATTTTTTAAATTATATCTATCGTCTTTAAACTGAATGTGTATGATTAAAACCTAATTAAACAACTACCACGTGAGGTAGTTCTTCAAAGGTATGCCGTAGTTACTAAGTTAGTTCATTTATAAGCTGTTATGTGTTAGTTCATATACAAGCTGTGATTCTTTGCAAAATCGATTCGTTCCTTTTTAATTTGCAATAACTTTCTACAAAATATTTGGCTTTCCTTCAGAGGCGACTTTAATTAGGTCAGCGAAAAGACTAAAGTTTGCGTAGACGCCTATCATGTGCAAAATGACGTCACGATCCGTCTAAATAGGTCAAATGAAGGAAATATAAACGGACCAACAACGAACGTACGATGGTCACCGAACAAAACCCGCACCTCGTGCCTCATGATAGTAGTTGAAAGTTCAAACGTGCTGATTTGGCCGTTACACGCGCCAATCTGCAACTTCAGTGTTATCAGAATTATTAATATTTGAATGCAACAGCAATTCCAGGTTTTTTGAAATACCCGGGTTTGGTATTTGAAAAAACCCGGGTTTCGGGTAGTAGAAAATAGCCGAAAAATCCAGGTTTCGCATTCGGGAAAAACCCGGGTTGGAAACATTAATTGTACGTACAACTTTTTTCGATGTCCCCAAATACGCATTTTCTGTAATGTCTGTGATACCAACAAGCTGCTATGCCTGTCACTGTGCTGGATATCTTACCTCCAGGCGCAGCACAAAATTTGATTCTTGAGGGAAGTCTTTTTTTCAACATGTATAGTCCAGCTCCACCAAAAAACACCGCGAAGCACTTGCAGTAAAAATCTTCATTAATCCAAAACCTGCTGCGTTGGGAAACGCGTTTTGGATCAGGTTCTGTTCTTTTTTTAGTCTTGTCACTTGTTATTGTCTGAACGATTTTCAGGTTTAAAAGTAAAGTTGCGACTGGGCACACTTTGAAAGAAGACAAAGCCCTTGCAGTGACGTCACCTGCAATTTCCCGACCCGGTGTTGACGGAACCGCTGAGGAAGCAAATGTGAAGCCGGGCAACAGTGCCCCCCACGCGTTGCCAAAGTGCTCACGGAAATCCGCGACGGACTTTTCCGATTTGAATTCGATCGAAGCAAAGAAAGAACTAGTGCGATTGACGCTGGAAAAAGTTAAAGACGTCAAAGAGAAAATGGCTAACAGTGGTTTGACCAACGGCCACAGTACCCCCCCGCCCGAAGGGGGGACACTGCTAGCGAAAACAACCTCAGAAGAGAATAAGTTTGATTGCAATGGTGTCGATGACGGGATCTATGCGAGTCAGAGGTTGAAGAAATCAGCCGGAGGATTAACTGAGAATGGACCCACGGCGAAAGTTAATCAAAAATCGTCGTCTGGAAAAACGACGGTTCTTTTTGCGGAGGAGCCACGAACAGGTTTGATGTTGTTTCTTTTTCGTGGAGTTTCTGTGAACAATTTTAATCTGATTTGCTCTGTTTTTAAACAGACCCAACCGACACGACCAACGTATACAGAAGCAAACGCCTCACGTCGCCAGAGAAGATTGTTAGGCCTTTGACTTCTCTGTCGGTGCAAACGGATGAGTCGTTTTCAACCAGGTGCGCTTGGAATTCCTGGAGCTATTCGCAATAAGTTTATGTTTGGTTTCTCAGAGCCACAGTCTTCAACGACGATATAGCGCGTGAAGCGCCGGGGATTAGTTATTTGTTTTCAAAAAAGATCGACGCGAACCTGACATACCCATCCCTGTTTTCTAGGCCCACAACAAATGGCCCGGCGAAGACTGCTGATGAACTGTTAACCTGTTCAACAGCTGACCTAAGGTCTGCCGTTCAAAAGCTTGTTGAAGAAAGAAGAATGCAAGGCATGGATTTGAGTCGGTTTTTGTGTTGGTTTCGTGTTTTTTGCAGCTTTGCAAAGTTTTTCTTTTTTAATGCTAGAGAGCGAAAACAAGCAGAAGCGGTGGAATTCAGCTCAGCCCAGGACTCCTTACAGCATTGTGCAAAACCAAAGGAAGCAGGTGACAGTTGAAAGACAATCTTCCACTTACGCAACATTTTAAAATTACGATGGATTGTTGGACATGACTTACGCACCTACTCCACCAGCTCTCTTAGGCTTTAATGCGACAAATTATGCCGAATAACCAGTTTCAGTTGAACTGAAACTGAGAACTTCGAGGAATCACATCTGCATTTTTTTCCTTGCATCGTTTCCTTGCCTACCCGCTGAATGTACAGTATCTGATGAACTTAAATGTTTTGTGATACACACGAATGTGTTCAACTTTTCCACCTGTTGCACGGCCATTGTTGTTACTAACTGCTTGTCAATGTTCAGCCACCATCCGATTACGTCGCGACGTCACTTGCTTCCGGGTTGCAGCCCACCAGCCCGCACATACCGTGGGAAAATCGGGCGAAGTTGAGTGCGTTGCTCGAGCAAACCTTCAAAGAGAACGTGTCGGACGTGGATGCCAAATTGTTCCCTTGCCTTTATGACAGGGTGGGTTTGTTTCATCGTTGTTTCAAGTAAATCTCATGTATGACAAGCTGCACATTGTCCGCACTCTCATTCTAATTGCGTGCTCGTAAGTGAATGACGGATGTGAAAAGGTTTGAGGTAAAATCCTAATATATGCGAGTTTTAAGTTCATGCTTCATCCGTTGCCGAACACCACCAGCGCAAATGCCGTAAAAACGGGTTCTGGATTTGTGCGAAACTCCTTCTGACGACTTCATCTGGAACTTGGTCAAAATCACGAGGCTTTCGTTCTCAATGACTGTGATCAAATTGCGTTCTATTTTTCGTGTTTTTCTTTCAGATTTCTTTGTTGTTTAGTGGCAAACGTGATAAATGTGACTTTACCATTTGCGTGGATGTCACGGAACTTCATGTAATTTGGTGAATATCATCGTTAATCGAATTGTTTCACTGCGTTATTTTCGTCCGACCAGCAGCAGCGCAAAAACACGCTTCTCGAACAAAAAGCGATTTTTCCAAATTGCGAGTCTTGCGATGACCCCGGCATCGAATTCTGATACTTTGTGAGTTATCGACGAGAAGTTTGCTGCGATGACCGCTCCACCCGGGCATAGCGCGTAATGCCTGCGCGATCATGAATCTGGTGAAATAGATGCAAACCAAAACATTCGGAGGATTTTGTGTAAAAAATCAAAATAAAAAAACAGGGTTCACTTGCAGAAAAACACAAATATCGGTATAATGAGTGTTTTGAGTGGCTGTGGGCACCGTACAACTATCTGCTGCATTTTCTCGACAACCTGATCACCTTCTCTCATCGAGTATGTTGGTCTATGGTTCGCGTTTCTATTTATTTCTGAGCATCCTGCATACGCGCTTTCTAAACTCTGCCAATCGACAGGAGGCCTCCTTCGGACCGCATTTGGACATCCTGCCCCCGGCCGTTGACCCGACCAACACTTACAAGATGGCGCTCTTGTCTTTCCAAATGACGTCACCGGTGTGCATTGTTCACACGCGCACGTCAGGCGCGCACCGACCAATCCCAGTCGACCAAGGGAACAGTTTCCCCCTCACATACCCGCTCCTTCTGTCCTGGCTTCTTGCACTGGTGAGTAACGCCTCGCTGCTTCACCGGCCCTGCTGCTGATTGTGTTTCACGAGCCTCTCGGTCCACAGGTTCCTGACAACGCCGAGAAGCCGCACGACCCTCCGCGGGCCGATGTCTTCGCTCTCGAAACCGACACTGACCAAGACTCGGACGGCGGCGGTTTCTTGGAAGGTGAGGTCACGGTTGACGTCACGCAAGCGCGCCAGTAGCTGCTGTGACTTTCGCGTCTCTTCGTTTTCGTGAACTTTCGGAATGAACAACAGCGTCAGTCAAACGACCCTATAAAGTATTTTGTTTGGTTGCTCGTGCTTGACGGAGGCTTCTCGATTTTGCATCTCCTTTAATGATAGCAACGTAAAGAATTTTGTTAAGCAAGTTATGAAACGGCTAGTAACACACATCAAATGGTTTTTGACTGAATTTCTGCCGTTTTCATGAAACGTTTGATCGACAAAACGTCACGAATGATTTTAAACGCCCCACAATTCCAGTTCCTTACCAAATTCAGTTAGTTGGAATAAATACCGCAAATCAAAGATGAGGGTTCATCCTCCAACTCCGCGCATTTAAGTCCGACAGTGCAGGTAGATGTTTGAAGCAATTTGCTGTTTGCACAAAATAGAAAGATGAAAGACAAGGGCATGTGCTTGTTGAAATAATTTCCTGCAGTAATTGAGTTTATTTTGGCCATGTTAATAGTCCGCAACATGAAGCTCGTCCACCTTCCCTTGACTTTGCGCTCCCACGTAATTTACAAGATGTAATTATTCTTCTGAATAGTTGTATTTATCCGTAAACAATACGAAGAAAAACTCGGCAAAATGAATTTCTATCGAAATCGGAAACGCTTACGTAAAAGTTGCAGGGTTTGCCACAAAATACGCCCCCATTTCGTGCAGGCAAAGAAGACGAATGCGACAACCTGTTGGAAGTCCCGTTCAACGTCGTGTCGATACAGCAGGTCTGGCAAGAAGACACGCAAAGCATGGTCGTCAACGCCGTCGTTGTCCCGAACTTTTTCTTTAAGCCGGACACCAACATCCGGCGAAAGAAACCGAAGGTATTCAGAGTTCAAACTTCTTTCATGTGAGCATCTTTTTGCGACACCTGGCGTCAGATTAATATCAAACAAAGCACTGAGACACTTGTGAGTTTTCTTGTCAGTGAAGAAATTCGTGGACCTTCCAGCAACTTTTGTGCTGAGCAATCTCAAAGATAAGCTTTTTCTACCCAAGTAGCACAACACTGGTGAAAAAACGAGCCCTACTCATGAAAATTGCCACGGCGCAATATTGAAATATGGTATTTTTGATCAATTCAGTGAAAAACCGTTTAACAGAAAGGATGGCATACTTAACTTAACTGGCAAGTCACTAAATTGTAAACATTGCTTTTCTTGAAGAAACGTTTTTTTGCCGCAAATTTGCTTCAGAAAGCGTGCAGCATACATGCGGCGTCGAATGCTTATCGTTTTTTTGCCTGCTCAGAAAGAAAACGCTTTCTACCAAGTGGTCTGGCACTTCCTGCAGTCGAACCGCATCCAGGACGTTTGTCCATGGCACTCCCGGCCAGAGTCCCCCATCTACCATCTGAACGAAATCGCCATCACTTGCTCCACAAAACCCCTGTCGACATTCATCACCGCAACGAACGACCCTCTGGTTTGTTTGTTTTGTTTGCGCACCATATGCTATTGCGTTTACTTGCTAGCGCTTGCTTTCATTTATGCTTCTCTTCGTGACGTGCAACAATCGTGACGTCATCTTTCGTCGCATAATCGAGTTAACGTCTTGTTCGTTTTGCGTCGAGCATCCGGTTCCGCAACTCAAGAGTTGTAAGTCGGGCCAGGCTTTTCGGGTCGGACCGAACCGGTTCGAGTTGATTAAATCATCAACAAAAAATGATTAAGTCCGAATTACTTTGTCACGTTTACTTTGCTACGCCAACAATACCTCGCAGTTGCGCATGTCTTGACTCACTCGGTAAAATTGGCTGTCGGGGCTAAATCGAGCTTCGAAAATGAATGTCGGGCCGGGTTCGGGTTCGGGCTTCAAAACGGGGCCCATTCACAACTCTGACACAACTGTCCGTCATGGATCGCCACCTGGAAGGAAAATATCGATAATTCAGATCATACGCGGTCATCAACCCCAGAAAGAAGTTTTTGTGTTTTTCAGCGAGGACTTTGCAGATCGAATGCGTTGTGGTAGTTTTACAGCTACGTTTTTGCAAAAGCCAACTTATAACCAGTTCAGAGTGGATAACAAACCTGTGGCAGCTCTATCAGATCCAGGAACTTGTTTCACATTGTAATCTGTTTCTACCCAGTGCGAACAACTTCCGTGTTCCTGGTTGCAATGGGCGTGCAATGCTGGCACGCGCGATTTGTTGCAACGGGTGTGCAATGTTGGCACGCGCGATTTGTTGCAATAGGCGTGCAACGCTAGCACACGGATTTCAAACAGACTTTAAAATGCAGCTCTGTTGTTGTGCGCTTTCTTTTCTGTGTCGACCGCTTGCAGAGTAACTAATATCGTTGAAACAGGTTCAAAAGTCGGAATGGCTTTAATCAAGCAAGTTGTACTACCTCCCCAATAATTGGGGGGGGTCGTGTAGACGTTTTTCAATTACAAACTCTGCTTTGCCGGAACCCAAGGACTGGCTTTGGACCCACCTGGTCCTCAGACAATTACAATAAGTTCGAGAAATCTTTCTGCAGAAATATGGTGGGTTTTAACTCAGATCAAGCTATTCTTTTCACTTTGGGAATTTCTGAGCGTTGAAGTTAACGTTTGTTGCTTCCAACTGGAACCTTTCCGCAGCGAAAAATCAGTTTGTCCAAGATTTCCCTCCTCGCAATGGTGTCTCTCCATAAACATAACTCCTAGATTTAGGGAAATACAAGTCACATTTTACAACTGATGCGACAAACATATATGGAATATTTAATTGTTAGCAGCAGCATGCCGTGCTGCGTCGGTCATAGTTAAGCTGAAGATCACAACTTTTTCTCGCAGTTGCTCCAGAAAGCGCTGAATCGCAAACCCGGATTTTTCTGGAAGTCTCTTCCGGTAGACGATCAGTCGTCACTGGCGGCGCTGCAGAGCGAGAACAACAAACTTGAGGTGAGAGCGCCCGCTTTGACCGTTTGTTCCGTCAACAATGGTGGGCGTCTTGTTGTAAATGACCTTCCAAGCCAGCATGCCGCTGTTTAACAGAAAGGATGGCATATAAATGTTGTCAACCGATCATGCCAATACGCCGTATTTTAACAAATACGTTTGTTAAAATGTTTCAGGGATTGTTGCCTCCAGTAACATCAAAAGCTTTTCGGTCAATCTCATCCGATGTAAATAGACTGTTGTGATTTGTCGCTGATACCAGAAGTGTTTGCGAATTCGAGAAAGGGATTGCTTCATTAAGCCATGCAAGAACAAATACGGCTTTTTGGTTGACAAAATCTCATGGGACGATCCTGTTTAATTCAGTTGTTTTCAGAGTTGTAGAAAGGTTGTTGATATTTGCACGAATAAATGGTAAAACTGATTTGACTACATTTGCTAAAAAATTGCTTAGAATCAGTTGCTTTCATAGATTTGTCCAGATGTATTTACTTGTGGGACGGGTGGACCTATTTCGTCCGTAGAAGAATTTGGGTAAAGCCCCATGTTTTCAATCTTTCTGCCTTTTGTCGTTGAAGCCACTTGTACATTAAAAGCAAAACAAAACTTGCACTTGGTTTAAAATGTGACGCGATTGCATACGTCATCGTGGTTGTGACCAGTCAGCCGTGCTCTCCGCAGACGACAGTGTGTCTGTTGCAACGGGAATCGTTCACTTACCCCGTTTGTCTGATGGATCTGATCATAAAGCTTCAGCTTTATTGCTTGGACATTGTCGGTCTGAGGCTTTCTTTCGTCACAAACGGCACTGTGCAGAAAAATATACGTAAGTAGTCACGTGATCGCTACGAAATAATGATAACAACGAGTGGAAAGTTTGAGTGGTGTCACTGGTTGTTCCTGTTTTTGACTTTCATAGGTTTTTGCCGAAAATCTTGTTTGTTTTGTTTCTTTGTTCACGTTTTGCGAAAATAACTCGTTTCTAACAATCGAAGAGGTACTGAATTCACGTTACGGTTGACCAGTCATGATTGTTACCTCTGAACGTTTCCATGACAGCGTTTGACGTGGACGCCTCGCACTGGTCGAGCAGCTTCGTCCACTTCTAAAAGTTGGTTCCCGTCCCCCAGACACTCTGCTCCTGCACCCTGCCCAGCTTATACCGCTTTATGCCAAAAACGTGTTTGATAACACCTGAATTTCGGTCAGATTTTTTTCGCATTTACCACAACTTTACTTATATTAAAGAAAACTAGTAATCGTAAGGCCTTGCATTGCTAGGGTAAAAGGACAACTTATTCTGGTAAATAAAGTTCCTTGATCATTTGAACAAAGCTCAGTAGCAAAACAAGATATTTAATCTTTGCTGTGTTTGCCCGTTTCAAAAATCCGCCACAGCCGGCTTCATAGTCATCCCGCGCAGATACTGCATCGGTGCTCGCAGTGTTTTTTAGGCGTTTTCAGAGAACGAAACAGTCTCTCAAATTTACTAACGGTCTCTCAAAATAAGGAAGAACCGCACTTTACGACCACAACCAAAATAAGCTACAACCTCGATTTTCTGACCATCTCGGTATCTAGATAAAATAGTTGCGGTCGCTTAGAATGTCTTAGCAGTCATCAAAGTCAAACCTCAAAATAAATCCTGGATGTTTATTGATGGTACAGAAGTTCCAAAAAAGTGCTGCCACTATTTTCGGCCGGTAAATTTTGAAAACGCTTCGCTCGGCGATACAATGGGTTGATCGCACACTGGGGAGGAAACCGCAGAATGTTGTTGCTGCAGAAATAGCAACGCCCGACTTACGTGAGATATTCTTTGCTGCGCAGTCTCATACAGAAGCTGCGGCAATCGAACCGAAATTGTTCCCTGCATTTCTCTGGCGGTGAGGGGGAAGTCGGCGATCAAGAAAGTGCAAGGCATCATTGGCCCCAAAGACCCCGTCCTTGCACGCCTGACTGACCGCAACTCGCTGAACGCTCTGTACGGAGACCAGCTTTCAAAGAGGAGGGGTGACATGAAGCTGCCAACAGGTGGCGTGCTGGAGTCCCATGCAGACATTGATGTGAACATTTAGCCTCGGAAATTTGGTTCTGTTTTAGTTTTGAATCTTTCACGCTTCCTTTTGTTATTCTGCAATTGCGTTGGTGATCGACATCAATCTTGGAGCGTGACTTGTTGTGTAAAAACGTATGAAGGTTTGAAAAACGATGCGTTAGTTGTGGAAACTCCTTTAAGGTGAAATATAAAACTTTGCTACAATTTGCACGTCCATTTTCCTCGTTTAGGCAAAGTTTGTGTTGTTTCGCTGTATGTTATCTTCATAAGTGGACATAGCCGGTAAAAACTTGTTAACACAGTCCGAATCGTATATAATTTAAAATTAAGTTTTATTCGCAAATCATACATAATTTAAAAGTAAGTTTTTGATTGTAAATCGCACATAATTTAAATTTAAAAATTAAGTTTTTGTTGGTAAATCGTACATAATTTAAAATTAAGTTTTTGTTTGTAAATCGTACAAAATTAAAAAATAAGTTTTTGTATGTAGTTTCGTTGAATGAGCAATGTCCACTGTTCGCAGTTTACTGTATAGTTTGACGCACAAAACACAAACTGGATTCTCGAATATTATTTTCCTGGTTTTATAGAAATGAACGTATTCCATTGTCCGCGGAGTGTGGAAAGAATAGAACAGCAGTTGACTGTTTGGTTCGGTGGAAGATTCGAATCCGATGACGACTTGACGTCCCCCTCCCCTCCTGCGACGGAGAAAATTGCTCCTCCCAGTTCCAAAATCAATGGAAAAGGCAAGACGAAGAGCAGGAGCAACTCTTCATCATCTGAAAACAGTTTGTCGGGTTAGTGACGTTGGTGGGAGTTTGTGGGGGGTGGGGCGCTGCGAACTGCAGCTGATCCAGGGGCGTGGTGCCGGAGTTCAAAACTTTCAGATGGTGGGGTCGGTGCCTGAAATTTGGGCCCCGGTTTCACACCCCTAGTCTGTGTTGCAAGCGAGTTGTACAAATAATACAATGCTTTTCATTTCATAATGGACCAAATTGTTCTGGAGCCGGAACTAAAAACTGTAGTTGCCTGGAGCTGGAGCCTGAAATTTTGAGTTGCGGCCCCCCAGCCCTGAGCTGGAGATGCTCTTTAGAACACTTTCTCTAAACATTTAGTTGGTGTGTGACACATTCTGTTGCTGTTTTGTGAAATCAAAATTTAGTTGCAATTACTACTGGATTGAGCTTCCTCAGGAGCTCCCTGTGACGTAAAACAAAGCTTGTAATTTTTGAAAGTATGTCTTGAAAAATTATTTGCAAATTAAAACAATGGGTACTGTCAGAGTCTTTATCGTTTTCTGCTAGTTGCTTAATTACAGTGTTTATTTATAACATCAAAGTTAAGTCTGATATGAAGCTCATGGTTGTAAATACTGTTGCGGGCTCAAGTTGTATATCTTGGGCAAAAAACTCGATGCTTGCTTCCACGTTCATCAAACACTGCAATAACATCCTCATTGTTTGTTTCCTAGCAACCGGAAGCGTTCTTACGAAGCTCGTCGCCACGCCGCACTTGACGACGTGTCGCCCTTCGCGTATTTGTCTCATTGTTTCGTCGCGATTCCCTCCCCAGTACCTCGGCGACGTGTTAACAATCGCATGCGACCAGGGCTTCGCGATAGAAGGTTTGAAGAGGATGACGCTGACTGAGCGGAAAGTGACGTCGCTGAATGTGTCGTCACGGTGAGTAGGATGTCTGCGACTGTTTAACCTCGCTCTCCATTGATGTTGTTTGTCTTTTGTCCTGGAAGATCTGGTGGTTGGGGAAGTTATCCTTGGAAGCATATCCATGGTGATTGTTTTAACTACGTTACGTCCTAGGTGCCCGTTCCTGCAGAGCTTATTCTGGTTTGCGACGTAGTTTTCAAATAGAGTTGTCTGTTGTCAAATCTCATTTGGAATCGATGCTAGCATTCGAGCAACCTCTTAGTTTGAGACTTACAATCGAATGTTGCAGATACGTGAAAACGCACCTTTAACTCTGTATAAATGTGTTTTGTCTATAATTTCAAGGGAAGAAAAAAATACAGTTGCAGACTTGCAGTTGTGGTCAGTTTCCTGATCACAGCTGGTTTTGCAGTTCGCTTTTCTGTTATGCACTCGACGCGTGAGTCAAACGACTCGAAGTTGGAGAAGCTGTTGTTTCAACGGTGAAGAAGCTAGTCGATATTTACAAATGAAGTTGAATGCATTTCAGGTTTACTCATTTCTTTTACAAATCTTTTGTCCCTTCCTGTCACGTGATCATGTTCTGGTTGTGTTCATTCCAGTTACGCCGTCTACTTCAATCCTCCGTCGAGCGTTGACGAGCCAATCACGGAAGAGTATTATGAAATTGACAACTGGTGGCAGCGTCCTGTCACTGTATTGGTTCTTGCCAGGGAAAACGCCTCAGCACATCAAGCTGGCCTGATTTCGTGTAATGCGTCTGCTCTGTCATCAGTGACTTGCTCTGTGTAGCTCACACAATACGATTTTGCTTTGGCGAAACTTTTTAGTCAAAATTAAGTGCTGATGTTACAAAGTCTATGCCGTCTTGCTACAGCTTCATCCACTC
>Ga0210059_1007697_pt1 | contig 17075 bp, 8 predicted proteins | sample Ectturendosymbi2_FD_188042 | JGI IMG/M metagenome (GOLD analysis project Ga0210059, IMG submission 188042) | Ecteinascidia turbinata endosymbiont from Florida, USA - Sample 2 (SPAdes) (version 2) | ecosystem: Host-associated > Tunicates > Ascidians > Unclassified | place: Key West, Florida...
TGGCTCTTTTTTCGGAGGAGTATAAGAAATATGTATAACTCCGATAATAGAAATATTCTATGTGATCTTATTGATTGGTGTACATAAGCCAAGTGGATTGATTTAATTACGTAACGTTGTTACAGTGGAAACTGTCAAATAATGAAGTATCTCTGTTAAATATTACATTGTCTGGTTGTTCACAAAATTTGGTCGCATCAAACCAGTGTATGAAGTAGTGGGATGCTGTAGCCTGTAGACACAGAGTGGCGAAGTTCCGTTCTCAGCAATCAGCATTCATTGACAGCAAGTTCTTTTCCGCATAACTCTAAACCATTTTCTTCTGTTGGCTTGGCTTTGCCTGCACTACATTTTACTTCAATTTGCTATATAACCGCATTACCCATATTATATTTTATACCCAGAGCAAAAGACTTTTACTAACTATTATGCTCTATTCCCTTTACAAAATAGGCAGTTTCGTCCTTGGGAGGTCTGTAGCCTAGATGACCTTTGGTCCTTCGCAGCCTCCCACTCCCTCAAGCATTTTATAAATCGATGTACTTGGAAGTCATCGCAGTACTACATTATAATAAGCAGGATGACATCATTCATGCGTATGTCTCAAAAGCTTGTGTTTCATCAAAGTAAATGTATTTGGGCCATCAAGCGTATACTCTCTACAACCGCCATGTATGTATCCTCGTCTTCCTTCATGTATTTGCGTATTCCATGTGACTGCGATTCATGCTTAAATTCAAGCGCCTTGCGTGTGGGAGTGACAACGTTACTCAATACAATACTTTCATATTTTCTTTGAGTTTCTTCTCAACTCAGTACTTTTCCTACAAGTTCAACTTAAACGTTTGTTGGTATATTAAGGTGGAAAACAGCGCAAGCGAAGTAAAGTACAGATATTTGAGTTATCATAGAAGTTGTCATTCTTCACGCATATCACAGTTGATTATTTATGTTTCGATGTCCTAAACGTGCTCTTTGCAATTCGTGAGAATACATCGTTGAAGGAAGCAATGAAGAAATAGCACACTGTAAAGAAATATATCACGCAAAACTAAGCAAACGTTTGTTTATATGAGAAGCATTAAAGCAATCAACATGCAGTCCAATTTGGCAACAAAGACCTAGATTGTTTCATAGAGTCTTTTTTTACAGCAAGCAATTTCACACAAGTTTTCCAAGGATTCTGAACAATCTTTTCGCTTCTCCTAGACGCTTTTCTTTACATCGGTTCGTTTTGCTGAAAAACATTTTACAAATTTGATAGCAATACCATGTGAGTAAACAATGAAAAACAGTGCAATAGTTTTGCAGCGAAACACTGGTTCACCTAGTCAGTTGATTACGCAGCATTCCATACCATATAATGCAGAACCTAGTACACAGTTAGAAGCTCAATTCTCCACATGCAACAACATCAATTGGTTTCGTTGTCACAGAGGATTGGAGAAAGACCATAGGGACTTGAACACATACGGTTGCCTCGACATAAAGATCCTAGCCAGTTTCCTTCAAGCCACATTTACATTTTTAGACTAAAAATATCGATGCGAAAAAACGAAGTATGAATTTTTCAATAGTCGATTGTTGTTATTATGTTCTTCAGATTTGTTTTTGATTTAAGTGGCTTAGAGACAAAAACCAAGTGCATCCACTTCAGTACAAAAAAAAGAGTGTTGTACAGCTTTATATGAAACCAACGGTCAAGTCATATGAAGCAAGAAACATTTCGTAAGCTTGTCGGAAAAGCCTGTCATCATTATCATGATCCTGAACGCATATTTCACTTGCCAATAAAATTAGAAAAAGTTCATTACAGTTCATATTCCAGACTCTGAAACCCGATAGCCTAATCAAAACGGGAAAAAGGCTGGGAAAAATTATTAAAGAGCATAAAATTGGTATGTGCCCTCCTATCAACAGCCTAGATAACATATCAAAAATCCCCGTGTACCCTCCTTGAGCATTCACCTCTAGGACGTCATTGTTTATATTTATTGGAGAAATGGCCTCCTACGTATGTATAATATAATTTAGTTTATGACTGAATATTATCTATAATTTTTTAATGGTTATGCAGTGCACTGAAGGATTTATGTGAACATAAATAGACGAAAAAGCATCAGATCACAATGTCATTACCTCATTATGACGTCATAGCATGATTGCATCACGTTGAATTACCTCATAGTTGGGATCATAACTATTTTAACTGGAATGCCGAAGAACCAAGACAAACTCATAGAAGAGGCCAGTACACAAACCAGGATAATTGTTCCACACTACTTGTGTTCACAAAACACATGTAGAGTTCACGAAACACATGTAATATAATGTAATGCAGTTCGAATCATAGTGTGTTTACACGAAAGGTCACGAAGGGGATCTGTCTTTTCAGAGGTTTTCATTCCCTAAAATTTTCAGTCTCAGATATTTTTTTCAGATGGAAATCACCTAGCCTTACAACGACAGATGAGAGTTCATTGTTTCTAGTTGAGAAGGCCACCATATTCACAACTTTTGCGTACAATCGCTGGTCAAATGTGACGAAACGTGTCTTTAGTCCGTACCTTTTGCATCCATTGATTGCGTTTGCAAGGACAGAATAAATTGCGTCCACGCTCTTGGGTGGCAAGTTGACAAATAGAAACCTCATCGCCTTAGAGGTATGATAGTCAGTAGTCCCTTTGGTCACTGATTCCATATATCCACCTTCTTAGCTTGGATTTTTAAGAAAAGAACCAGGCCCCCTAAAGGTACATCTGCCCCCGGGTAGGCTCTATGTCAACCAGAGGTTTATCTCTTGAGGCTGGCGTAGCACACTTGATTCCACCCATGGAATGGAATGTACCATGTCCAGCAAGGGTCTGAATATAGAAGTCTGCGTTCTCAAAAACGAATGATTTTAATGGTTCTTCCCTAAACGTTTGCGGATCACCAATCGCTGCCAATACCTAATACCGTCTAGCTTCACTACATGATGCAGAGACACTCGTACTGGAAAGTAAATGAATTAAATTTCGAGATTCTACATCCCTTTATATGTACACACAGAAAGTCCTGCTTGGTTCATTCAGAGGACGACCTTGGTTTAGTAGGTGCAATAGTAGTACTGTTGATAACTATGCACTTTCGTGTCTCATGAGCTGCATGGCCTTTATTGAATTTGTTGATCATAATATTTGAACATGAAGATTTGCAAGGTTTCCAGTATCACCAACATGTCGTTAACGTTGTTTCAGACGTTGCATATGCAACAGTGTCGAAATTCATTCAGTTTAATTTTTCCCTTATTTTAAAGAGGCTGCAGAATTCACGACCAGCAAACGTTCTGCTGCTGGCTTTTGTAGTCTTTGTTCATACAAAGCGTTATTCAGAATCTCAAATTCTGCTTGTTTGAAACAATTAACGGATGTTTTTCCACGTCTGCTGGTAATAAGAGCATCTTTCTCAAATGTTCTTTGAGTTTTTCCTTCAATGCCTTCTCAGACATAGGGCCAGAAGAGGCCAAGGGGGCCGTGCCCCCCAAAAAGTTTCAAGCATATCATGTCGTTTTGTGCTGCGAGACGCGGTTTCCCAAACCAAATATTGTTGCTCATTTGATACCCAAATATTTGCGGCTACCACATTTGGGAAGATAGTGGGGGTTGTATTTGGTGCAGGGCGGGTGCGGGATAAGAAATTCTTTGTACGGGCAACTGGATGTTGACTTAATGCATGTGAAAATGATGTGAGCAAAAAATTCAATGCTACAGAGAGCTTGTGGTACAAGGGTATAGCAACATTCTCAAGGGGTGGCGAGACCACAGATTGGAGTTTCCAGCTCTCAGTGATCGTGCAAGAAATGCGTTTTGCGTGAAGGCGACTAGCGCTGCTATTGAACGAGTGTTGCGTATGGCTGGGCATTTCATGAAAAACACATTTAAAGAGTTTGTCAGTGGACGGCATACTCTTCTTCAATAGTGATTTTTAAAGCTAGAAATGAAGTATACAATTTTGACCAAGAGATTTAACATGTTTATTTACAGCTTTTTAAAGAGCTCCTCTTTACTTTGAAATGAACTACTGACTAAATTGCCACTAGCGATGAAAACCGTCGTATGAGATTGTAGTGGTTTTCAGACACATAGTGACAGGGGCATGTGTGGGGCGAAAACAGTGCGGTTGGGGCGGCCGCGGTTTGGCAGGGTGCGCGGGGTGGATGCAGGTTTGATGTCTGCGAGGCGGGTGCGAGTTAGACGTTTGCGGGTGCAGGGCGGGTAAGATTTCTCAAATTTCTGCGGGTACGTGGCAGGTTTAACTTTTGCTGGAGGGGCAAAAAAATTTCAACTGCGCAGGACTCTAGCACAGGCACAATACTAGATTTTCTTGTATAGATTTTTTTGCGACGCGTTGTGTGTACATAAATGGATGAAATGCCAGTTAACTCTTCTGCAATTCTCTCTACTCGTTGGACGCTGCTTCATCGGATAATCTCCAGTCCAGTGGTCACATTGACTGCCTCCTGTGCTAACACTTCTTTATCACAGAGAAAACAAATGCTTTCCTCATCCATGATCAGTGTTTTTTTAAGGTGTTTTGAGGGACCAAAACGGTCTCTCAAATTCCTCCAACGGTCTCTCAAAATATAGTGGCCTGAGATCGCATCAATGGAGAACGGTCTCTCAAATTCCTCCAAGCGGTCTCTTAAAATTTCTTTGCGGTCACCAAAGCGAAACCTTAAAAAAAACCCTGTCCATGATAATAGTATTTATTTTTGAGCACTCTAGTAATTATCATTGCTCGAGATCGCCTAGCAATAGCCATTGGAAAAAACTGATTCTCTGACAGACTCTTAAAAAATAAGTAAATTAAAAATGAGACACGCAGTAATGTTATGATTTCAGCACGCAACGAATGAAGTGATGAACAAGTGCAAAACCCAGCAGTATTTTCAACGTCTATGGCACTCGTGGCATCATAACTTCGGACCAGGAAAAGCTCAAAGAGTGTACATGGGAACTTTTAGTATGTTGTTTAGGATGGTCAAAGAATTGCATTTAGCAATGTTCAGCTTCCTACTGTTTTTTTCCTACCTTGGGCAAAAGATGACCTGATGTTACTGGAATACAATTTGATGAAAACGATAAGCAATTTGAAAAAGTCTACACAAACAGTTAAAAATGTTGTACCGATATACGTTGGATTCATTCAAAAACTTTCTAAAACATATACATTGGTGAAAAAGAAGCATCTGTTTGTCTATAACTGTCATTTCATTTAGAAATAGCTCAGACTTTTGTTTCCAGCTAAATCATAGCAGGAACTCCAAGCTTTACTTCGCCACTTCATTGCATCAAGCAGCTTAATACTCCACGTAGGAGAGGATTGAGAATGTATTTTGTGACGAAATAATTTAAAAGGGTTTTCCAGGCAAACATGCTCCAGACAGAACCACAATAAAGCACCTCCTGGACAATTTCAGGGAAACAGTAAGTGTGCAGGATTACATTACAGGTCATAGTGGCCAGTCACGGTCCTTCAGGACGAGAAATCTAATCGTGACGTTGAGACAATGTCTGGAACTCTCTCCAAAGAAACCCACAAGACGTTTGTTCAAAGACATATAATCTAATATAGAGCTGAAAGACGTGCTTTTGGACAAACAATCTGCCATTAAATCAAAGACTATCCTGATTTCTTGGACTTCATTCGTTTCAGTGACGAGCCAAATTTCCACTTTATTGGCCACGCGGCAAAGCGGAATTTGCCATTTGGGGCTCAAGATAAACTTCTTGAGAATCAGTAATGCCTGCCTAACGTGGAGAATATGACTGTTTGATTTGCGTTGGTTGGCAATGAAATGATCAGAACATACTGGTTCGAGGATGATGATGGACATCTGACAACTGCGGGCACAGAGTGAAACATTGAGCTAAAAGGAAAAAAAATACATCGCAGCACTGAGGAAGAAGCGAGGAGTGGATATGGATACTGTGATTCAACAGCAAGATTGAGGCACATCGCATTGCTCCAATGCTTCACTCGAACACCTCCATCGTTACTTCACTGGAAACAAGCTCATCTACCGTTGTACGGACAATAATTGGCCAGCACATTCTCCAGACCTGCGCACTTTCGATAATGTTCTGTGGTAATACCTAAATGGCAGGTCAATGCTAACAATCCTCAAGCATGGCAAACATGGGTAGCGCTTAAATATAACATTCGAACAAAGATCGGGGGAATTCCTGATCAGCTATTTGACAGCGTCATTTCAAATTTCAGTGTGTGAGTTGCCACACTAATTCAGCGCCAAGGAGCTAGGATAAGGCCAATTATAAATTATAGAGCTGTGCTCGCGAAATAATGATGTGCGAAGAAAAAGCTCACACCACACAAAAGATTACACTCACCATGAGAAGCTTATGAAAAAAAGCAAAGTATTCCTTTTAACACAAACTGTTGCTTTACCAAAAATAGACACATTATTTTGGACAACCCTGTATTTTATTTTGGGTGGTTTTGTCCGACAAAGTGTAGGGAGCATCAGTATTATCTCGTGTCCAAATATTCCCTTTTCAAATCAAAATTATTCGCCATGCTATAAATGTGCTCAATTGTCGTTTAGTTGTTAGCAACCACCAATGTGTAGCAAAGCTTTTGGCTGTTGATTTCATAAAACACTGGTATACGATTGGTGTACAGTCCCGAAGCAATGCTTGTATTAGATTGGGCTGAGGGATATGGTTCGGTGCAGTAGTCACAGTCGTCACAGTGTGACGGTGTGCACCACTACACACGTTGAGCGCTTCTATTGTAAATTTCCTCATTTGACAACAAATTCTTATTTGGTGGAATCTATGTCCAAAATCTTCATGATATTATACAATTACCAGCGATTCAAGATGATTGTTAGAGAGCTAACTGTTTTCCGTCTGGTTACCACAAGCACAATCTGATAATAATGGCTGCCTTCACTGCTTTTATTACAGATAGAACAGTTTATAATAAAATATTTATTGGAAACTTTCAAAATGGTAAAATGGCAAAGAGATAATAGCGAAACTTTCAGTTAGTTGATTTATTTTTATTGAAGCAAAGGTGTGGTAACTTTAAATTGCAAGCTCTTTTCTAAAATCTCTGTAACCTCAAACAACATCCTGAAAGTTGACCTACCACCGCACGTTTTTATTATATGTGTTGCAGGGGTAGAAAGCTTTTCCTCTTTTATTTTAAACCTATATTTAGAATTCAGCAATCATGTGCAAATTGTTTATTTTGCATTTTCTATTTATATGAAGAAATGAACATATGTGTGCAATGTGGAATTACTGGTTTTTCAAGACTTAAAACAGTTTATGATGTGAATTAAAGTCTTTGATAGCATGGTATGATATGGCAATTTTAAGTATATGATTTTTGAGTGCAGAAACAGGATACTGAAGGTAATCTGTTGGCAAGATAAAACGCTTCATTATGTGAAACACAACGCAACATATTGCAAAATAGGGAGTTTTTTTGTTTCGCGTTCTCTGTCTTTCCAAATGATGTCATGTTGCATTAATATTTCAACATATTCATTACCACACTGCGTAAAATCATATTTGCCAATTTTTTGCTGTTTCTGGCAGCAACTCAAATTTTGTAAACCAGGTTTTTGGCGAACATTTGAAGAAACAACACGATTAAAGTTACCAAACGTTGAAATTGTTTCTATAAAGTTAGAAAAACAGGTTGTTCTTACTTGGTACTTTGGAGGTTTCCCAAGGTTCTGAAACAAAAATAGCTTACATAACATGAAAACAGAATGAAAACAAAACAAGGTTTAGCCTCGCAGCATAGTTTTAAGGATTCTGACTGCTTGGTTCTGTTTTGATCCATTTGCGATGACTGGAACTTGTACATGTTTATCATTCAATAATTGTAAGCCACAATAGCGAGACAAGTGAATCCATCACAACTTATTTTACGTATTACTTGGTTTTGTGGATATAAACCTATCCTCAATCCAGCAAAGACCATTGAAAAACGTGAATAGCGAAATATTGACGCTGAAATAAGAATGGAAAAAAACACACGAACTGTGGCTAGGAACGGGAAGCATGAGCAGAATAGCTTGCAGAGAGCCTAAAGTTTTTTTGTTGTTTTCGATCCGAGAATGCAATCCTTGATCCCGAAGCTTTCCACAAATGTTGATATTAACTGGAAGAACTATGAGACAAGCCTGGGAGAAGTTACAAGCTGTTTCCAACAACAAAGCTCTGGTTAACACAACAATGAAAAACTGAAGACTCCCTAAATTGAACGTCCCCTACCTATTGTTTTTTTTGTGTCTTAGCAAGAGAGTAACTTTGAAATTTTTAGCCGAGATAAATTAAATTAATCACTTCATCCAAATGAGCCACTTCAACAGGCTGTCTAGATTTCGCAATATGTAAAACGCTTTTACCTTTTATATCTTTCGCAAACCGCTAGACCAGTGATTATCCCAACCTTTTTTGATGTATTGCTGTCCCTGCTCATTCTGATACTTTTCATTCCTCCCCTATGGAACTTTCATTCCTCCCCTGTTCGGGATCGTAGACTAGCAATAACTACAATTGGAACAATGGTGACCATTGATGACAATGGCTTAACCAATGAAAGTGGAAATAAAACGATTTGTTGTCAAATAATAGCAACAAATTTGTCAACAAACATGTGTGATAGTCTAATAAATAACTTACAAGTGATATGACAAACTGAAGGAGCCAGGGCCGGATTAAGGTTGCATGAGGCCCCTGGCTGAAACTTACAAATGACCCCTTTCTAACAAGTACATATCACACTTTTCACTGATTTAATGACTGGGGGCCTCATAAATGGTGTGGTCAAGTCATCCCCATTCCCTTAGCCAGTCAGCCCCACCCCCTTAATTCGCTACTGGAAAGAGTCAATGTCAACTTTACAAAAGAAGTACAACACTTACAGTGATTACGAGAGACAGACAGACAATGCTTGTTTAGTTTGCATGGCCAACGAAAAGACCGGGAGGTAATCAAAGTCAGCTGACCATACTTATCTATAAAGTGGAGACTTATCTATGAAGTGGAAATTCCTTCCCTGAAATGATAAAATTCCTCTTTTGGGAGGAATTCCTCCCAGGTTGGGAACCACTGCGCTAGAGCTCTGATAGTGGCTTGTCATCGGGCGCTGCCTCATCGCAGTATATCCACGTCAAACGTGCTTGAAAAGCAGTCGCTATATGTAGGTTCTTAAAAGGGGTATTTTGCACGGTTGTAGGAGCTCATATTTTTATACAGATAATTTACTCTGCTCTTGCTCCATGTTCCTAGCCACAGTTCTTGTGTCTTTTATGCAATTATTGTCAGTGTCAACATTTCCCTAGTAAGGTTTTCACACTAGTTTTTCCAGGATTGAAGATTTGTTCAAATATACGAAATTACAATACTTTCCCTGTGATATAAATTGTGATGGATTCACTAGTGTTACCATTGCGACTTGCAAACTTATGAATACAGTTGAGATTAATTACGCATGAAACATGATTAAAGAAAGACAAATGTAGTTATTGATTTTCACTTTAATCATGCGTTTTTGCAAGGAAGAATTTGGATTTGCAATTTCAAAGGAAAAGAAAACTATTCTGGAAAAATAAAATAAAACTGCAATCGGAATGCCAGGCGATTGGGATACAGGTCTTAATTTGTTGTAAAAAATATTGCAATTTTACGAAGGTCATTGGAATCTTTTATGCGTGGGATCCCTGCAAAACCGAATTTGCAACAGCAAAGGTCATAGTTGCTTTTACGTCTATTTTTGCGATGTTTACTATGATTGTGCACAATAATCATTGTTGATAACGTGAAAATACGTTATATTTTTATTATCAAAAATGGATATGATAATTACGATTTTTCTACAAGGAGTAAATTAAGGATGGTGGACATATCATCAGACTCCTTATAATTACTGTCAGACTTATATTCATACCTTATGTTGAGTTGCTATGGGTTCTTCATGGACAGGTTGACCTTCTAAGATAGTCTGATGTCCTGGTTGCAGGTAGCCACTTTGAGAAATCATGACTGGTTGACTTTGAAAGACTTGTTGTGTTTGGAAATATCCTGTGGATGCGATTAGATAGGAATTGCACGCAAGACTCTGACACACTTCCAGTATGAAGTATGAAACTAAATGAAGGAAAAGTAGGGGAAGGTGGGGAACAGTAGGACTAGAGGCACAGTCGTCTTTTATGATTTATTCAAAAAGTTGAAAACGTTGAACTTTAAAGTGTCCATGGTGATTTAGTCGCATACCAGCCGTAGTACTGAAGTGAATTTTTCCTTCATAGGCAGCCGTTGTTACGAGTTACAGAGCAAGTTGTGTTTTTGCTACCCAAAAGTAATTTATAAAATCGCGATTTGGGTTTTGCCCATGTTAATCAACATAATCTGTTCTAAGTTTTTGTGACGTCGTTGCAGACAGAGCAGTGCTACATTATTGAATATTGCCAGTTTTCAAATTCTTTTAAGTTGAGTTGATGCTTCATCTTATTTTTTAGATATGCATGGGGATCAAATGCAACAGCAAAAAAACTAGCATTGCAAGAAGATCACTTTTTGAATATTAATTTACACGAACAATTGGTGATATCACTTACCTTCACAGACATCCAGGGAGTGAAATCAATGGTTGCCAGAAAACGGTAAAGTCGTTAAATTTATGTGATGCTGCGGTATGGCTCTTCGAATAGTACCGCAATAGAACCATTTTGTCTTTGTCATCCTTGCTATCTAGTTTATTTCAAGTACTCCAGTGCGATGATCTCACGGAATGTTACTGTTAGTTTGTCCGATAATCGAACCTCAAAAAGTTTTGGATTGTCAAAGATTAGGCAAAATCTCAAAGCATTTAGGTAAGAAGTTTCGACTCTTTCCAACAATACCATATAGTAATTTTATGTTAGTGAGTGTATAATTTAAGTTTTGTATGTCAGGAATAAGCACATTAAATATATGTAAAATCAACAAATTCTTTCTAATAACTTCGTGTATTAGTTTGTGAGATCCGATGAGTAACGGACTCACATGAAAGCTGAGCTGAAAGAGGGCTATCGTTTACGTACTTTGTGCATTGTACATTGAGGTAATCGAGTATACTGTACTGCAGGATACCTCCATCACATATCATCTATATCAGGAAACTAAAAAATACTTTGTTTCTAAGTTCAATTCGAATATATTTGGATAAACACATTTGGTCATACACTTATCTGCATTTTAATGCAGTTGAACAGACAATACTAAGAACTGAATTTTAATCACCAATATTTCTGTTTCAAGTCTAGGGAAATTCGGGTAGAGTAAATTGGAAAGTCCCAACAATTGCAGAAAATTTGCAGGTAAAAGTTTGTTGCAAAAATGCTTTTCACGCAAATTTGTGGTAAATTGGGCAAAACCTCTTTTGTGCCCCAAACATTTGCCTGCACCGACACTCAGGTTTCCAACATAATTTTAATGACGTAGCACACAAGCCACTAAATAAACGACAGGTTTTTTTCCTAAAGGAACGAAAATGTTCAATAACGTTTGTAAAATTTTGTCTTCGTTGGTGAAATAATTTACCTGATGGCATTGGCTGTCTTTGTTTCACTGTCACTGGTGTTTGTACAGGCATGGTCGGTGCGGTGAACTCAGTTTGTGGAGGACCCCTCTCTGGAACAAAGAGATTTGTTTTTGATCTTGACTTAACATTAAATAACTTGTGCAGTTATTCTTGCAGTAGTAAGGACTAACAGCATACAAAATATTTGAGGACAGTTATGTAGCAGTCACGCTAGCGCAGCCGCTACATGTAAGCAAAGACGGCCAAAGCAAGAAGGCAAAGACCAAGCAAGCAACACTTAGAAGTGACTTCCATGCACATGGAACAATGTTTGGCCGAAACGTCTGGCGCGCTGAAGGCACCAACAACTGCATAAGTTAGTGCCATCTAGGTTGGTGGTTTCAAGCCAACACTTCTTTCCTTCGAGCGAGTTCTTTTATCCACTGCTAGCCCGCCTAGATATCGGGGCAGGTGTTGAGCAGCCATTCGGTTGTCTCATCGTCCAGCACCGTCAGGCCGTGTAGTCCATGGGAGGTCGATGGATTGGGCAATGGAGGACAACATGGTCGACGGTTTTTTCTGCGCCACACTCACAGGCCGCAGAGGAGGCCATACCCCATTTGTACAGGCAGGAGCGGAAATGTCCGACACCGGTGCGGTGGCGGTTGAGTCGGACCCAGGCTCTTCTTGGGGGGTTAATTCCGGGTGTGTGTGTACCGGTGTCTGGAATTGAAGTACGGAGACTTGTGGGGTTGTCCGCCCACTCCACGTTCCGTTGATGATCCGCCCACTGCGCCGCACGTATGTTGTTGTTGTCAGAAAAACTGATGAGTTGTTGTGTTGTGGGTACAAATGGGTGTCTCGATTTGAGGCGCCATGCAGCTGCACCCGATGGACGGGTGAGCTCTGAGTGGAGCAGGTGTCCAGGCTCCATGGTACGGCGTCCTAGCGACCTAGAGATAGTGTGGGTCCTCTGCGACGAAGCTCATCAGGTTGGATGCCTGCGAGGATTGGAAGGTTAACCGCTGGTGAAGGACGCTGGCATCCAGTCACAATTCGCAAGGCGTCATTGATAGTGGGGTCAATAAGGCGGGTATGAGCTCTGCGGCACCAAACAGGAGCGCAGTTCTCTGCAGTCGAATGGACCAGGGCTAGGGTTGCTGTTCGCAACGTTGTTGCTCCAGCACCCCAGCCAGATCCAGCAAGCCGCCTCAAGAATGCGACGCGTGAAGCCCACACTGAAGATGTGCAAACACAACCGGACCGCACATGCCTCAGTTTTAGTCATCCAAAATTCTGATCCTAAAGATTGGAAGACTTATCACTCCAAAAAATTTTAGGAAAAACTCTTTAGCTAGACTAGTTTCTAATAAAAATCTTTAGCTTGTTTACTCTGTTTTGAAAAATGTATCAACCATTTTATCATATATTGGAAAACCTAAACGAAAAATTGTAAAATTCATTTATGAGGTAGTCGCTCACAGTTTTGAGGTGATTTGATTTTGAAATGTCATAAGTCATGAGTACTGGTTACATTCAATAGTGGCTGCAGCCTAATGAATTCATTTTATCCAAAATAAAACAACATGTAAAAGTGGGCTGAAGTTGCATGATTACTTTACATTGAAAAAACAGCTTAGTTCCTTAACTTTGAGATAGGCCTACTCGTATTATTGAACTGTTTGCAGGTCTTGGGTCTGGTGAAAACTTGTATGTAGTGTTCTTGCACGACCGACGATGCAATTTTGAATTGGTCTGGAATTAGTCTCTTGGTTTCGGAATGGGAGAGTTCGGCGACGCCTGTTCCGCGATGGACGTTTCGGCGATGAATCGGTTAATAAAAATTTTTGATAAGAACATTTTGTATTGTTACCTCTTTTTTCTTTGAAATGAATATTGCATATCCCATGACGTTGACAATCACACATTAGGTGTTACAATCACACATTACAAGTTCACTATCGCGCAAATACCAGCTAAAAACATTAGAAGTTCAACGAGACGAGGGGTGTCCAACCAGCAGGTCGCGGCCTTTTGCCAGTTTCATGCGGCTTCTACGTAATTACCGGTAGTTCCACTAAATAACATGCATAACAATAAATAACTTGTAAAATTCTGTCATTGTCATGTTGGTGTGTGATCTTTACAATAACTCAGCACAAATATGTGTGTGAGTGAGGAAGAGATGGGGATGATGTTAATGTGTACCCATGTGAATGATGTGGCTCTTTTGCAGTAACACAGTAAGCAACGTGGTTCGTGAACTCTGACTGGTTGGCCACCTCTGAACAAGTCCATGTGGAAATTGTGGGCAATTCCGTGCATAAATTCGGTCACACCATAATTGGCATATCTCTGAACCACTACCAGAATCCTCTAATCGCACATTGTATAACATGCATTTCCGGAGCTGGTGATTTCCGGCTATCAATGCTAATGAGAAGCATCACGTCTTTTTGCATCCATCTTATTCCAGCCATGGACTTTCAGATGGTTGGGTGGACCCTCTGGAGTTCCGCCTTTACCCGTCTATGGGTTGCCTCGACGCGGTTGTTCGTTCTATTCATGTTTTGAATCACTCTATCATACACATTCCCCATTTCCAGAGGAAATAGTCCACGCCGATGTGGTCAACCGATATAACTGTCCTCTAACCAATCTAACATCAGAGTTCATACCTGTGAGCACTCACCGGAATGTTCATCGAATGCGTCACCTAAATCATTTATTGACACAAACTCCAGCGCTAGGAGCATACGTGCTTGTAGTGCAAAATTTGCTTATCTGTTATATCGAGCTGTCAAATCATTCACAGCGAGAGTGGAAAAACATCCCCATATTTCGGAGTTAGGAAAAAAGTTCGAGATCATCCGAAACAACGCGATTTAAAGACACATGTAATTTAATCTCGATTCAAATTTGCTCTTAATCCCTTTAACATATCAAGAAACAGCTGATTACTCGTTGCTGTCTTACAGTCCACAAATCACCGGGTGTACTACCCCATGGTCTTCGGCGACAAAACCATCACTTGAGATAACAAATTAGGGGCAATGCGAAACGTACCGTCTGTGTACCATTTCTTAGAACGTTCAGGAAGGTCTAGATTCGCGTTTCTACCAAACAATAAAATGTTATCCATTGCTCTTTCAGTTTCTTCCAAATAAATGGCTCGAGGAATCTTGGTTGATATTCGTACAGGGCATAATCTTGAGGAATCCGTAAATCTTGCAAGGTAGCGGGCATTGGCGGTGGCGCTTGTACCTGACTCCGTCGTCTACACACTATTTTCTAGCGAATACAACGTCGGTAACTGGTCTTGAGCAGCCTTAGTCAAACTCCCAGCACAACTGTTTATCACTTGCGCAGTACCTTCAGTTGCAGTGTAGCTCGGCGCTTTAACGTGTTAAATATTTGATCACCTCCATTCCAGCAACATCCCTGTCTGTGTACGAATGTCAACCACTCTCACAAATTCTCCAGAAAATGCATCAGCATGCAAACGCGTCATGCATTGCTGATCTTTCCTCTCACATGGCCACATTTTCTCATTTCCATCGACTGTTTTTTTGTCAAAGATGTATAAAATATCTATTGCAGGGGTGGACAACCTATGGCGCATGCGCCAAATTTGGCGCATTGGATGATTTGAAGTGGCGCATTGCATGCCTGTAATCGTAATAAGGCAAGATAGCAAGCCTTTCCAGTGTTTTTATCGATTTTTGTTTCGTAGAAATGCCTCAAGAGATGCCTGTTATCATCTTGAAACAAACATTCACGATGAAATTAACTCTTCTATTCGCAGTCAGAAAATGATGATATCAGCATGTCTCCGTGTTTAAAGGAGCAAATTGATTATGCTGCTGATATTGGTAATGTGCGAAAATGCTCTATAAAGATCAAGTTATTTGCGAGACTCATTTGAAAACCGCTTTTGTAATTTTGCTAAAGAAGAAGACTGCATAAGCCCATTCTCACTTAGTGAACAAAAGATAAGGAAAATACCAACTAACATACAAATGGAACGCCTTGATTTCAAAACAAATTTAATATTGAAAACGAAATTTGATGCGCTTTTTTCAGTCCGTGGTACTTACGACGTGATTAATTTCTGGCAATCCTTACCTTGTGAAAATTTCCCAGAATTAAGAAATTCGCGCAAAGTTATGTTATGTCGTTTTGAAACGACGTAAAATGCAAATAAGCATTTTAATCCATGAAATTGATTAAAAGCAAAACGAGGTCGCGCTTGACTGCTTCAAAGTTCAAGGATTTTCTGCTGCTCTCAGTAACAAATTTAACTCCCAACATTGAAAAACTTGTAAAGTGTTTGAGATCTCATGAAAAAGTAACAACAAATGATGGCAGACCTGTGAACGGAGAAAACTGCTGCTACAAATCTACCACTGTGTCCTCACGTAAGGGTCATTTTTCCGGCTCTGTTTGGCAAAACAGATCAGAGTCAAGAGCAACCGCTGTATTTTTCCCGTCTCGGTTTTTGAGCGTTTCACAGTGACCATCATCTGTTGAAGCGACCCAATCATTGTCAAACGATTGATTCCGTGGTGAATTTCGCAACTTTATTGGTCATCGAGGATAATTGTTGAAGGTTCGGAAAGACAGCGCAGGGTTCTTTGCGGGAGAATGCGGACTGCATTTTTCAATCTCGACGTGGTCAGTTCTTGAAACGCTGAGCCTATTTAACAATTGCTTCCAATACAATCCACTGGGTTTTAAAAATCCCTCTGTTATATTTCAGAGTGTCTTATAAGCGGATGATTTCATCCACCCACGAAATTTTGAACGCATTATTTCTAGCGTGAAGCGTAACACCTTCATGGCAGAGGTAATTTCCACCTCACGACCTCTAGCACCCATATGTATAGACACAACCGGAGAGGAACCCCTGGCCTCTGAACACTTCGCATCTCCCACGAACACTCCGAATGTTTCCTCAGGAATGTTTTCACAGGATAACAACTATGCTGCAAACGATGGCGTCACATTCATTGTACTAGTTCCGGATTCGGTTGAGTCATGAATATATGGGAACATGGCAGGAATGCTCAAAGTGGCTTGGAAAACATGAACAGTTCCAGTGCGAAAGGTGTAGTTCTAGATCTGCTGTTGACAAGACAACTCCATGAGTTCAGTGGCTTCCTGGCCGCATCCTTCAATCTTTCCAGGTGACAAAAGTTGTGTACGATTGGCTTCCGTCCACAACAGCTGTGGTATCATCAAGAGATCAATTACAAAGCTGCGTTGTTTGACATCAGCTTCAGACAATTCATGCTAACTGCTGATGTGACGCAAAATTGATCGCGCATCGAATCAACCTCATGACTTGGCTGTGAAATGGACTGGAAATTGTTGTTGACCGGCCGTGGTCTAGTGGTCAGTGCGTCCGCTTCGGTGCTGGTAGGTCGAGAGTTCGGGTCTTATCATAACCTTGCAAATTGGTACTTTAGCCTTCTTACCAGGTGTGTGGG
>Ga0210059_1007698_pt1 | contig 17075 bp, 11 predicted proteins | sample Ectturendosymbi2_FD_188042 | JGI IMG/M metagenome (GOLD analysis project Ga0210059, IMG submission 188042) | Ecteinascidia turbinata endosymbiont from Florida, USA - Sample 2 (SPAdes) (version 2) | ecosystem: Host-associated > Tunicates > Ascidians > Unclassified | place: Key West, Florida...
GTGTGCGTGTGTGTGTGTGTGTGTGTGTGTGTGTGTGTGTGTGTGTGTGTGTGAGAGTCTGTGTGTGGGGGTCTGTGTTGGTGTGTGTATATTGTTGACACTTGTTGATTTCCGAAGCATTGCAATTCAAGTACTGTACAGACAATTTTTAAACGTTATTCGTTTCAATTTTAAATCCATTCATCTGCATATATGCCAGGGTCACAAGAATAATTTTACCGGGCTCAATGCAGAACTGCAACTTTTTCAAAAAGTAATTTTTATGTTGAAAACTGGTCGAAGGTCCTGTCTCTGGAAAATACACTATTAGGGGAAGCAGATGGTAAACTTAATCTTGGCATTAATCAAAAATGTCGCAGGGTTTAGTGAATACGTCAGTGAAGAACATCAAGTGGCCAAGGAATGTCATTTAAACTCTGACAAAACCAAGCTCCCTAGTTTTCGTCAACGATGTTCTACCGCGTGGTTAGATAGCAACCAATTTACACAAGATGACATGCAACTTACAAACATGTAAGGAACTACAACTCCAACCACAGCAAACGAAAACCACAGTGCAGAAGAAGATATAGACAAAGCAGCAGGCTTGCTTGGTTGATCGAAAAGTTCAGGAAGAATAGCATACGTGGTTGGTCCTGGTCCAAAGCAAAAACCAACAATGAAACCTGCGAGAATCATCAAGAATTACCAATTTTGTTCGAAATAACCTGACAGGCCTAGTGGTCCGGTTTTAGAGAACTGACCACTTTTATCTATTATGTGAAGTAAATTGTTTTTCAGGAATAGCAGTGACTTTTGCCTCATATGAAACAACAAACCGATCAAACCTTTCTGTCTGGTACTTGATGGAGCGTAGTGATAGAGCTGAAAATTCAGCACCCGTTGGTTTAAGCCTTCTAAAAAACTCGAAAATTTCTGCTTGTTTATTATTACGATTTTGCCTTTGCTTGTTGCAACATGTTCGAAGACACATCTCAAGTCCCTAATGTAAATGTAAAGAAGACACTGGTCTAACCTGCACTGTCTAAAAACCACTGATGTGGCCGGGTTATATTTGTCAAGTCAGCGTTAGGTCACCTGAAATTTTTTCTTCTAGAGTCAGGGTCAATTCATGACTTTGTCAAGTCAGAGTCCAGTCACAAGCGCTGTCAAGCAATTTGAAGTCATTGGTTTGCGAGGTCAAGTCAAAACATATAAACATTTGCCCAATGTTTTTCAGCTAAAGAGAGTTACCCAATGTTATTTAGACACTTTTGTTTCCAGGCTACTTAGAGTCAAGCATTTGGTGAATGCAGGACATTTAGCTTTCATATTTCACTTCTCTCTTTTCCTCTCAGTAAATTTGACAAGCCTAGCCTATCCCTGCTGCAACAAATATAGGCTACATACTTGTCATCCACTTGCCCCAGCAAAGACCCAAGGCAAAAGTATGAGACCGACTGCCAGGGTCAGCATATGTAAATATTGCAGTACAGTAAACAGAGATGCATATAATGGAATATCGAATCCTGTGGATTCGATACTTTCAGTATTTTTCTCCAAAAAGCAGAGTTTTTTTGCATATTCAGATTCGAAATAAATTTGGATTAAATAAACGTGAAAAATTTGGATGCAATAAATGTGTTACGAGCTAATTAAACAGGTCGTGTGATCGCTGATCGGCATTCTAAACTTCTGCGCAATCAGCTCATTTTGCTCCTAAGAAGTCATTCCTGCATAGGATTCGTATTCTGGATCGAAATAAGAATTCCGGAATATTTCAGAACCTCTACATATTACATCATGCACATCCCTGGCTGTAAACCACAATAATATTTCCAATTTATTGTGCCTTGGTGACCCCTCAGTGAAAAGCAAAGTCTCAGCTGTACTTCAGTGTCAAGTGGTGATGTGGCAAAGTAATACCTGTCTAATCACGAGTCGCGTCACAAGCCCTTCGATTCAGAGTCATATGAATTTTTTTGAGACATGCCAGAGTCGAGTCATCACTTGGTCGAGTCTAGTCAGATTCGAGTCACAAGAACTGTCGAGTCATTAGACTCGCTGGTTTTCAATCTCTAGTCAATGTCAAGTCAAATGAGATTTAACATTTTCTCTATGCTTGTTTTTTTAGCTGCAAAATAGCACCCATTGAACTAAATAACGGCGCCCAACGAGCTGCAAATGGTAGTTGGAAAAACATCAGCTAGAAAAACTCCTCAACCAATAGCAATTCCCACATCTTTCCAGTTTAATTTAAAAATTTCTTTTTTCCTACAGCTTACATATCCTAGTGAAATTCAACATATCATCCGTAATCTCAATAGTAAGAAAGCTGTTCCGCTTCACCATGTTCCAATAAAATTTATTAAATTGTCTAGTTCTATTATATCTTTATTTTTGACTGATATTTTCAATAACTGCATTTCAAGTGGAGTGTATCCTGATGTACAAAAGATTGCTCAGATTACTTCCATTCATAAGACTGGTTCCTATGAAGAGTGCTCAAACTACAGACCAATATCGTTGCTCCCTCCCATTAATAAAGTGTTTGAAAAATTTCTTTATGATAGACTATACAGTTACCCAGAACACAATAATCATTTGACAGACTGCCAGTATGGCTTCAGGAGAGGGTTGTTTACACAACTGGCAATTAATAATATACACAATTTTCATGCATAAAATACAGACAAAGGTTTAGTAACTTGTTCTATATTTTTAGATCGTCCCAAAGCTTTTGATACAGTTAATCATGATATACTTCTTCCTGAACTGAATACTCAATATGTAATAAACGATTTATTTCTGTTATTAGTAAAAAACTATTTAGAAAAGCATTCACACTATGTAGTAATAAATGATAGTAGATCTGAAACAGCTAAGTTTACTTGCGGTGTGCCACAGGGCTCAGCATTAGGGCCTCTCCTGTTCCTGTTGTATGTAAATGATTTACCACTTGTCTCAAATTTTAAAACCATTCTTTTTGCAGATTATACAGTTCTTTCACTATAAGCGAACTCAATGCATGACCTAACAACAAAAACAAATCAAGATCTTCAAAGTGTGGACAACTGGCTGAAGTACATTAAATTATTTTAAAATTACATTAACACCCAGTACATGCTATTTGCAAAACAAAAAAGTACATGGACACAAATTTTAATGTTCAAATTAATAACCATCTGCTTGCAAGGACTGAATGTGTCAAGTACCTTGGAGTTATAATTTAAGCTAAATTAATTTGGAAACCTCAGATAACTCTGGTTGAAAAGCAAGTTTCTAAAGCGTGAGGTGTAATCTGCAAACTCAGGCACTATATTCCATCAGATCCTTGATAATAGGGTATTATAGCTTAGTGCATTCACATCTTCGATATGCCATCACCAGCTGGGGATCATCATCTTTTTCTACACTCAACACCTTGAGAATTATTCAAAAAAAATTATTAAGAATTATGACATTTAGCTAATTCAACTCCAACGTATGTAAATTGTACAAAGATACCCAAATACTTAATGTAGACAGAATCTTTAAACTAGATATCCGTAAATTAATGTATAAAATTAATTTTAGATTAGTTCCCAAACAATTTATAGAACATTTTACACAAATTGAAGACATTCATTCTTATCAAACAAGACAACCATGAAGTATTGAATATGCCATTCTTCAGACTAGATTAAAAATAGCTCAAAGTCCTTTACATATAGCTTACAGGAATAGGAATATGGTCTTCAATAGATACAACAATTCGTTCAATATCAAATTTCACCTATTTGTTACTAAATTAAAACATAAACTTCAACACGAGCAATGATAACATCACTGAAAATCAGTAAAGAAAATACATGATTACTTCAAAAACACTATAAATATGTAATTTTGTGTTTTGAAAGGACAGATGTTGTTCTGCAGATATGCTCTGGCAATGCATGACGTGCTACACTTAGTAATAAAATAACATAACCTAGCCTGGACTTTCGTTATTGAAATGCATCATTAAGCCTGGTCTTGTTTCGTTTTTTCTTCTCTCTGTTATTCATCAGGGCATCTGACTAGAAAACCGTATGGTTATTTCAGATGTCTTGGAAACAAAATAAACGCTGTTCTTATGTGGCTTGTTTTCTGTGGCATGATTTGACGTTTGTTTATAGTTGCTCCCAAATAAACTGATGCTGATACAGCAAGCTAAAAAGTGGTGGCCAAAATTGTTTCAGTAGCTTTGTTACCAGGTTACTGAGATCTAAGTGTTTGGTGAAAGCCGTTTTTAGTTTTCATTATACTTTTCTTCTTCACTCTTAGTCAATTCCACAAGTCTAACCTAACCCTACTGCAACAAATATATCTCATTGCCCTTCACATGCCCAACAAAAGACCAGAGAAGATCGTGGACTTGGATTTGGATTGAAACCCTGCCGCATTATTATATTTTGATGGGTTTGGATAGTATAATATCTGCTTAACCTGATTTGGATCGTATTTGGATTTGGTAATTTTTTTTAACTTCTTCACAACTTTCGTTTCACTTTCGTTGCTACAGAGTACTATATTGAAAAATTTGGTTTAGTGGAGTTTGTCAAATCCGTCAGGATTGCGCTACGACCAGGGGAACAAGTCTGCTTATTTATTTATCATGTAATTAAAATTACTGAATTGGTGGGACTTCCAATGACACAGTCCTATTTCTTGACTCATCATTGTTTTATGTGCAGTAATACCTATAGCCTACCTCATAGCATTTACCACAATTCACCATTATTCATAACCTACGTGTAACTAATTGGTGCTCATGAGTCGTTTGTTTTTTATGCTTGTTAATTTTCTAGTTTGATATCTTGCAAGCTATCACTGAGCTTAACATAGCTTCTCATTGCATTGTTGATAATAGTGATACTTTGACGTTTTTGCAGTGTCATTGATTATTATGTTGTGAGTCAAAGATAGAACATAAGTTAACTTGATTTAGACTCCAAACTATTTATATATCTTGGATGTCTGAGTTGGATTGCGTATAGGCATAGCTGAATAAGAATAGAATGACTTCGTACTTAAACAAGATTTGTTTTTCGGATTTGGATTTAAAAACATACATTTGCATATACAGAGTGTCCCAGAAATCGCGCACCATGCAGATTATTCGCCCCATTTTTTCCAAACATAAAAATCAATTTGACTCTTTCTTGTATTGTTAGATTTTCACCCATATCTAATTAAATCTGAAACATAAAAAAACATTTATTAGATGGTGCGCGACTTGAAACATGAACAAACAAATTATTATATGGGGCGCGACTTCTAGTGCGCGACAATTATTATATGGTGCACGACGCCCTGTATATGCAAAAGACACAAACTAAGAGTCAATGGCCGACTGCCATGTGATATGTAAATACTATATTAAACAGTGATGTGAGTCATATTTGTTGATTCACCAATCGAGTCACAAGCGCTGCGAGTAAGAGTCATCTACTGTAAAATGTTTTGAGTTGAGTCACGAACTGTTGATTCACGAAACCTGTCGAGCACTTCCAGACTGTTTTTCAAGCATGCGTCAATCTCGAGTCAAACGAAATTTAACATTTTTCTAATTTTTTCCACTACTGAATAGCGTCGGAAAAGCTGCAAAATGGCACTCAATAAGCTAAAAAACGGTGCCCAATGGTGCTTCAGCACTTTTTATGAGGTTACTTAGATGAAAGTATAATGTGAAAGCAGATTTTTAGCTTTCATTTTACTTCTCTCCTTCACTCTTATTCAATTCCACGAGTCTACCCTAACCCTGTTGTAACAAACATCCATCTCTATCTTTCACATGCCCCAAGAAAACGTTAAGGGATGCAAATAGACATGGATTTCGTTTTAAATTTTGCTGATTTTGGTAGATTGTTTTTTTTTGGATTTTGTACTTTCTGTTTTACCAGATTTGGATTTCATAATTTGCTTTTTAACTCCTTCGCAACTTTCTGTTCAGTTTCGGGACTATATTACTGCACTGAAAAATTTTCCTCGTGGAACTTCTCAAATCCATCGAGATTGTAGGCTACATCATGTTTGTTTATGGTGAATCTTGACTATGACCAGTGACACAATTCTGCTCTCTTATATATCATCAGTTGCGATTCTAGGGGGGGACGGCCTGGGAAACTGTCTCACACTTTGTCCCAGCCAGTTGTGTGCTTAATTTCCTGTTCAAGATAGTTTGATTCACATATAGCCTACAACAGACAACTTTCAGTTGGCAATATTTTAAACGATAATTTAGAACCCCTCTGTAGCCTACATTCAGTGTTTCCCAAGTGCATGGTAAGCTGGGTTGTTGTTCTTGACGGCCAGGTAAGTGCAGTTGTTGATGAAGAGACATACCAGTGGTTGCTCGGTTCCTGCGTGAAATTTAGTCAGACCGCGGTCGTGGGGATGAAAGATTTACCTCGAAGCTAAGAAACAGTCGCAGAAATGGGAAGATTGAACTACCGTGCATTTCAGTGTGTATTTAAGCAAAATTTGAAAAAAGTGGGGGCTCAGTCCATGCGGCCCCCTGGTGCCTCCACCTCTGCTTCGAAGCATCTTACGTACATGGTTCGTGACTTCCGGTTTAAGTCTACCCACACACATGTGCGTCGGAAGGGGGGCAAGGCTCCCTATAGATTTTGAAAATTTCAGTAAAAGATTGTTTTCTTCGTTTCGAGTGGGAAAACACAAATCTCACCACTTTTGCCCCCCCTGGAGACATTTTGCAAAAGTCCACTAGGGCTACCCCTGGAAACAATTCTTCAGATGCCCATTCCCACACATGCCCTACAACCTCATAGATTTTTGGAATGATTTTTTGTTATAATCCAAGAGCAATTCTTTCCAGCATTCAAGCGCTTTGCCCAGGAGGTGAAACATTTTTATCAGAATAGCACTTGAAAGAATTTGCAAATGCATATTCAATTAGTGAGAACAATTTGAAACGTGAAATACCACTCTCAAAGAATTTGCTTTGGAAAGAGTCGCAGCTACATAGCCTTCATCGCTCGAACAATTTCTTTAATTGATAGCTCCCTGCAAAGCTTTGTTTGATCGTTTATACAAGTTATTACTAATAGTTGTAACTCTTTCCGTCACCAGCGCTTCATGCGCGAGAAGTTTTTCAGGAATTAAATTACTGAAAAGATTTCTTAGAAATTCCATGACCAGTGAAAGATTGAGTAACAAAGGTCTACTTTCAACTTTCAATGGAAAGGGTACGAGCTGACAAAATAAGAGACTTGATTGATGAATTTGACAGTCAGGGACGGACTGGGCTTTTAAACTGGCCCGGGCATTCTCATTACGCCGGCACTGACCTGTGCAACGAAGAGTAACAGAAAGGCACTGCGGCTAATAGAAGGATCATAAAAATGGGTGTGCATGTCAAAGGAACAGCTCAACAGCGATACGTGTGTGCTGTTTGAATGTTGCATCAGTTGAGACTGCTCCCATAGCCTGCTTTATTATGCCAGAATTTTTTTCATGGTTGACGAAAACAGAACAGAGTAGATTCTCAAACAAAATTTTTATTTTGTCTAAAACAATGCGCAAAGTGCTGGACCAAAAAAGACCGCCTTATGAAATAAAACGAAATTTATTTTATTTAAAACAAATACAATTCTGCATAACAAGTGTCTACGCAGTTCACTTCTGGCAGCAACTTTATCGATGACATCTTTATTGCCAAATATGGCCAAAATTATATCTTTACGGGCATCAGCATAAACGATTCAAGATATTTTTACGTCATTGTTCTTCGTAGACGGCTTTTAATTCTCTTCAGAGCAGAGAAAGATCGTTCACACGTTACTTGCGACACCGGCAGTGTTAGCAGCAATTGGTAGGTACAGTAAGGCCAATGCTATTGTGGGTATCTGTGAAGAGATTCAACTTCAGCAGCGCCTTGCAGCAGCAGATCGGACAAGCTTTACATGAATTACACGTGATAAATAAAGGATTCGTGTTGTGTTCAAGTTCATTGTCACTGTCTTCCTGCAACACGTAGCCTCAGGATCTGCAATTGACTGTTTTAATGTAAACCATTGATTTCAGGGATTTGCAGCTCTATGCGAAGTTGTCCTGCAATGATATTATCATCAAATCTCAACAAATATTTACAAAGCTCTTCCGTAGCTCTCGATTGCACATGACCAAAGTTTCTTGAGTGAAAAAGTGAGAGATCAACATCGAGTACAACGTTGAAGACGTTCCATCAAACCGTTGTTTGATGCTAATCAGGATAGTGTCCACTATGCGGTTGTACATTCAAATGTGATAGGCTATTTTTTTACTGGATCAAAACCTGAAGAAACTTGACCTATAGACATTTCACCTACCTTACATTTTGGGCCTCCCTGTCGGCGATTTCAGTAATACTTGGAAGTCAAGTCTCATTACAGGTTCGCTACTGTAAGAGATATGAAGCATACTTCAAAACACTGCTGTGGCAAAATAATGGAAGGAAAAATGGCCTTATATCACGAATGCTTTTATCCGAACTGTTTAAAATAATGGTGAATAAAGTTACTTTCGTAGGTTTTTTAACTTTCGTAGCTTTTTGGGGAGGTGACTGCCCAACTGGATTCGCCCCGGGGTGAGTGTCATACCGTCAAATAAACTGCCATTGCAAGAATTAAATGAATTAGTCCGAATTGAGCTGCTGAATTGACGTTTTCTAGAAAATTTTGTTTCTTATTCTCGATTTCCAAGGTGGGACAAATTCCCGTTTTGTACCCCCTGCGGACGCTCATGATTTCCATCATTTATTGTCTTCTTCGGATCTCATCGTGATGACTGCGTGCAAGCAAATGAGAAACTGGATTGTTGTCGATATACTAAATAAGCTGTAGAGCATTTCAAATGAAATGCGAAAGGAATGGTTGTCCGCGTTGTAAGACAACCACCATCTGTTTGTGCCATCTTTTCGCATAAAAGACCTCTTCATTACTTGGTGGTCAGTGTTTTGATTTGGATGGTAATTCCAAAACAGCAGGCATTCTTCAGTCGAACATTGTATCTTAAACTAATTAATCGCAGAGTGCACTTCTGACTGCTGACCAGCTGCTGCTGTCAGAGCCCATAATTGCCTTTTACCCCTCCTGACTGGCTGAACATGGGGTGCCCACGCCTCTGTTGTGCAAAATTCAGCGCTGGGCTTGGTCTCCAGTGCCGCGGAATACGCCGCCCCAGCTTGGTGCCGCAGCGTCCATATTAAAAAGCTTGGTGTTGCGGGTTAAACGATACGTTGCGCATCAACTCTGGGTGCCTGAAACCGACCCGCAGTGAGCTTTTACCAGTATGCCTACTCTCAGGCATAGGTGTAGGTGCAAGCATATGTTTGGGGGTGCAAAGGATTTTTTCCCAAATTTTCGAAAACTTGCCCATAAAGTTTTCGTGCAACTTTTGCCAACCAATTTTTGGTATGACCTCCAAAAATATGGTCTTCACTTATTTTTCTGCAAACATTGGGCGCCATTTTTGCCCTGAATTTCAGTGATTTTGCATAGATGTTTAGGGATTTTTTCAGATTTTCAGGGATTTTGCCCAGATTTTCGCGGATGTTGCCCACATTTTCAGGGATTTTGCCCGGATTTTCAACAATCAAAACTTTGGGGGTGCGCTTTCATCCCTTGCACTCCAGCCTCCTATACCACTGCTCTCGGGCATTCCACTGGCCCACCTGAGTAGGGAACACTCCACTTTCAAGCTGGCGTTCCAGGCACAGCTGAGCACTAACCACCCCCTTCATACCCTTTTCCATGCATTCACGACGCCCCTTCCCCCGCCATACTGCGGCGATGTTGAACTCCGGCTTCAATTTCCTGGAGTCATAGGTAGCGGCATGGGAAAGTGCCACACCACCAGCGCAGTTTTCAGTCACCCCTGCCGTTTGCCTCCCATCTGCTCATAGCTACCCCAGAGTCTGTGGGAAGCACTGAATAAACTGAGAACTGGCGTCAGCCGCTGTGGTACATGCTTGTACCGCTGGGGCATGCTTCTGTAGACACACCCAAATCCATCTGTGGCGCTGAGGAGCAGTCGGCCAATCATTTAATCTTCGATTGTAACATCTTCCGCCCTCCAAACCGCCTGGCAGACCTGCGGTCCCCTAACTTTAACAACACTAAATGGCTTGAGGATCTTGTGGATTTTGTTTGAACCGCTGCTCACACGCAAGAAGAAGCAGCTGCTGCTAGCATCTATCTCAATCGACTTCATCTTATCTTTATCATCAGTGGGTACTGCTCCTGAGACTTCAACTGTCAGCTGGTCATCTGCCACTTCAACAGGAAGTAGAGTATGCCATCTGCCCACTTATCAGTAGATTGATGATCGATTACCGCAGTTGCGGATAGTCCAGCCACCGCTTCAGTGTCCTTGATACCTTGTTCACTGGCTACAATGCCCTTGAACATATCTGCAAGGTTTCTGCAATGCGACGCACTCTCTCTTAAATATATTTTTATTTCGAATCCGTTTCATCTCAGCACCTCCAATTTTTTCTCTTTTGGCTAGTTTTAATCATTGTGGCAGTATTCTGCATCTCCAGCAAGTTACAGGACGCGGAGCGAGGAAACTGGACACACAGCACAAGGACAAGTCACGTAGTCGCGACAGCCATTACATGCACACTGGTTCAAGAAATTGCAATTTACTAGTGCAGTATACCACACCTTGTATGACCAACCTTTGTGAAGGCCAGTTCTTCCCAGTCCACATTTACTCACATTTTAGCCTTTTAAAAAATATCCTGCTTTACAAACCCAGTTTTTATAACACATTCGCCTAAACCAGAAGTTCCCAACCTGGGGTACATGTAACCCTAGAGCAGGGCTGCACAACTTTTTCGCTAATGCCGGAGGCATTACGTTTACTTTTATGAATTACGGCCGCCAGTGAGTTCAAGATATTTTATTTTTTGCATTGCTTCTGCTTTCACACACTGAGCCTACCCTGCTTCCACACGCTTCTTTGGGCTTCTTTCTACTACGCAATGTGGGCTCAGACAGCCGACAAAGAGTTTTTAATAATGCACCGCCACCATAACTTCTATATTTTAAAATTAGCCTACATAATCATGTGCACGGCCGCATACATTTTTATCGAAGGCCACATGTGGCCGTACGGCCGCAGGTTGTGCACCCCTGCCCTAGAGGTACATTTGCCTGTTTTGAGGGGTACATTTAAGGTTAGCAAGAGAAGGGAAAAATATATTCACTTCAGGGTATTTTAAGGTGTTTTGGGGACCCGATTAGGTCCCTGAAATTGAAAATCGGGTCCCTAGAATCAGAGACAATTATCATCGTGTCCCTAGAGTCAGAGAAACTCGTGTCCTTACAAGTCCATACCGGGTATCTAACATGTTCCTTAAAAAAAACTGATTTACACATCATTTATTTCCAAATATTCTAAAATATAAAAGTTCTACAGTATTAAAAATTCAGTGGATTTTTTTTATATACTCAGGATTTTTGTCGTAAGGAATTTTAGGGATACACGCTTATCTGTCGAAATGCTGAAGGGGTACATGGTCAGAGATAGGTTGGAAACCTCTGGTCTAAATGGAATGCAGCCTAAAGTAGAGATGAGGCTTTATCGTGTAGCGTACTTTTGCTAAATGCAAACAAACTCTTGTTTCATAACGTCTCAGTAGCCTACAACTCTAAGCCGCAGTTTCAAATGTATTTCGATTTGCTCACGGACCATATCCGATACGTTATGTATAAAATACTGAAAACAAAATTACTGTAGGTGTAGGCCCTGAATGTAAAATAACTAATTTTTCAATCAGTGACTCCGGCCCATGTTTTGACTCATTGGTTTCTGGCCACCGGGCATTGGCCAAATGCCGGAATGGCCAGTCCACCCCTGTATGATATTCATATTGCACATTGTCTATTTGTCTGAATCTTTCTTTTGATTATGAGAAGAGAGTCACAAATTAACTACGGGGTTTGAAAGTCATCTTTTCAGGATCAGTCTGAGGAAAATTCAGTGTGAATACTGAAATATACGACTTTGTTCGGAAGATTTTGCAAAGCAACTTTTATGCCTGCTATTGCATCTTGGTATCAAGTACTCGTCCTAAACGCCGATGCACACATACCTATATCTGCGGCGCGGCTATGCTACTTTAGGTGCCATTGGTGCCGAAACATCACTGTTGTTAACTGCATAGTGCATTGAATAGTTCTTACCCTATCCACGCTGGAGATGGTATTACACTTGTGATAGTAGTTGCATAACATTGTTTTTGCTACACAACAATCACAAAGTGTCTGTAAGCTACCACAAAAACGTATTAGTCAGCAATCACCAATCTGTTGGCAGATGGTTTATTTTAAAAAATTGCTTTGTAGTAAGATTTTTACGAAGCTGGTTGATTATCAACAGCCTACTTGTCCTTTTGTCAGGATGGACTTCGTGGTTGGAACCATTTCCCTTTCATGTGAATGGTTTTCATGGGCGCCCGCACGGGGAAAAACGAGCATTTCCCAACTGGAAATTGGGACTAGGAACCAAACGTTTTTGGAAAACTTGAAGTCAGCAGCTCAATTCCGATTATTTAACTTAATTCTTGCAAATGCAGTTTATTTGCCGGTATGACATTCACACTGCACAAGAGCCAGGTTCACTGTTTTGGTATCATGCATATGCAGTGGTGAGCTTGCAGTTCACTAAATCCACTCCTGCGCCTGCAGAAGCAGATTGCGAAACGTGTGAGCGGATTGTTCTACTATTGATCTTTATTGCGAAACAATAATATGGCAACAAATTTTCGAAGGTTCGTTTCAAGTTAACGGCAGTAGAGTATCGGGTAAATATGCACCTGAAGTTCTGTTTCGACATTTGGACTTACTATGTTTCATCTTTAGAAAAGAATGGTTCGCAAGGACAAGTGTTTCCAAACAAAAAAATCAATTTTTGAGCACATTTTGAAATCTTGTTCTTGGGAGACACTCTTTGCAAAGTTCCAGAAGCGTTTTGAATATAAATTCAGCTTTCAGATCACAGGCGGGTGATTCCTCCCTAAAACCTACGAAAGTAACTCCATTCACCATTATTTGGTACAATTCGGAAAACAACATTCGCAATGCAAGGCCATTTTGTCGTCCATTGTTTTGTCACAGCAGTGTTATACATCATTTCTCTTATAGTAGCGGAGCTGTTATGAGACTTGACTACCGAATATTTCTCAAATGGACCCCCCTAACAGTACTGGCTGGATCCGCACTTCCTTCAGATCTCAGTCATTCTGCAACTCAGTAAAGTTTATTTGGACATCTGGTGGCACTGATTCGACATCAATGTTAGGGTCATTGAAAAAACTTTGATGATATTTTCCAAACTACGAAAGTCGTAAAATTGGCGATCGAATTCACGTTGCAACTTTACAATTTCATAAACATATTTAGCATTGCTCAAAATGCAATTTCTTTTCTTAATCCCACATTCCCTTCAGTGCTTATACTTTGCTAAGCCAGCGAATATGTGCGAAATACAACACATGTTTGTAATTTGGATAGATTTACTCTATGAGCCAGCTAAATTGTCTGTGGTTCAACCCAGGAGCACGAATGAAATTCACTGCAGAATATCGTTCAAACCACGAGCTTTACCGCACAAAGATTCTTGGTGAATTATGCAACGACAAATGTCATATTTTGTTGTTCTAAAAGTGCAATATTACAAACAAATGCCCTAGGTCCTCCTAAGCAAATAACTTTTTTCATAGATTGCAAGGAAACCCCAAAACGTTTGTAGTTGAACTCATGATCAAAGCGGAAAGCGTGGTTTATTTGGTTTCTAAATCCTATTGGGATAAAATTCACAAATAGATCAAATCCTTTCCTTTTCATGTAATTACACATCTTACATTAATTTATTTGCAAAAACTTGTTAAAATGTCAAATATTCTTAGGAAAGCTCGCGAGACGATTCTGTCCCGCAGGCCGGACTTTGATGACCACTGCATCAGGAGACTCAATCACAAGAGAAAACGTGCGCCAATATCAATCATGCGCCATACCATTGCTGAAATTATGCGATCATTTTCTTACTAAAAATGGAAATAACCTTGACACTGCTGCTGTATTTTTAGACCTAAAGGGGGCTTTTGACACTCAGTGGCGTGCAGGGGCCTCGTGATGCCCGGGGCGATTTGTTGATTGCATACCCCCCTAACAAATTCTAGTATTGAACAGTGACGTACGGTGGTCATTGTTACCGGATATACAGTGTTTGTGACGTTATGATATGACGTTGTATTCACGTTTGCAAACCAACGTTTTGGCGACGTTTGTTGACATAACATGCATAATATTCTAAACGCACTCTCCTTACTCGTTGTTTTGCAATGTGTCACTGTAATGAACTTAAATTATGAGCGCTCCCAAGGGAGGAAATCGGAGCAAAACACAGCACTCAACGCTAAGACAGAGCAGTTCATAACTGCAAAAATATCCGGCAACGCTTTAAAACAAGGGACCAGAACACACTCAGTGCCACGTCGTCAGCGCAGTTCACCAATGCAAATATATAAGGGTACATATCAAAAAAGTGGAGTAAAACACACTCAACACTGCAAGACATCAATGTCTCATCGAATAGCAGTCAAGCAGAGAAGGTATGCGGCTGGCGGACGCCCAGAGTTGGCAGTTTGACACTTCCTAAACCACACAAGAACTGAGAATGCGCATGAAGTACCAGCGCCGGATTTAGATGGTGGGGGCCTGGGGCCCAGGCGTGATGGGAGGCCCCACGTGCGGATACAAAATGCTTAGGTAAGGGATGATCGATGAAATCACTAGTATTTCCACGTATCATTAATATTTATGAAGCAACCTTGTGACGTCACATTTGTTAACTCAAGTGTAACACAACTTTTTGATGCAACACGGTATTTTAACAAGGATTTGTGAAACTGCTGCAAAACCAGTCAGTAGAAGAATCGTGTCTTCTTTTTTTTAATATTTGCTTGAAAAAGATTTAAAAAATTTTGGAAAAACTTTCTGGGCGATACAACGTTTTCATCATCTCCAAACGCCAGTCCTCGCTCAGCACTAAATTTTACGACAGAAACCAAACGTTGCAGGCAGAGGTGATTTCCGATATTGTTCGCATTGATTGATCTGACCAGCTAGTTCTGTATCAATTCTTCACAGTGATTTAATTTCATCTGCGACTAAATGTAATGGAGGCATCTGTATGTTCCATTAAATGCTCGTGGCTCCTCAGGCGCTCAATAGTGTGCTTCAAGTCGAAGATTCCTCTTCTAATAAGGAAATGCGCACATTTAGTGTATCCGCGCACATCAGTCTGCAATTGAAACATTTAACACAAGTTTGTGAAGGAGAAAAACAAAGTCAGCTTCTGTCAACTACTTCGCCATTGTGGTTCTGGCGACGAATAAGACTTGTGGTACATTTCCGTGACAAGTTTCTCTCTTTTCTGTGTTGTGGAACATCATGTTTGAAAAATGATTTTCATCACAATGTCAAAAAGAACCTGTTTCATATTTTAACCAATATTCCCGCATTTTTTCCGGTGTATTGGCTGGCCAGAGGACCCAGAGACCGATATCATTGCCTCCAGTGATAGTGTCAGACATCTCATTCATCGTGTTTTTCGATGATACATCTTGAAGTTCTTCTGCTACTGCACAGCTGGTTAAACTGGGTCTATTTTCATCGTTACGTAGATCTAAGTCTGTCAGAATATTTTCTTCGATTTTCTGTCCTCAACAAAGGATGCTTTGGACTTCTCAATATTTTTAACTTGCTCATTGAAAGCAATCAGAAATGATTGCAAATGTCTTAATGTCTTAAGCAGAGTTCGCTCAGAGAATTTCCAGAAATACGTTTCAGAGCAACAATTGGCTTGTCGATGGTCATGAACTGTGAATGTGAAGCTGGGTAGATTTGAAGCATCCTTGGCAAACTAAGATAGAGTGATAACCACCTGGTTACGCTGTGACCAGTAAGTTTTTCGTACTCAATATCCACAAAGTCACAATAGTCTTTTTACTCTCTCTTGCGAACTTTGTAAATGCAACCACACGTAATTCACTTAGCTTCAGAATCATTTAGTCCTTTTCTGGAAAAAGGATACTTCTGACGATTTTTTCCATTTTTTAGCATTACTGATGAGCTATAATTACTACAAAGTACTACACTAAGCTATGTACAATACACTGATCATCACGGATCATCAGCAAAGCTGGTACAGAACCAATAATGGTGTCAGAAGTCCGCACTCTAATGCCAAATTCATTGAGATATTGGAAACGATTTACCACTGTTAATGTAACGATTAATGTGAAAGCATTCCCGCCTTTCGATTAATGTGAAAGCATTCCCAACGATTAATGTGAAAGCATACTGATTGCAGTAGCTTGTACAGGTCCGATAATTGCAGAGCGTCGTTTCCATCGGGCGCCTGGCCAGCCTTGTGCTTTCTTAGAGTAACTGCACTGTTCTTTTTCCTCATTCGGTCACTGACCGTCGAGCTGCACGGACGTGATTTTAGACAGCTGCTGTTCAGGAACTTGGGAAACGGTATCTTTGAGGTTTTGTTAAATTTTGTTGGATGCCTCTGATACTCATGGAGTTGTATTTTGAGTCTTATGCATACGAATATTAACTGTCTGTGATTCAAATAGAATAAAAGTACAAGTATGGAAAAGAACAGTGCAGTTACTCTAAGAAACCACAAGGCTGGCCAGGCGCCCGAGGGAAACGACGCTCTGCAATTATCGGACCTGTACAAGCTACTGCAATCAGTAGAAAAGAGACTTTCAGAACGCCTCTCAGCAATTGAAAAAACTCTTCTGGAACGCTTGCAGCTGGCTGAAACAAGTTTAGAGCATGCATACAACACAATCTCAGATCTGACATCTGATCTCAAAGGTGTTAACAAAGAGTTGACAGAAATGCGCGAGAATACAAGGAAGTCTTAAATAGTCTCTGAATTGCGATCGAAAGAATATAACCTTCTCTTTCATGGTCTACCTTCTGAATCTCCCGAGGAAACCCCAGAGCAAAGCGAACATGTGATACGCTCATTTCTTACCAATTCTTTGC
>Ga0210059_1007699_pt1 | contig 17074 bp, 10 predicted proteins | sample Ectturendosymbi2_FD_188042 | JGI IMG/M metagenome (GOLD analysis project Ga0210059, IMG submission 188042) | Ecteinascidia turbinata endosymbiont from Florida, USA - Sample 2 (SPAdes) (version 2) | ecosystem: Host-associated > Tunicates > Ascidians > Unclassified | place: Key West, Florida...
GGTGTGTTTAAAGGAAGGCATGCGAGGCACTTGCCTTGGGCCTCCCTTTTTGTGGCCCCCCTCAAGGTAGTTCCTGCGTAAATATTCCTCATTTATGGTGAAAAATTTATTATCTGCTCATATAATATTTTCCGAACCACATCATATACTCGTAATTCAGTACTCTGCCTTCAAAAGGGCTCCCAAGAGCAACTGGAATGTGTAAGCCGCCACTCTGCTTTCAAAGGGGCCCCCAACAATAACTGTAATGTGTAGGTACTCTGTTTCACAACGGCCCCCAACAGCAGCTGCTTTGTGTAAATGCTCTGCGTTCAAAGGAACCACAATAGCAACTGCAATATGTAAGTCCTACCCTTCCAAAGAGACCCACAATAGCAAATGCAATGTGTAAGTAGGCTCACTGCGCTTTCAAAGGGGCCACCAATAACAACTGTAATGTGTAAAGTACCTTGCTTTCAAAGGGGCCCAACAGCAACTGTAATATATAATTAGGCTACTTTGCTTTCAAAGAGGTCCACAGCAGCAGATGTAATGTATAAATACCTTGCTTTTGAAGGGGCCCAAAGTGCCTGTAATGCATAAGATATTTTCTTTCAAAAGCCTCCCAACTTCACTGATTTCCAGTGCTTCATATTTCAATTTGGAGGTCGAATCTTTCTTTGGGGGGCTAAGCTGGTGACGGGACTGAATTTTGGAACCCTGTGACAGTGTGGGCCCCCCAATTGGGGGGTATGGCGTGCGGTTGATACGGCTCTGGACAGAGGGCCCTTAACCAGCTGATATTTTCGTGGGGGCAAAATGAATGTAACTTGTTGTTTTATCTAATAATTAAAAAAATTTGGGGGCTTTTTAAAAATGTTTTTGAAAATTTTTGGGGAGTGGCAATTGCCTGATTGCCCTACCTGCTTGCGGGCCTAAATAGACAAAAGAAAGCAACAAAAGCGATTGAATTTCGGGGACTAGGATCATGCGGCTCGTGACGTCATTACGATTGTTCAATCCAAGTCAATTCGGTTCGTCGCTGTGCGCTTCTAATACCAGCATTCGCACAACGCAGAAGTACGATTTTTTAAGCAAAGCAAGCAGCGGCACGCCCACACGCGCAGTTCAGGAACAGTTCATCCAAACCACTCCCAGCAAGCAACTACACGCCCACAAACAGTTCAGGAACAGTTCATCCAAAGCAGTACTAGCAAGTTAGTTACCAGCTCACTGCGTGGCATGCTTCTGCAGGTTGCAGGAGAAAGTCGGCAATAGCTCATGACAATAGAGGCAAGCCATTGCTTTCCTGCAAAAGAAAAACAGTTAATTTTCTGCAGCTTGGCTGTTTCTTCAATAAATAAGTCCATTTTTACAGCCAAACCCCAAAGGTCGACACAAGGCACAATCAACTTTGGATTGAACATTGAATGAACAGCATGCGTTAAACGTATGTCGCTGTTGTCAAGAAGCACACTTGCGATCGGTCACTTGAAGATGCCATTCTTGATACGGAGAGAAATTGTTCGGACCAGGGTTGCATTATCCGGATAACGGTTAACCGGATAACCGAGAGTTTTTTTGCTATGCGACATCCGGATACATTTCTGTCGGTTAACCAGATAAAAACGTAACGTTATTAATGAGTTTTACACTTTTTAATGCCCTGCAAATCTTCAAACTCACTATGAAGCTCACTATCCAGCCCGCTTCTGTGGATGCAGAAAGGGTATTCAGTGGATGTGGACTCATTGTTACAAACCCAGGTCACGTTTACACGACTCCACAATCGATGCGTTATGCTTCATAAGAAATGCGTTGCCGAAGAAGTAAAATTTTAAAAATGCATGATTTCCGTCATATAAGCAGTATATATATGCTTTGACTCGATTTGACCAGTTGCTTCTAATAGGGCCCCACGATATGTCTACGAACCTACGCAAACTTGTTGCTTGTGTGATGCCGGCGTGCGGGTACAAAGTGCGTGGGATCCGTTGCCAACGAAAATCAAAGTGAACTGCGCCGTTTTTAACATCCCCATCATAATTCGTTTTTGTAATGTAATTGTTACAATGCTCATCATTTTTCTGGAATGTGTAGCCTTTTTTTAACAGCACCTAGTTAATGTAGAGAGGGTTCAAGTTCTGAAGCTGTTTTCTTTTTTGTTTATAAAAGCGTTTTGTATTTGGCAGATCAAGTGTGAAATACGGATCGATACTTGTTTTCGTTTCAGTAGTCACTTCTGAAGGTTAAGCTTAGTTCGTAATTGCAAATGTGGGCAGCTTAGTCAGTCTTATTCAATTTCTCTTCAGAGATCTGACGAGGCAACCTGAGATTGGCAAAAACCTTTGAAAAAAACTAGTATGCCAGCAGAATCACTATAATACGGGTGTGCAAAAATAACGGTTCCTTAAAAAGTAACATAAATGGATACAAACAGTTAAACCATTTACAAAGTAACAGAAATGACAGTTTGATTCAGGTGAAGTAAGCTTCATGATGCTCTTAGTTCTTGTGTTGAAAGTTTCATCATGAAATACTACCGAGAAAAGGATCATGGCATCAATCTCACATTGATAGGCGTCGTAAACTTTCTAAGAAATAGCCTAAAAATTGAATGTTGCAAAAACCTGAAAAAGCGCAAAATATGGGATAAATTTCGTGGAAGTTTTACAGGAGACTACAGTACTTGTCTGTTTTGAAAAATTAGAAAGTAGATTGAAAGATATTGCGGAATCTACAATCACTTTACAGTATGTACTTGTTTCGTGTTAAAAGAGAAAGGAATTTTTTAACCTTTTGCAGGGTATTGAAAACTTGCTTAAATAACGGTTTGCACTCTTTTAACTGGTGCTCTAGTAAGCGGGTTTCATTGTAACTATTTTACACGTGTGAAGTATATATTGATAGGCAGCAGGTATAGCACAGGAGTTTTCTTTAGTTTAACAATGAATTTTAGGAGAACATGTTATTTTTCGGTAAATAAGCTAAATACCATGAGTCAAAGGCCAAGTGACTTAGGCCAAAAACATTGAGTGGCAATCAAAAGAGGGATATTGAAAACTAAGGCAAAAAAGGCTAAAGCCGAGAAAGAGGATAGTGCGTTGGATAAGTACTTTAACAGAACTACCTCAGAATATGAAGAAAAAGCTTTAGAAGAGCCACACCACAGTGAAACTTGCGACAATGTAAGCAGCTAGACTGATGATCTTATGCCAGATAGCGAAAGGGGAAGCTTATGCACAAGTGAGGTAAGTCAATTCGAAAGTGTTGAGTCTGACAAAGAAGGAAGTTCTTCGGCTAATGCATCTGATGAGCCTTAGGAGCACGAAAATTCAAGATTAGCTGGAACCGTTGGATGGACAAACGATCTTGCCACTTTGCCAAATGTCATGAATCGGAATGTTAGGGTTTATTTAATCCAAATAGGACCGCCCACCATCACAACATAATTTTCGCCAGAAACGAGAGTGATAGGACGGTTTTAGTTTCACTGCAACATTACCGCCACATGGTGAAACTGTACGTCATCCATGTCTCGGCGTCATCCTTTTGGGTCTAGCTTTTTCACGTCACTGATTTCTATCAATATGACTTAATGCCCCCCTAAACAGTTTTTGCATACAAAAATCAGTGGGGCCCGCAAAACTACTTCCAATCGGGCTCTGCACATGCTAAAGTCGGCCCTGTTTACAATTGTATATTTACGATAAAACTGTGTCATGAGTTTGCATTCAATTTATTAAGAAAATCTCGTGAAATCAATTATCTAACAATTAGTGGTTATTATCCCGTAAACCGGTTAGCTGAAATACAAATATCCGAATGTATCCGTTATCCGGATAGTAAAAATTATTGATATCCGAACTAATCCTAGTTCGCGCGCAGCGTTTGTTATTGGAGACAATTTGAATGATGTGATCGACAAGCCGTTAACATCATGGAATTGTCTGATTGGGGGTCAGCGGTTCGAGTGAAATGGCGCACTCTTGCGGTTGGAGTTCTAGTGATGTAGTTTTTACTTTTGACAGACACGGTTCATGCACAATCTAGTAGTGCATCGAGGCAAGGTTTCAAAGATGCGATCGACGAGTTGTTCGTTCAGTGGAACGGCTTTGTACACCAACAAAACGACGGTTTACTTGACTGCGATGCCTCGAACTTGTATGGACTGTTGCTTCTTTGTTAGGAAAGCAATAGCTTGGCTTCGTTGCCACTAATTTTGACTTTCTTTCCTTGCAAGAAGTGTGCGGGGCGATGATCTTGGTTCAGTGACAGATAAATTTCCTGGACTGCTGTTCCTGAACCGTGTGCGCTTGTCGCTGCTCAATGCTTCGCTTAAAATATCGTTCTCCGTGTCGTACGATTGCGATGTGTGTGTGTGTGTGTGTTAGAAGCGTACAGTGACGAACCGAATTAACATGACATGACCAATCGTAATGGCGTCACGTATCTTAGCCCCCGAACTTCGATGCACAGTGTGCCTTTCCGGGTTTCGCTGGTTTGCAACTTCCTTGTATTAATCAGTGCACCTTGTGACGGCTCTACATCACCTGTGCGACTTGTTTTTCTGTTCTTCATCGTGAAAAGCCGCTATAAATTTTCCACTCTGTTATTTGCATCATTAGAAACGCTTACAGCCTTAAGAGCATGGCGCAAATTATGTCAACCGGTACAGCAATTATTTCTGGTATTTAAATGCCTTGAGTTGTGGAATCACATTGTACGTTACGTAAGCTCATGACGTTTATTGTTCGCAGTTGGAGGATGAGTGCGCACGCTAATTGGTGTTTACGTCGAATCAGGATTGCAATTATGTATTTTATTTGCGTGTTTAGTTTTACTGTAAATATTACAATTGTGTGCCGAGCTAGTTGTTAGTTGTTCACTAGGTTACAGATAGCCACGTTCATTTATTCAGTTTAGTCGCGCTGGTAAAACTATTTAGTTTCAGTTTTCCAGAAACCTTACTTGACGATTGATCTCAATTCAGGTTGTCTAATTTCAGGTGTTTGAGCTTATCGTTCCACTTTCGCGTTTCCGTGAGTATTTTGTGTAGGAGGCAACAGAGTCACAAAACTGATGATGCACGGAACTTGTGAGGTGTCAGAACAGGCGAAAAGCTATTATGTGCGCGTTAAACTCTTTGAGTGCTGGTACCCACAGCTCGCAAGATAGAACTGGCACCTTAGCAAGATGCTGTTTCGTTTGCTCGATGTAAGAGGCATCGCAAGAGCATGTAAGCCTGGAAACAACGTTGCAGAGATTGAGTTAAAGTGATTATTGTTTGAAAATTGATTATTGCTTGAATTGATTATTTGAAAATTGGTAGAGCCTTAAAAGTAGATGATAATTCAACTAAATTTATAAAAATTGGCAAAACTGTCTTAGCTCTTTCTTGTCAGAAGCATTTAACAAGTGCATGGTAAAAGGTGTGTATCCCGATTCTCTTAAGATAGCCCAGGTGATCCACATACCGAACATAAAATGGGAGATAAAAGTGCATGCACTAATTACAGACCAATTTCTTTATTATCTCAGTTCAATAAAGTTTTTGAATGAAGCTTACACCATAGATTATATTCATATCTACAAAATTCTGACCTTTTAAGTCGACATCAATTTGGTTTCAGACCACACTTACCAACGTCCTCGGCTGTGGAAAATATGTATTCAGATTTACTCCGCAATTGTGACAATGTTTTGTTTACTTGTTCTTTGTTTATAGACCTGTCAAAGCCTTTAATACTGTAAATAGTAATATTGTCATTTAAAAACTACATCAAAATTATGGTCTAAATGAAACAGCACTTCAGCTGTTCGCATCTTATTTAACCAACCGTAAGCAATATACTGTTTTGAATGGTGCAAAATCAAATGGTAGAAATATAGCTTGTGGAATTCCTCAAGGTTCAACTCTTGGGCCATTGTTTTTAATAATGTACATCCATGATCTACCCACCCCTTTCTTCAAAATTTAAAACAGTGCTTTGTGCAGATGATGCCTATCTGTCTTTTTCACACTCCAGTCCAGGGCCGGCCTTAGCAAGTGCGGGGCCAGAATGGAAGCACTTTAGCGTGAGCAGAAAGTTTGAGGAGTGGCGTCAAGTCATAATCATAGAAATCATGAGTGATGTGAAAGAGCGAGGCCCAGAAAAGGTAATGCCAAGCTAGGGGTGTCTGGGGGCATGTTCTTCAGTGTCACCTCTCCAGCAAAGACTTTCCATGTCCGTTCGACGGACATATCCGCAACACCCAATAAATTCATGAATTGCTACACTCAATACGTTCTCTCTGGCCAGGTAGCCTACCTACCTCGGGGTACGCATGTGTTAAATGAAATTAGCAACACTGCTTGATATAATCAGCAGCAAATATACGATATAACAACTTAGCAACAAGACATCAACAAAGGAAAAAACGCGACAACAGGACATTACACAAAAGTGCAACCTTGTATTATAATGCTACACAAAATGGCAAAGCCGAATTAACAGATAGATGGGCTGCGGAGCCCGAGCCCAAGCAACTTTAGATGATTGCAGCTAGAGCCGACGCGAAAAACTTTTACCTGTGGAGCCGAAGCCAGTGTTCCCTCAAAGGTGCGCAATGCGCAATTGCGCATACCAGACAATTTGCGCGGTGCTATTCTCATTCTCGCGCACTTCCAACATTCTAAATTTAAAACCGTGTATATATATCGCATAGCCCTTTTAATGTTGGGAATGCTTCACTCTTTGTGTGTCTGCATGGTTGCGCAGTTGCATGCGCTTCGTGCGCAACAAAGCAAACAATTGCTCAATGTAGAATTTTCTTAGAGGAAACACAAGTTCCGGTAATACAGTTCAAGTCTGCAGCCAACGAGATAACTTATTGCTGGACGAGCGTGGTTTGCCGAATGTGTGCATAATTATCCTCGTTTGCATGGGGGTCGGAAGGGGTTGCAAGGAGGCCTTGGACGTCCTGAATTTCGAAACTTGAGAAACGTTTTTTCTGACTTTCGATTTCGAAAAATAATTTGTAACCACTGCTGGCCTTTCTGGAAAAATGCATTTGGCCACCACCTGGACAAATCCACTGTTGGGCCCCCTGGAAAAAATTCTTCCGATGACCAAACTCGTTTGTGTGTAGATCAGGGCAGGCGCGTATTTACTATTAAGCTAAAAAGGCTTAAGCCTAGGGTCCCCGATTTCGGGGGCCCCAAAATTTTGGGAGTGAAGACAATTTACAGCGTTTCTGTAGGGAATTATATTTGTAGTTTCGTTTTGGTTCAACGCACATTTTTTGCTATGCCGCTAACAAAAGATCTCTATAGAACAGGCCTGCACAACTCAAAAGCTCGAATGGCCAAATTATCAACATAAATTTGCCGCAAAAGTCATTTCATTTCGATGTAGAGATTTCGTTGTAGTATGGAAGAAATTCTGGAGCGACAATTACTTATTCGAGGTCGAGCTTTCGCAACATTTTCTACAATTGAGAAAGCTCTCGCTGGGCCCGGGTCGTACGTTGTGCAGGCCTGCTATAGAAGAATGAGCGCGAAGGATTGAAGAAGAATATGAGCGAAGGATTGAAAAATGACCATGAGCATTCTCTTTTTATGACTTTGAGAATTGTTAATTGTCCACTATAATGTATGGAACAAAACGCCTGAATACATTTTCAAAAATTACACGAGCCCAGTGAGGTGTTCAATTTTATAATTGGAGTGTGATCAGATAATTTCACCGCTGCCTTTTTCGTCAGTTTCATTGTGACTGTTTTTGTTCCTGATGTCGAGGCGACTCAGAATAAATTAATATGTTCATGAATTGGAAAAACTTGTTCAGTGAATGTAACGAGCACATGTAGTGCTAATTTGTATGACAACAGTCGTCGCGAACCTTCCAGAAGGGTCCCCAATGTAAAATAGCCTAGGGCCTCGAAAATGAAAATTCGTCTCTGAATCAGGGTTTCTCAAACCTTTTGCACATGTCCCACCATACATTAAATTTCGTCACACCTCATCTGTGCTGGTGAAATAATGCAATTGTACAAATATGACAATGGTATTCAGTTTTCAATGGACCAAATCATTTTTGAGCCGAAGCTGGAGCTCGCCCCAAAAACTTTAGATGCCTGGAGCCAGAACCGGAGCCTGAAATTTCAGTTTTGGCTCTACAGACCTACTTTAGGCTATTGTAGCTTACGATACAAAAATCCATTTACTAAGAGAAACTTTTCTTTCGTGATTTAGCATTAACAATGAATTCTGTCCAAGTTTAAGTCTCTGCTAACTTCGGATTCCATGGACATAATCGCCAAACTATATAGGCGCCCTTGCTGGATTGATGATCTTAAATAGATTTTAATTGAATTCAGGTTGAAAAATCTTTACTCTGAATGCCAAGGTTACTGAGATGGTCAGTTGCAAATCCTGATGGCAATCAACAAATTAAGGAAAGAGGCTGCCTGATTAGATCTCTACGAGAGAATATGTATAACGCTATTAAAAGACCGACTAAGCAGCACATATATGCCATTGCAAACTAAACTTAAATTTCAAATGACAAGTAGCAGTAACTGTTGTAACAGCCATAACCTGCTAAGCATGGGCAGTGGTGGAGGGGAAAGGGAGGCCTTGGTCTCCTTGGATTTTAAAATGACATTTTTCTATAAAATCTTCAGCAAAAAAGGTTGCTTTTTTGTTTCGAGTGGGAAAAATGTACAATACAATTAAGCTTGCCGGCCTGTCGCAGTAAGACAGTTTTAAAGCATCCGGGTGCTGTGAAGTCAACGCAGCTTCACGTACTTCACAGCATTGCGTTTTGCAAAGCCGCTGATTTCTTGCCGTGTGTTGTTACATACCGACCACAATCACGATAGATGTAATCAGGCCCGTAACCATCTTGGGACACCAGGTGGGGCGAAGAGTTTTCTGAGAGGGGCCCAAGCCAATGGAGTAAAACCAAACCATGAATTTTACCCCGTCGGTTAAGAACACTTGGCGTAGAGTGCTGCTTTTGACATTTTTGTTATAATATGATCAGCATGTTGGAAAGCTGTAAATGTCCACTATTTGGCATTGAAATACCACTCCTTCTCATATAGTCTATATCAATGTTTCTTAACCTTTTCTTCACCATGCCTCCCTTCAATACTTGTCGTTCGTTTCAAGTCCTCTGACTGTGTAAAAGCAGATGCACTGTTTGGCAAATTTATTGATCTAACTTTTAATGTTATACAGCGCTTAAGGGCTCGGGTACCCCTGGATATTAATTGACGCCCCTCTGGGGGGCATGGCCCTCGGTTAAAAACCACTGGTCTATATGAGTTGAATAGATAAAATCGACTTGGCTGTAATTATGTGATTAGATCATCACAGTCAAGTCGATGAGGGTGTTACGTTAGAAGCTGCAGTAAAAACCGTTTGTTTTTGCGGACTATTTAGCACTGCTAGCATCTTCTGAAAGTGGTCTTCAACATGCAGTTGATCGGTTTTCAGCTGCGTGCGACCAAATCGGTATAAAAATTAGCAATGAAAAGACCGAGATATCACATCTTTCCAAAAACCCAAGGAAGTACGCGCTGCAAGTAATGGACAATACACTGTAGCAGGATAAAATATCGTTGTCTTTCTATTACAGTTAGGTCATGGCGAAGATGACTTAGTTTCTGAAACGTAAATCCACCGTGGAAGGAGAGGAAGTCTTGTTTAGAAGAAAACAGAGAAATGGAATGCCGTTAACTTCTGCAATGATTTGTCACGACATCACTGACACTGCCGGGAATTTGAAAGAGAAGATTTTAACAGAGATTTCGTCTTTCAACACTGAGTTACTGAAACAACCTGTCTAAGAGTTGTGTTGGTGGCGATAACGTGAGAGCAAGATGGTTTCGGTTTGCTTGGTTCCAGCCATGGACATCGGAAGAAATTTTTCCAGGGGGGCAATAGTGGGTAAATTTCATTTTATTAACGCCGAAACTCAGAGAAAAACAGTTTTCTACTAAAATGTTAATAGAAAAATATCAAATTAAAAAAATTCAGGGGGCTCAAGACCCCTGTTCCCCCTTCCGCAAACCATGGTTCCAACAATATCCATACTTGCAATATTCGCAGACCGTAGACGCGACTTTTATTTTGCTTGCCGGTATTTTGCGCCATTCGGATCAAGGACATACCAATGAGGTCGCTATGGCCAAAGGTAATGACATGGCGTGCAATAAATTGAAGTAATCTTTTTGAAGGCAGAACAGGTCTCTTGTACAAGCCTGAAAAGACCATTGAATGCTCCGGTTGCTGCAAAACTGCCCCCCCCCAAATAAGAATGTTTGGCTCTTCTTGTTCTCTGCATTATCTTATATGGTTTCCGGAGTGAGAAACCGGGAAATTTTTCTGCAATAAATGCTTTGTAACTTAATCAATATAAATGTTAGGAGCGACTAAAAGACTTGCAATAAGATTTGGCTTCACGCCCAGTAGAGACGTTTTTGACCGATTACATTGCTAAAGTTCGATTCCTCTAGGAAAGTTTAATCCATGCCCGAATCCAGGAGTGGTAGGTTCTGGCTCGAACAAGGATGAATAGTCATAGACCTTCGGGTTGGTCATGGAAGTCAGTATAAACGTCAGGTCACTTTTTGATGCAAACCAGATATTCCATACGACTGCTGCATTCAATCCAGCATGCTGTCCGAACTCGATGATATTCAACAATATAACACGACAGAGACATATTCTAAGTCGTATAACGCCCTGCAGAAAGCAACGTAGCATGCAAGGTAAATGTTTCAAGCACTGGGTGTAACTAATTGCAGGAAAATAGCAGAACTTCGAGGGTTACTAATTTTACTTATGTTGCGTTGTGTTCTGAACCCAATGGATTCCGCTTCACTAACAGAGAACGAAATCATCTCTTTGCTTTGTCGATGGTAAACCCGAAATTCATAGGGGAACAAAGCTTAGCCCAACAAAGTGTAGTTTCGCCACACAAACAAATTTTTATCCAAAGCAAAAACTTTACGCAATCACGGAACTCAATCCAAAAAATAAAGGTTTTCCTTTCCAAAACAGACTTTTTTAAATTGCATTTTTGTTCCTTTAGAAATTAAGGAAAAGTTAACCCATATAACGAAGTTTTGAAAAATTCTACGAAGTATGAATTTATCATTCACCTACTTTTTAGTTTTATCTCTCTTTGAAATTTTGCGCTGCCACTTTCCAATTTTCTCAAAGTGCGGTTTAATAATGTTTTCAAAAGTCAACTACTTTCCCAGTCCCTGTCTGATACGCCTGTAGATTTTCCTTTTGTCATTTACCGCCAAAACAGAATTATATTAGAGATGTAGTCGTATTTCAAAAAGAGTCACATTTTGAGTAACAAAAGGCCGAATTGCCTAAAAACATTTTATTTCGACAATTGACGAAATTCCACACGCTTAGCAAACGTGTGGTGTCCTTGATGCCCCGAACAGATTAAGATGTCGAGTATGGCTACGATTAAAATCTGTGGGATGATAAGTTCGCTGCTCACACCCGCACTTCACATAAATAAAAGATAGTGGCACAAACCTCAGCCAATAATCTGCAAGTAGGCCGTCTAGATTTTCAACTCCGGGTTAAAAAAGGTAATTTACGTTATTCATCGGTTGAAATTCTGGTTACTGTACAATCGTTGGTCGACATAAATCTGCGTTAGGTCTGTGAAGTAGTAAAAATGAATATTTGCTTATGCTGCGCAAGCAGGGTAAATAGTTTAATACTTCGCTATTCGTTTTAAGGTTTGCTGTTTTTGGATAATAATCGGGTAGAATACTAATTGGCAGTTGCGTGCGAGTCTGTCTCTAAAAAGTGACAAATAAAAGAAACTGTCGCAAATGAGGACAAATTAACAACAAAATGTCGTGACAGACAATATTTTTGAAGTGTTGAATTTGAAAATAACGATTGTTTGCCTAAGGATTACTTAATAAAGTGAAGCTTTTGATTAATATTCAGCAAATACTGGAAAGAAATACTATAGACGCTATAAAAACAATCAAAGCGGCAGCAATGGCAACGGCTGAACCATAGCTGTTTTTTTAACAGTTGTTTATACAAAATTATAAAATAGATGCTGGTGTAACATAAAACATGTGACACATGCACAGCTGTAAGGAAAAAGTATTTGCAGTTTTTCTCCACTAAACCTCCAGTTTTTAACCAAGCTACCTTTGCGAAGAGTTTTAAACTGTAAACTGATCTTGTATGTTTTTCTGCATACCCCAAAAAATCAAAGATTATTTTAATAACAGCTATTTGGTGTCACCGAAAAGAGGTGAAGCTCCTTAAGTATGAATTGTACATAACTGAACCAACAGATTTGGACAAGCAGAGAAAAGCTTTTCTTGTTTTGTGTTACTGACCCATTCCCATGTTTTGAGTTTTTTGTACGAGTTTCAAAAAGTGGAAGGTGGAATTAATTTAAGAATATAATGTATGGAAACCACAAAATATAGTTCTCTTGGCCCCATCTGTTTCTATAAAAATGAAACTTGGTTTCTAAAGCGATTTCTAATGCTGTCAATCGATATCGGTATAGCATTAGTGCTTGGAATTTTGCCCGGTTTTCCAGTTGAGGTGTGCAATGGAAGCAGCACATTCATGCTATACTGATTACTTTATTGATAGCTTTGTTACTTACCACAATTTTGTTTTGCTATAAATTTATACCATTACATGAATTCCTTTATCATCAAGGTTGCATGTTAATCATAGATGAATAAGTATGTCGATTGAAATGCAAGCAGTTACGTCGGACTTATCACATCCTTCACCAGCCGAGGTGAGGGCGCTGTTGTTATTTTACTCGCAATTTTCACATCCCTTTCATGTTTGCCCGCAGATGTGTAAAGCTTTGATTACGAGTTCACATTGCAGCTGTGCGTAGTGCTACTACTATCATGACCACAATCCTAAGCATGACCAACACGTGAGCATAAAAGAAAAATCAAGCGCTTTCGTTTGTGTTGAACGCTCCAGCCATTTCCTAAAAACAACAAGAACACCAGTGCTCTTAGGAATTGAATTTACCTCTTTTTCACAACGATTTTCAACTGTTTATCCGCCAGGCATTTTAAAAGGATGTTTGTGTCAAAACTTGGTTTTCTTTCAGTGTTGCTTTAAACGTTAATCTACTGCACAGTTGTGGAATCTGCTAAATTATTGAATATATAATTTTTTGTTGTATAAAAGATATAACCTAAAATCAAATTTTTGTGGCAAGCCAAATAGGACAGAAGTTGAATGGGGCTTGTGCGGTCACGGGTTTAACATAACCAATATTGCAAAGCTTCCGGGTGAGTGGTAAGGGCTCGGGTATGCGTATCTCAAGTTGGTAAGCTCGATTCGGTTCCAGGCCGGGTCTTACTGAAGGCTTAGAACGGTACGTGTCGCCCCTTCCAGTCTCATCTTCGCGGAATACAGTAGATGGGTGCAAGGGTAAGCCTGGCTCCGGGTTCACCTTAATTACTTGCCATCTTTGCAGTAAAAAAGCGGCCGCGTAGCCTACAGCCCAAGTTAAGCGAAATTGGAAGCCCGGAAACCATTCATGACGCCTTTAGCGTCGTAACAGAGAGGGAGAGTAAAAAGTTTCTGTTATGTAAAAAATTGAAAGACTTGCTCACATACAAGCTGCGTTTTTGCACTTGTGCTGTAGTAAACGACTTGCATCATACTAGCTGACCATGTCGGTCACATGCTGTCGTAGGACGATATGGCTCATTACGTAGCGTTTGGGGGAAGTAGACCACCTCAATATAGCATGTAGCCGAGAGTGTACGTTGGCATAATGCGTGCACCTTTTTTTAATTTTACAGAGAAAACTGTGGATGCTCTCTAAACAGAAAAAAAACTGGAATAATACGCAAGTTGCAGATTGATTCAAATTTGTAGAATAGGTTACCGCGTTCATTAATTAATCTCGGTGTTCTGCGATAACTGAGTATTTTACCTTGCGCTTATCTCAAAATTTTCTTCTTTGAACAGCGTCAATAGAGTCTCACAATGACCATAATTTACTGAGACGAGTCAATTATTATCCCAGAAAAAGAAACCTTAGCAAACACCCCCATTTCGAAACGTCGATGGTACATTTTGGGTTGTCAATATGCCGCCCCAAACTGCTTAAAAACAGGACTGATATGTATATGTACCCTGTCGAACGCTCTATCTTCTAAAATTAGTTTTATTTATCATGCCTCGAGACTCCAACTTAGTAGGTTTTTATATTTACATAATTGCCTCAGTGTTTTCCGTATGAGCAGCCTTTTGTGAGTTACACACTGTGCAAAAGAATTTGTTAAAACAATTAACCTCGATAACAGGGCCGCAACAAGCGTACATTTTCGGGAGGCAAAATGATTGCAACTCATTGTTTTACCTAAAAATAAAAATGTTTTTGGCGCTTTAAAATGTTTTTGAAAATTTTTGGGGGGATTGCCCTGTTTGCCCCCTCCGCTGGTTACGGGCATGCTCGATGAAATAGAAATAAATATATTTGGTTTCTGGTTCACTGTATTTTTGAAATAGAATTTTTGAAACGGCAAATGAAATCACTGCTATACTTTTGCAAAAGAACTTGACTGGGAGGTTTTATGGCATCAATGTTTAAGAGTTCATTAAGTTGCTTAATTCGATACAAGTTTATAAGTTTAAATCTTTTCACCATTTACCTGCGCGTCAATATTAATAAAACAATATTATACTTCAATACAATAGTTTCTTAAATATCTATATTACAGTATTTTAAAAACACTATATCAAGCATAGATACCATTTTGCTACATTCTATTTGTTCAAACAAGATGGCCTTTCATTTTGCATCCACCATTCGTTAAGATTTTACGGTTTAAATTCTGCGTTTGTGTAATGATTCTGTATTTCAGCAATTTATCCCTGAAAATGTCGAAGAACATTCTACGGAGGTGATTGAAATTTCCACATCTAACATTGCTTCTCTTGCCTCGACAAGAAAAAAAAGTCTGCGTTTGTCTGGAGCTGAAACAGAGAAAATCAATTCAGGATGCACACCAGCGAGAAGTATGAAGGCATCTTCAGCCGGAGAAGCTCAATGCCACGGCATAAGTATTGTCGACGAATATGAACTACCGACCCGTGAAAACCTTTTCATGAGGTTTGTTTAAAGAGTGAGCCTGAGTATCTTTTGGAATACCGCAGCATTTTTACATTGTCTTTTTTCAACAATTTTTCCGCAATCATCCACAGAAACCTTACTGCGCCAATCATGACTATCTCCAGCTTTTTCAAGAATAACAAGAAACAAATTTCCAAAGTGATGTCTATTGTATTTTACCTTGGTAAGTATTTCTTTTGGGAACAACAAACAACTTCATAATGGAACGCTTATTTTAATTTAACTCACTTACTATTTTTTCTGCTTTTTTATACGTAAATAACATCCTTTAGGATAACGATCAATTTTATTAATGTATCAGAAATAAAAAACGTCAGTAATGGCTACAGATTTACTGAACCGGACAAAGATTCTTGGAAATGTGAACAAAGAATAAAGCCTGTTCACCTCAATAGCTGTAAAATGTGTTGTTGAAGGCATAACAGCAAGCATGATCGCTGCCTGTTCATTGGACTTGAGTCGAGCCATGCCTTTGCTTGTCGTCTGGTCGGTTGTCGCGAGTTACGTCTTGTACGCGTTCTTCATGAAACGATTTGGAGATTCCATTGGAACTGCTGCACGTCCTTTTCTGGACCGCATTTCGGAGAAATGGCTTTGGATAAAATGGTGTTTGAAAATTTGCACTTTTCAAAATTTATGCATAATGGCAAGCGTAGTTCTGTGTCTGGAGGCTTTGGCACACTTTAATATTTTTTGGAGAGATACGGACAAATGAGAAGATCTGTTAAGCAAACATCTTGTGATCAATGGTTTTGTTTAATTGCGCGGACACTGTTACTACTTTTTAACGATTGCAAATCAGTTTAACCGCTCTAAAGGTTGTCGTGGCTTAATCACAGAATTGCTGAAACAGGTCCATATATTTTGTTTTCAACGCTTCTTCACATTCGACCCTCTAAGGCAGGGGTGGGGAACCTGCGGCCCGCGTGAACATTTGATAGGGCCCGCATCAGAATTTTCGTTACCGAAGTTGGAGCACAACATCGCGTCAGAAAGAAACTCATAATAAGCAGGTACTTAGATAGTAAATCAAGAGAAGACATTCTTCCTCATAGTCAGATAAATGTAGAATTTTAGGATAAAAACAATCGATTTTGCGGCCCGCCAGCGATTATGTAAAATTCATGCGGCCCGTGAGAGTAAATAGATTTCCCACCCCTGCTCTGAGGACTGCAAAGCCACTGCAGTCGATTTTGAGGCAGCTTCAGTTATAACTCGCCGACCAACCACGCTGAAGAGTCATTGAGGACATCATACGATGTAGATTTTTGTGTACTTTCTGATCAACCAAAAACAGGAACAGTTGCATTTTGAATTTTGCCCGGCATTGTGTCGTCTGGAATATTTTCAAATGACAATTCAGGCTGGGTTTAATTCAAATTATAAAAATGTGCAATCGTTTAAAACTTTTTTCAACACGTTGCTTCGTTTACATTGCGTTCACAAGCTTGAAACTCGAAGGTTTGACTACTAACAAAAATGTATTCCCTTCTTTTCAAGGGGCTGTATAGCCTTTATTGTAGCTGGCCTCTCCGCGTGGATAGCGCTGGACACATCCAAACGACCAGAGCAGTTGATTTCTTGTGGAGGTTACTTTGTGTTTTTCTTTGGACTTTTTGCCACGTCGAAATATCCTGATCGGGTAAGTCGATTAGATGGAGAAGTATACATCACCTGGATGTGGAGTGAAATAAATTTTGTTTTCATGGCTAGTTGGAGAAGTCAAATGAATATTAAATTTCTGCTTAAATCAATCACTTTCATGCGGTTGAAGTTTACTATATGTGGGTCAACTCACGGTCAGGTTGATATGCCATTTATGGCTTCCATTAATTGTTACATGCACCTGCACCAACCATCCTCGAATCACTTTGTCACAAATAGCCATTATTCTCTGTGAAATTATGACGAAAAACCATACA
>Ga0210059_1007700_pt1 | contig 17073 bp, 16 predicted proteins | sample Ectturendosymbi2_FD_188042 | JGI IMG/M metagenome (GOLD analysis project Ga0210059, IMG submission 188042) | Ecteinascidia turbinata endosymbiont from Florida, USA - Sample 2 (SPAdes) (version 2) | ecosystem: Host-associated > Tunicates > Ascidians > Unclassified | place: Key West, Florida...
CTCAACCCTTTTCCTCACCCCCACTGCCCTACTGCTGTTCCAGTGTCCCTGCACCATACAATATTGTGAATGTTCCCTGTGTCAGTAGTGCATGACAATAAATTAAACATAACAATGAATTTTATCCAATTCATAAAGATTTGTTTACATTAGGAATTAAAAGAAGCTGAAAGCATAAGGATTTAAAGTAATGTGGACAATTTTTGATATTTTCGTATTTATCTTTTTGGAAAATCAAAAGCATTTTGTGGGTTTGTATATTCATAATAGTAATTTAAAACTACACGATTTTTTATGCAATTTTTTAAGTCAGTGATCTGCATTGCAAATACAGATAAGAGTTAACATGTACCAAATTTCCAATTGTTTTAGCATCAACCAAAACAACAGTTCATTTTGAGCTCTTTTTGATTGTTAATATCTGGTCGAAAACCATTGATTTTTAAAAAAATTTAGGAAGCGTTGGTGATATCATGGTCATAGTGACTCTTTTTTAAATGTGATTTACCAACATATTGGGGTTAAAATCTCAATGAAAAGTACCTCATTAGCTAAAACAAGTACATGCCAAATAAATAATGAAAGCCTAATTTTGCAGGGACAAAATTCAATACAGAGGAGGTAGTTTTTAAAAAGAACAAATGCTAAAAAGCAATTTAGTGGTGATTGTAATACTTTATCATTATGCAGATATGCTACATGAGACGAAGAAAATGTAGTCATGTAAAACATTACACTTCAAACCATTCGTGAAAACATAATAATTTTGTTTGGTGGACGTTTCAGCTGGCAGTTGAAAATCAACTTTATGAAATGAAGCGATGTCTAAGATTAAGTTATATTCAATCAGCAAAAGTATCCAGTCATTACACAATGTGCAACTCATGTTTTGATCTTTCCAACTCTTATCAAACATGTTTCACATAAGCATAGCAAGATCCCAGCTATGGTGGTTTGGCCATATGACCAGAACGTCAATGTCCAAGAAATGGTTGGCAAGGCAAGTTCTGCTGGTTACACCCATGGGAAAGCAGCCCAGAGGTTGACTAAGGACTAGGTGGTGTGGTTACATGTAAGACCTGGCTTAGTCACATCTTGGTGTGGAGCCAGAAGAGCTTCGAGAGGTTTCTGATAACTGTAAGGTATTTAAAGATCTCCTAAGGCTGCTCCCACAACCCTCCCAAGAAGAAAAGCAGATATGAAAATTGATGATTGAATGTTCTTAGGCACACTGATCATAATACCTTAAAAGATTTCAATACTGAGGCTTTTGATTTTTGATTCAATACGTGCAACTCCTGATGAGAAAAATAGTGACTTCAAAACAATCCTACACAGATTGACGAGGTTACAGTTTTATTGTATATGACTATACAATCAGTTGCACTTTCCCTTTTGGCTGATTTTTGCTGGACATGCACACCCTTCACTTGCAGTTCAATAAGGTAAACGTTTTGCACCAAAAGTAGATTTTATTCAAATCTTTACTTATGTGTTTGACTCAGATGCATAGTCCATATCATAGTGACTGATGAAGAAGCACAGGAATACAGTAATGCTGGGCCATAGCAAATAGCAGGGTAGTAATCTAGAGTGTAAATCTTACTAACCTACTGCTAAACTAAATTATTTCAATTGATTGTTAAGTTGACATGTGTACTTGTGTGCCATATGAAGTACCCACTAAATGGCCAGTGTTTGCAACTATTTCAACATCATGTGGCTATTAGCATAAAGCCAGTATGAAAAGAATGTCCATCACTTTTTGCTAAAATTTAGTTTAAACAACTTCATTATGATTATTATTGAAAATATTTTCATTTTATTACATTTTGGACAAATAAATGACCATTTTTTCACTTGAGACTGCCTGGAATGCAATACCCACCTTGTAGAGATGCAAGCCACTTTGGGCAAAAGGCAATTATATAAAACTAGAGGTAGTTAGTATGAAACTATTATTAGAGAAGTCAGACTTAAAAGAATTGGAACATGTTTTTGCTAAAATTCCCCGGACATTAATCAATAAATACTTCAGTGCTATAGTTGGTTTTTACTTCACTTCAAATTTTTTATTTTGCTCTTCTGTGCCATTTTGTTTACAGTTTTTATCCCGTTGCATTGTTGGAGCAACACTACAAGAAGGTGAAGAGGAAGAAGACACTGCTTCTGTTCACAGTGCTGCAACACAAAAAGAAGGTTCTTATCGCATAGTTGGAACGTTAAAAGACCCTGCCACAAAACCACCGGATTTCATTGCTGAGATTGTCAGCGTGAGTAACCCTTATTATAGATCAGTGGTGGGTTCCCAGCCATTCTCTGACCATGTACCCCTTCAACATTTCGACAGATGAACATGTGCCCGTAAAATTTCTTGCAACAAAATGGCTGAGTGAAATAACAAAAATCCATTGAATTTTTAATATAATTTTATCTCAAATTCTATTAAAAATTGATCGACTTATTTCAAAAATATTTTGTATGGGCTAATCATAGGCAAATTTAACAATAAGCATACAATGATTTTTGAAAATAACATTCACTGATATATGTATTAATGTTTGGAAATAATTCCCCTTCTATTGCTAACCTGCAAATTCAACATACAAAAGTGACAAGTATGTGGTCATGCTTCGTAAAATCAGCACGCGTTGATCCGTGAGCAGCCAGATGTAAAGACAACGCCTGCAGTTTTTACAATAGTAACAAAGGTTAAGAATTAACGGCAGTCGGCACCAGCTTTTTGTGGAACAAAATGTATATGATATAGAACCCTAATTTTTATTATTTTTGCCAGGAAATGGCGCAACCAGCAAAAACATGTTTTGCTTTTCTCTTTCAAAGGTAACGGCGGCGTTGATATTTCCAATCTATCCTTTGCTCACTTTTGGTTGTTGTGACCGTTCAGCAAAATCTCAACCCCTCAATTTTTAACTTTTAGTTCTGTTTCTTTCGGAAAGTTCATTTGCCTTGACTGATTTTCCGCGAAGCTGTTGTTCGTTGTTTCCAAAACTCTCATGAATATGACACGATTATAGTTGCACTAAATCAGCTATGTCCAACGGAAATGCCTTAGTGGGCCAAAAATTATGTCACTATCAAATGAGGGCCCACATTGAATGACTCACTGCTATTTATGGTTTTAGCACACCAAAGTGTAGTTTAAGATACTGAAAGCATTCGAATAATAGCAGCAATGATAACGGAGTATGGTACTTTTAATCACGCCCAAACTGATGCCATAGGCACGTTTGGCGCTAATGGAAAAACCAGAGTAGTTAGAAATCAGTTTTGCACCGAGGTGTCAGTGGACACATGAAAATCTACCAGTGCGTAGTTCATGATAAACAGGTATTAAAGACATTTGCATCGAAAATATCGAATTTAAGATTTTCAAAATAAATACAGGTTGTCATTTTATTGCACATACACATTAACTGAAAGCTTACTGGGCCGCATGCGGGCCGCGGGTCGAACATAACTGCATTAAGAATACTTTCTTTGTGTCATATTCTCGTAAAATGCTGCCACTATGGTGTTGCATTCTGCAGTTTAAAACTCGAGAAGAGCTGCTTGAGAAACTGCTTGAATGTGACATCATCATATACAACATAACAGAAGATGTGGATTGTATAGATGAAGCTGTCTGGTCAGTTTCATCACTGCATACTGAAATTGAGCACTTCGACTCTTCAAAGATGTTCATTCTTCTATCAACCGTGCTAACATGGGCAAAAAGCAAGCCTCTCGATCCGGTATTTGTTCGTTTACATTTTCTTTTTTGAGTAAAAGAAAGTGATCCGCAACATTATAAATCCACGTTACTTTGTTTGTTTCGTGCAAGTTATCGAAGTTAGAGAATTAACGTCACGACCAAAATGTTGTTGGTTTGAGGTCTTGCGAACTTTTCGCTTGACCGTGAGTAAGGCAGTTCAAAACCATGCTTGCGCGGTCAAATCGGATATACTTTGCAGTTGTTTTGCACCTACGGTAAACACAAGCAACGAACCTTTGTGATAGTCTTGAAGAACTTTAATTGCGTACGTTTATGTGACCCCAAGGTCGTGAGAAACATTTAAGCTAATTTTCGTCAATCGTTTTACATTTTTTCTCGGACTTCGTCCGATGTATTACCTTCATTCTGTGTTTTCAACGTTTTGTAGAAGAAGGAACTGTTTATAAAATCCAGTACTTTGTTAATTTTTTTTCTTTTTTGGGCAAGCTCTTGCTTGTGAAAAAGATTTCTTGATGAGTCTTCACATATTAATAGCACTACCGAAGAAAAGTTGCACGAGATGAAAATACATTGAGATAAATGCACGCAGGACACATTTTTCTGTCCTATACCATCACATGGATACTTTTGACTATTCCGCCTCATGGGATTCCCATGAAACTCGTAATGCGAAGTACATTATATCATTTGCATGTCTAATGTCTAGCGTCTACAGATCCGTGGCTAAGGTACGCAAACCACCAATTAGGAGTGACACGGCTGTGAGGGGGTCAATGAAAATTAGGTGACACTTTTTTGGTTGTTGCCTAAAAAATGGCCCAACACCTGATCTTCGGTGGCCTCGCGTCGCAACGCCATGGCGCTCAGCCGCGTCGTCTAATGGTTTCTATGCTGTGAGTATATAACAGTGGTATTTGACTTCAGCATATTCCTGCTAACGTTAAAATTACTTAGGATGGGACATGGTACTAATTTACAGTTCATTTCCACATTTGATGAAACATATCCTGTGGGAATCCCATTCACATAGGCAAGCCTGTAAATGCAACCTGTTCCGTTGACGACTGTTATTTGAGGAAATCGCAATTTAAACACTTGCAACTCAAGTGCCAGTATTTTTATCATTGAAAGCCTTCATCTGGTTCCACATGAACAATTTACAACATCACACATGTTTTCAGGATGATCCTGAAATTCCATTTACAGAAGATGACTACAGAAGAAGGAAACCCCATCCCAACTTCAAAGAACACATTAGTGCTGAAAAAATGGTCATAAAGTTTGGTAAAACGGTAGGAACAATGTGATGTTGTTCAGTGTGCTTCTGTGTTTTCCTGCCTTGCCATACGCTGAACTTTTTGTAACTTCATGCACTAGAATTCTGTCCCTTGGAAAGCTATGAAAGTTTCTTAAATAGCAAGCTCAGGGCAACAGAAATTTTAAGCAATTGTTTGTTGAAAAAATAAATGAATAATAGAAATAAACAATTCATTATCACTGCCAAGTTACATTGCCGTTATTTGAATACATAAAGAATGTGGAATAAAGAATGTGGAATAAATGTATTTAGATACTTGTTCATCAATGTCGATATTGTCTGAGCTGCATGTCAAAATTTATTTCAATGACATTTTTGATTTTTCAGAACAAATCAAAGTTTCAAACCTATGTTGTTGCGTCTGGCTTGATGTACGGAATGGGAGAAAATATATTTCATTTTCTTTTTAAGGTGAGGAGCGATTTTTTGTGCAGTAACAACAGCAATATGTTACGCTTGTTTTCTTTTTGGCGTTCACATCAATTTTTTCTTATCTAGACAGCGTGGTTAGGAGACGCTCCGGCCTTGCAGTGCTTTGGAACGGGAACGAATATTGTGCCCACAATTCATATCAAGGATTTGGCGTGGTGAGTACTTTGAAAATTAAATTCCAGCGGTTGACTTTGTAAGAACAGCCTTCATCCTTTCTCTTCGTACCGTTTGTTACTGTAGATCAGGGTCTCCCAACGTTTTTGTCAGAGGTCCACATTAGCTATTACACGGCAGTTGGAGGACCGGACATTTTACATAATGATATTGTTTCGGGATATATGTTACATTCTACCAAATCAATAAATTTTTCGTAAATATATTATTTTTTCATTATTGACAAATGTCTTTCGGGCCGGATGAATTGGCTTCGCGAGCCGTAGTTTGGAAACCCCTGCTGTCGATCCCAACCAAGGTCATTCATGCCTTATCAAGGACGAGACTTGCGTGCTAGGGGTAAAGGAAGTGGTTTTCTAGAAAATATGGAAAACAATAATTAAAAAATGAGTTTACTCAGCCGTGATGTAAAATGACTTTGTAAAGCTCTTAACGTTAGGGGTTTCGAATAGTTTTCGTTAGGATCGGGACAGTTTTTGGGATCTACCCGGGTACTGTCAAACTTGTTCCTAGTTTTTTTTCAAGTTTTTTGATTTATTAGCAACAAAAGCAAAAGTTGTTCTCATTGTTTGTTTCCAATGGCCGACATTCGGAAACGCGACCACAAGAAATTACATCTGATCTGTCTGTTCGTTACAACATTAACCTTTCACTTGAAGTATCTTCATTGTAATAATGGTTATCAGTTATTTCTCGTTTGTTAGGTCGTTTGTACCATTCAACTACTTCCCGCCAAATTAGTATTCAAAAACATCTTTCTCAAAGGTTTTTCGATGCTGAGCCATTACAAAAGCATGTTAATGTGCAAACTATCGATTAAAATTTGGCAATCTGTTTCTTTCAAAAAGAACACGCAAAACTTAAACTAGTTGGATAGTTGAACTAAAAAAAGTTAAGGATAGAAATACATGACAGTATGGTAATGGTTTATTGTTTCATATGACTCAGCCAGCAAGCAGAAGCACCATAAAAGCCATCGCATGCAGTAAACCAACCATTAGCGAACATTAGAGCAAATGAAAACACAATGGCACAATAGCTGACCAATGTAAACAAAGAGGGGCGCTGTGTCATATAGGATTGGCGAAAGACCGTGGCGGTCATCTAGTCAACCAACCCCGTTTATCACATTTTGACGAGTGTTGAGAAACAACAGTTGGACATCAAATAAGCATTATGGAAAGAAAAACAAAAACGAATGAACGTAGAACATGGTGAAGAAAATGTACAGGTGAAACCGCATGCCTATGTACATAGATGAGTGGATCGAATTTAAGAGGATTCTGGTGTGGTTAGAATATTTTTAGCAATATAAAAAAAATTAAAAAATAGTAATAAAAAAGTAGAAAAGTTACAAAAACTAATTAGTGAGGTACAAAGAAAAACAAAGCAAAACAAAACACTAAAAGGTGTACTTTCATGCAGAAAAGCATAGAATGTGCACACAGAAAATACGAATAAGTAAATATACACAAAAAATAAGCAGACTTACAGAATACTAGAATACACAGTATTTGGTTCTGGACAAGGGAAATGTTGCCAAAGTTCATAATTGGGAATTTTTTTCACATTGGAGGTGTTTTTTAAGCTTCCATTTGAAGGTAAAAGTGGTTGAAAATTTAATATCGTCTGGTATTGGAGACCATACCTTTGGGCCAATGAATTTAAGAGAACATTTTCCTGAGGAAGAGTTAACTCTAGGTAAAAACAGGTTTTTAGAGGTTGCTAGTCTTGTAGAATGATAATGAACTGAGCTGAGCGGAACAAAATATTCATCAAAATGATTCGGAAGCAGTTTGTTATGATAAGAGTGCGTGAATTTGCCTACTGAAATGCTATATAGTTTGGGAAGGCATAAGATGTTTAAGAGCTGGAAATGTTCTTCTAGTGATCCCGCATTAGTTGGATTTATTATTCTTATAACTTTATTTTGGAGCTTAATGAGAGGTTGAATGGTTGCATTTGAAGCACGTCCCCAACTGAGGATTGAGTAATTAAGGTGGGATGGATTAATGAGTTATAGTCATCTATTATCATCTCATTATACTTTATTTATGACTCTGGCAGGCACCTACCCATGCATCTGTACGTTCATACATGAACAGTGCCTGTTCAAAATAAATTCAGTATAATTCATGGCTTAGATGACGTAAATTTATGGTCTGCTTTCAATTAACATCAGGTGTGTGTGACAGGTCAACACAAAAGCCTGATGTGGTCTATAGGCGCAAATGTCCAATTCGGGTGTAGACCCATCTTCCGCCAAATGTAAGTTCAAATATAAGCTGACTGTCCTTGAAACCTACTGGCCAGCTAGCATCACAAAGTGCTTGACACAAAGAACAGAAACCCTTGTCATATCTTTGTTAATAGCTGTGACAAATCACAGGTTAAGACCAGGCATGTCATGAATGGGTGCTTTCTATTCACTACGCTCGCTTCACTAGAAGTTTATTTCTCAGCCCGAATTGCATCTGCTACGGTTAGCTATAACAAGACTACAATCGCACTGTACTGCAAAGTAGTTTGTCACACTGGTAAATAAGCAACATGGTGGGTTCCGGTAAAACTCTGTAACGACTTAGAAAAAGCAGATAACAAAAAACAAGAACACGGAGCTGGTCATACTCAGAGTAATTATTATATCTCTGCTTTTCGCAGCATTCTTCAAAACATTTGCGATGCCAAGCCCAAGACGAGGTACCTCCTGGCTGTTGATGATTCGCAGAACTCGCTCGAGGAAATTGTCCGGGTATGTTCTTGAAAGCCTCGCAAGTTCTTTTCGCTGCTTACCGGATGGTTTGGTGCATTTTTTTAAAACATGCTTCGGTCTGAGGCCAGTATGTGGCGAAAGCAGGTGGATACGTGTAACTTCAATTCGATCAGGTTTATCCACGACATCATTTTTATTCAGTGCATCAGCTATTACCTCGGCACCGGCAGAGTGCGCAAAATTGCGAAAGAGGATTATGATTACATGCAGCAAGTATGGGCGTGCCGAGTGCTGTGCTTACTCGATTGACATTCTTACACAGCTTTGCTTTTTCTGTTTTCTGACCAAGTTTTCCATCGTTGCGGAAAGTTTCTCGCTCACTTACCCTAGATATAACCTGGTCTGTGCAAGAGCTTAGCTGAGTGTGTGTGTGTGCATTGCTCCATGCAGGTATTAATCTTCAATCTTTTTCAAATATTTCGAGCAAAAAATGTCAAGCATTTATGTTTAGGTTGTGAGCTCAAAAATGGGAACAGGAAAGATTGAACATATATCGAAGGAGGATGCTCTTCTTATCAAAGACTTGAGGGTGAAGACAAGAAACCTGTGTTTATGTACTGCTTGTTTTTTTAGAAAGAACGTATAACTTAACTTGCTACCGTATTTCAGCAAAGCGAGTTTGACTCTTTGCTGGTCAACCTTCGAATGGAGGCCATGTTTGTCAAAGAGTCGATGAACGTGAAGTGGGCTGCTGAAGCAGGGTTGGTCGAGAACATCGAATCGACGATCAAGGAGTTCAAACAAACACGAGGGTTGTTGGTGAGTGAAGTTTGTTTCGTGAAAATTTCCTGTAATTTGTGGAATTTGTTGCTTAAAAAATCTGTTGGTATCTTTTCGTTCATGGCGGGGCTATAACCTTGGTCCTGTTTTATCACCGCGTTTGCAACGAAACTCATTTCCGTTGCAGCCCATGAGAGCGTGCATTCTCGGCCCTCCCGCTTCTGGTAAGAGCACTGTGGCAGAACTTTTGTGCAAGAAGTACAAACTCCACCACATCACCATCAAAGAGGTAATCGATGAAACGATTCAGAAACTGGAACAAAGTGCTGCTCGTCTTGATCAGGTATTTCGGATTTTTATCAAGCGTTTTTACCGCGTTAGTCTTCTACCGCTTACAAAATCGTGCAGCACGGTTGTTGAAACTCGTATTTTTCTCTACTGCTGATGGTAACAGTGAATACCGAAACATCTGCATTATGACTCTCACTTCTTTTGTATGACCGTTATTTTTATAACTAATCCCAAGTATTTCACAAAAAGCCGTGGGATGTGCACGATGTATGTTCTAAGAGTATCTTGGCTCTATGGCTATCGTGTCGACTTGTCTTTTTCTATACTTTGTTTACTCATTGACTACGATAGATGCAACACATCACGTCAATACCATCTGCAATGAAAATCAATTGGTGAAGGAATGCCGACAACCAAATGTTATTTAACATTGTTCAGCAGATATGGCATAACATTCTCAGCCAGATAATATTAAGCTTTGCTTGCTACTATTTAAATTTTCCTGCCGATATGAACATGTTCTGTGAGATATTTAAACACTTACATATCACTTCATATCAAGCGTGAATACGACTTGCTCTTTATTATAGCCTGGCGAAGAAGAGGAAGAGGATGATGACGGCAAAGCCCAGGAGGACTCAGAACTCCTCGAACAAATTAAGGAAAGTAGAGAGAACAATGGCGGAAGAATCGAAGATCAATATATTCTCAAGTTTTTCCGCGACAAACTTAAGTCCATGCCTTGCCAAAACCAAGGCTTCGTGTTGGACGGATTTCCTAAAACGTATGAACAAGCCAAGGATTTGTTTGCACGTAAGAGAGACAGCGTTTAAATTGCGATTTTGTTGTGAATGTTTTACACATAAACTTTACTTGATACCTGTACCTGACATAATAAAGATACATTTCGATGTTCGTCGCTTACACTCATCTTGCAATTTGCTGCAACTCACGAGCGGTGGCTGATAAATTTCCTCAATTCTTTACTTGCAGTCGTAAGTGTTTTGTTGCAAATGCGGAAAATTGTCTATTACGTAATTTCTGGAAGTATGCCACATTGACTTGGAATCGTATTGTGCACTATGTGCCTTTCCAAGCAGTTGTAGCAAGTTGGACAAGGCATACTTAAACGAAGCAAAGCAATTAGGCTTGAGGTTATGAGCGAAATTGATCGTAAATTCAATGTGTCTCGAAAACGTTTGTACTTTCATTGTGTTGCTCATTAAACTTGAATTTCGTTATGGCCCAGTCAGAACGGTGTAGCAATTAAAAGTACAAAAGAAATGTTTGAACGCACCTAGATTTGGCAAAAACATCTTCGTCAACAGCAACTGTACCTAATTGTTTTTTTAGACAAAATCTTTGGTTTTCATTGAGTTATTTTTAGTGGAAGACGAAGAAGAAGACGAATCATCAAAAATCAATTACGACGCGACGATCATGCCGGAGATAGTGGTCGCCCTCGACGCGCATGACGATTTTCTCAAGGAACGCGTAATGAACTTATCCGAAGAAGTAGTGCAGGTGAGAATTGCAGCTCGGGCGCTCCCACGAGCTGGAAACGCCAGAGCTATTTTAACGAAATGAAGGTTATCACAAGACTTCCGGGACAGAAGGGTTTTAATATTTTTTACACTTTTTAAGCATTTGAAAAAGTTTGACCTTCCGGTCAGTTTGTCCTCCTGGTGAAAGTTAATATCTTTCCGTGGACCGCCGGATAAGGGTTTTGCGAGAGTTCAAATGTTTTTTCTTTGGTTCCAGAACACTCACAACACCGAAGAAGGGTTCCTTCGCCGGTTGCAAGAATACAGGTCTATCAACCACGAAGACGACACCGTGCTCAACTACTTCGATGAACTGGAGATACATCCTGAACACATCGGTAACTGTGTGGAAACTGTTATGGGTTTACTTTTATTTCCTGTTTTTTGTACCACGCAGCTTGCGTTGCACTGCTTAGCCAATTTACAATCTTTCACTAGCTCTATTTGAAATGAGTGATCCACAAAAATAAATTTACAGGATCGTAGTATTTAAACCCAACAAAGCTTTTTGATTGTTTGTCAGGGTGACTTCGTCTTGTTAAGTCTTCGGAGTAAGTTTTCTTTGCAATTAACGTTTAGAAAAATCTTTCCTGTTAAAAGTTCGTCGTCGTCATTTCACGTTCTAAAATAAATTAAACCCGCTTATTTCGTTTCTGAATATAATTGCTAACAAACTGTTGCTTTGCGTGGAACTGTTATGTTGATTTTATCTCTGCCATTATACTTTTCCAAGCTGGTTGTTGTATTGCTGTTTGTTCGGTACTTTCCATGCGTACCTGTAGCCACGCGATGTCAGTAGAGCGAAGCCTCAAACATCACCATTTCCATTCAAACGGCTTCCAAGCTTGTTGCGTTTGTTGGCGCAGCTATGGTTTGATGTACGCAGCTATTGTTGAAGGTATAAGAAATAAAAAACGCTGAGCACTCGGCATGTAAAACAGCCTCGCTCAACAAGAAAGCAACTGTCAGCAAGCAAGTGTCGTTTTGGACGCACCGATTGTCCGTCAGTACATGCGGTTTATACAGGAGCATATGCGTTTCAGTAAGCTTTGTTCACGCAGAGCAGAACTTGCCAGATATCTGAAACGGGATTTCTTTGACTTTATTAGATTGAAAGTACAAAATTATTTTGATTTGTTGCTACCAGAACAAGAAAAATCAAACTCTACTTGTTTCTCGTTGATTACGAAACACTTTGCATTTAATAATTAAATATTCAAATACTGCAAAATATCAGTCAAAGAAAAAACTTTCTCAAATTTACAGTGCTGCAAATGATGTTCAGCTATTGATTGTCGCACAATAAAAAGTATCATTATGACGTATGATCAGTTGTCTTCAATTCCATTTCCTCGCCTGAGCAACCACGTGGTCGTTGAAGCGAGGCCAAAACTTCTGGAATAGTTTCGGTTGACCGACACAAGAATGAAGTTTTTATGCTCGCGTATGTCAGAAAAGTAATAATCTTAAAAAGGCCCGTAACCAGGGGGGCTTAGTCCCCCTAAAAAAATTTTCGCCCCCCCTGGAAAAATGTATTGGACGTAGTTTAAAAATATCGGACATAGTTCAAAAAATTTGGGTCCCTCTCGGAAAATTCTTCGCCCCTCCTGGGGTCCTAAGCTGGTTACGGGCCTGATCTTAAAACACATTTACTGAAAAACTTGCTGCTCAGTGCAGTACATCACAACTTGGTTTGTGTATTAATTAATCCGGCCAGTTCATCTTGTTAGAAAAATAAATGCAAGCGTTCGCCACTTATCGAGCTCCAGACATCGATTAATTACAGCAACTAACTCAGCGGTCTTGGAAAGTTAAACTTGTTTGCACAGATTTCATATAAATTAGCGTTACTTTTTGCGGAAAGAAAAGCCCCAAACAATCATTCTGTCAAAGCTTTTTGAAAGGCAACTGAAATGTCAACTCTTCTACGAAAATTTAATTTCGTTAATTGACGATTTTATGCTCAGCACTGTGAAAATGGAAGGCGACCAGCCTCCCTCGCTGAGTGATCACAGCGGTCTTTAACGTTAAAGGTTTCCATCGTTTGACAATTTGACCTTTTTCGCCAGCACAACTGTGACGTATTGCAGATGTGAGCGAACGCACCGACATAAAGTACGAAGCGGTGATTGAAAAAATAGCCGGCATGCTGGGAGAACCGCGAAACTACGGCCCGACTCCCGAAGAAAAGGAAGCGATGGAAAAAGCTGCAGCCGAAGCCAAGCTGCGCAAGGAAGCGGAAGAGCAAGCGATCCGGGAGAGGAGGGAGGCAGAGGAAGCGGCGGTCATGGAGCAGCGGCAGAGAGAATGGGTGCGGCTCGAACGCCCTTTGCAGCTCTGCGGTTTAGCACTCAGCGTCTGCAATGTTGTTGTTTGCATTGCAAGTGTGTTGTGTTTTTTACAGTTGGAGCGTCTCGAGGAAGTTCGACGCCAAGAACGGGAAGTCCTGGAACTGCAGTCCATCCCTCTGCGCAATTATCTGATGAAGCATGTGATGCCGACATTGACGCAGGGTCTCATCCAGTGCTGCCAGGTGCGACCTGACGACCCCGTCGACTACCTAGTAAGTGGATGCATGTTTCTTCGCTTGCGTTTGACGAAATATGACAAAATGAAAGTTTATTTCAACGAGGTGTCTTTAAACCAGTGGTTCTTAACCTTTCCGACCAAGGGAACCTCTTTTCCAAAACACATTGGACACTCTTTGCCTGCGCAACCTACAAAGGAGTGCATGATGAAACAGCAAAAGCTACTGTGATAAGGCGGATAGTTTGTTTGCTAGTGGAACTCCGATTAATTAAAAGAAACCTTTATTTATGAAAGCACAACATTTATGAAAGCACAACAAGATTAGTGTTTATGCATCTGAGGGTTAAAAGAAAACTCTTTGACATTCGTTTTGGGGACCCCAGATTTTCCACTGGGAGTCCATGACGACCCTGTTAAGAACCACTGCTCCAAACAGTTTATTTGTAATCGGGTAAACGTCATGAAAATATTTTATTCAATTCGTTTGCTTCATCACGTAGAACTTCTACAGCAGGATTATTAAACACGGTGAACCAGCACAAAATTAAGAAAACGCTTTTGGTGTTTTCTCTAATTTTGCTCGTATAAGCAGTGATCAGCAGCTTTCAAATATATCCCAACAAATATTTGGTACACTATTATGGCACAGCGGGCATTCTCCACCATATCCGACGTTTTGAAACTTTCCGGATCCAAATCTGTCACCACAGCAACTTTGCCTGCGCGTTTATGGTGACCGATTGTAGTGGCAAAGTTTGCAAAGTTTTTATGGTGATACTAATCTGGCATTTTTAGACCACACTGTACAGGTCTGATTTTTAGTTGGGTTGTCCATTATATTCCCCTTGGCCAACAACTTCTTTCCTAACGTATAGTTTTGTATTTCAGGCAGAATTCCTGTTCGAACACAACCCGCAGGTTGAATGACCCATCTGCAGCACTGTATCTTCTTCCTGTGTTGTGTCTTCTGAGTATACCTTTCAGTGAATAGAGCGCCTGTTCATAATTAAAAGAAAGCAAAAGGCTGCACCTAAACGTTTTCATGACAGCGCTTGGTGCCCGATGTGCTTTGCCAGTTTTGAATATTTACAGATTTTGCTTTCGGTGCGACGGGCCGTCGTTCGTGTTTTCAAATCCTTTCTCACCGAAGTTTCACTGTCTTTTTCCATGCTGGGATAGCAATGGTTGTATGATCGCCTAAGTGGTCAAAGCAGCCTGTACTCCAGCGGTGACCACCAAGTATGAACGTGAATGTCTCGCTTACACGTATTTCACGCATAAAGTTCGAATGATTTACCACTCTCTTCATCTAACAGTCTTTTGATCAAACTTGCGTTTTGCATGTATTTCATTGTGACAACTTTATTTTCGCTTTGCTTATTTGCTTTTATACCGAGAAATCATATACAGATTTCTTACTCGTACGTTTTAAGTTTGTCACGGATTTTCAACAGTACCACAGAATACTGAAGCCTCGTGTTAATATACGTTCGGATTGATTTCGGTGTATTTTGCCTGTAAGGTGAGGACATCACCATGTGACTGGCTTGATGTATGAATTACAGATCAAAAATCAGGTTTCTGTCAACGTGATAATATTATTTTATTTATGTTTATGAAATAATGCGTAAGAAAAACAAGCATTGCACAATTACTGCAAAAATATTTTTCCATTTAAAACTGATTCAGTCTTTCAATTTCCTGTTTTTAATGACAAACAGTGCATGGTCACGTACCACATTCACAAGCTTTTCACGTTAGCTTCATTTCGACAATTTTCCAATGGAAATCTTATCAACAGTTTGAAACCGCTTTACGTCGGTCTTCTCCCAAGTGATGAATTAACCGGATTAGTTTACGCTGTTGTTTGCAGAAACAGAAAAACAGCCATCCGGGTCTTTGCAAAAGTGCTAGCCATTCTCGGAAAGAACAGTTGAAAGCGGACAGCTAGAAAAATGCTTTGCGAGCGAAATTAGTAACTTTCTATGTTTGACGTCTGGTCCTCCAAATCGTGCAAAATTCCTTCTGCGTACTCCATCTTCTTTGACATGTCCAGCTTAGGGCTGTCGCTGTTTGTGATTTCATCAATGTAGGGCGCCTCTTGCGTGCCGTGGAGAAGCAGAGCCCATCGCGTCACGCGACCTGAAAAACAACGCAACGATCTAACTTCTTTCCCACAACAACAAAACATGTTTACTTGAAGCCTAAAATCGAATTATGGAAGATCGCACGGTAGCATATGGTTAAACAGCAGGTGGCTCAAAATGACACTGCAATATTTACGGTTGATTCGCTCGTCACGCGCCACTGCGGCCTGTGTCTACTCCATGGTCTGAGCGGTTGCTTGAGCAAACAGAATGATGGGTGCATCGTAACATGATAGATCTTAGTGCAGCTATGACAGTATGACACTACACAACGCACACCTTGTTGTGGAAACTCTCCTTTAAATCCGACTGTCAGAATCCATTCTCCTCGTGGATCTTCTCCCCACGTGTGTGTGGTCATAAACGGCCACCTATCAAAAACATGCTGAAATTGTAACAGTTTCACTACAAAGGAGGCAAAAAGTGTGATTGGACTTCTTGGAGGTGCAAAGAAAAGCAGAAACTTTTATATACAGATGCTAGTCCAAGTGAGCACTTCCTCTTTCAAATAACATTGCATTTAGCGCCACATTCCTCAGATGAGAAACAAATCTTGGCAGAAGTTTAGGAAAGTTGCCAAACAATGCTTATTTTTTATGCCTACCTACTTTTTCCAACCTGCAGCTATTCAAGATGGCATTCCCTTTGAACCGAAAGTCCAAAACACCGAAAATCATAAAATAGGGAGGTAGAGGCTAAATTAAACTATATAGATCTAAATCTTAAACGATGACGATGATTGAAACACTGAATCCGCTGTTGTCATTTTTAACACAAGAGAACCCTGTTTTTCAAAGTAAGGGGAAATATTTTTGAAAGTGCCAAACAACTGCGTTGTCTCACGGCCTTGAGACAATTACCAGGTCAATCTAGCTCCATGGCACGCTGAAATGTTCTAGAATCTAGCTAGATCCAATGCCTGTACAGTGAGAGGCTTAAGCTTAGGAATTGATCAGCTGAAAGCTCTTTTCCTCTGGGTTGGCGGCTTATATTACACGACTTAAGATCTCCACTACGTCAGCACCATAGCTCTTTTGATACTCACGTTTCAACGGCTCTGGGATTTAGGCTGAACTCGCAATGTCAACGACTGCTCATGGAAGAAATGGGCTACGCGTAGTGATGGATGATGCGATGAAATTTTCAAAAGGTCTACGTTAAAACTGTCGCGTAGCTGATAAGCTTTAGGAAAGAATGCGGTTGACTTGCATTGCAGAAGTAATGTCAGAGCGATACTTTCGAAGTTCATAGGCTTCTTTGCAGTGTCGTAGGCAGAAAATTTCCGAGGGGAGGGCCAAAGCATAGGCGTAGCCAGGGAGGGCCAAAGAGGCTATGCCTCCCCCAAATTTCTAGAAAATATAGTCATTTTGTGCTTTGAGAGGCGTTTTTCTAAACAAAATAGTGTTATT
>Ga0210059_1007701_pt1 | contig 17070 bp, 13 predicted proteins | sample Ectturendosymbi2_FD_188042 | JGI IMG/M metagenome (GOLD analysis project Ga0210059, IMG submission 188042) | Ecteinascidia turbinata endosymbiont from Florida, USA - Sample 2 (SPAdes) (version 2) | ecosystem: Host-associated > Tunicates > Ascidians > Unclassified | place: Key West, Florida...
ACACATAAAATAAGGGGAGTGGATGTAGAAAAATATGCATATTATGTCAACAAACTTTGCCAAAACGTTGGTTTGGAAACATGGAAATGACGTCAAATTGTGACGTCACAAAAAGCGCGCACCAAATACAAATGACCACCATATGACCTTGAACTAAACCCCCCTATGAAAATTTTCTGCGTACGCCACTGCCAAAGCCCCTCCCCCGCGCCGACGGGACCGTCATGGCTTCTGCACAGGCGCGCGATTCAGATGTTCATACGTGGGTATCGGTCTCCGAGAGGCCTCGGAACGGCGGGGCATTGCCCGGCCTCAGGACAAGGCTACGGCAATTCTGTCAAAGTTTCCGCACACCCAGTGGCGTAGCAACCCACTGGCTACTCTGGCTATAGCCAGGGGCGGCACGTCCCAGAGGGCGGCAAAATCTAGTCACATATTGTAGGCGGAGATAAGTGAAAAGAGGTGAGGAAACTGTTCAGACTGATTAAAATTCAAGCTTTCTTAATTTCATCAGCTAAGGCCCACGCCCCACGAGAATCTTCTTTGGCAAATAAGGGCGACACAGCCTATATTATTAGCGCCATGGTTACAGCCATGTTATGCTCACCACCGCTTTGTCGCTACCTGTATCTCAATTATATTGCGTAACAATGGTCACTATTTCATGAATTCATTCGAAACGCGCCTATTCTAGCAACAGCAAGCTGCAATCTCGTTCGTTGGTCAAGGTCTAGCCCAGTGGTTTTCAAACGTTTATGAGCCGTGGCCCCCTTCTAAGTTTAACTTGCAAATACTTAAAAGACGCTTAATATATCGTGACACTTGGGTTATGCAATATCACGGCAAAGCTACCTAGTGAAGACTTCTGCTCGTGGCATCCAGAGAACCACTCTGTAGCTCCAAGGGAGGCAAGCGCCCGATTTGAGAAACCCTGGACCAGCCACCACAGTTGCAGCTGGTCTTTTTAAACCAGTGGCCGCAGATATTTAGAAAGCTCTACAGCAGTTAAGCTATAGTTCTGTGCTTTATTAATAGGAAAGGGATGTTGCTTACTTGATTAATACTTTCGCTCATCCGGTGGAGAATGTTTTAATAGATGACTAAAAAGCTGTTCAACTTAGGGCGTTAATATACGCAGGTTTTGCTGAGAAAATGTGAGCACTGTGTTGCAAGGCTGGACATCCAGTAATGGAAAACACTGTGCACCAATTGTTTTTAGTCTTATGTCGTCCAAATAAGCTAAATTTCACCGAAATGATCGCAGTAACGTTTACTACAGTCAGGCCCGTCGCCAGGATATCGCAGCAGGGGGCCAAAAATCATAAGGGGGGCGGCACATTTTTTAAATACGGTATTGACTGTATGCACCAACAGCCAAGAAAAAAGTCTCTTGCGACATGTAAACTTCATTTACCTCGACCCAGAAAGTTATACAAATATGAACGCCGAACCGGCCGAGCACCGTGATTTGATCTTTTGCAACTTGGGTAAGGGAAGATACAACAAATAGCATATTTTGCAAATCGCTGAAACTTCTATATCCTTGTAGATTTTTATCGCGTTTTACCTTTGCCCCCGCCTCCTCTTTTATGTCGCACAAGCTACAGCATATCAGGTGGTTCCCTATACAGCAGAAATAAAGCAAATAGACGATAAATCGTGACAATTGAGGCGCAAAAGCAGAAAGAATGTTATCCTCTAAATCTCTCGGCCTGATGCGATAGATCATAGTTTGAGACTGAGAGTTGAATTAGTCAACGCAGGGCCAGAGAAGTATCAAAACAATGTCTTTTGTAGGACCACCAGCTGGTGATAGCACGAAGAAATTGCGAAGAAGTCTTTTTAAAGAAATGGTTCTACAAACACTTATGAATGGGGATAGAATCTTCAGATTTTGGTTATTATACTCAACATTTGGGTGTGGACTATATTGTTCTTGCTGTAGGGTGTTTCGATTGGGTAATGATCATTCTTTATTTGTTTCAAAATCTTCCATAATTTCTTTGAATTTGTTTGACTTGGGTCTGGCGTAACCTGCTGCATTTCTTGTCTATTGACAAAAGCGCGAAACCAATTTCTCTTTCGCAAAACGATTAGAACTACAGTTGTTGTGGTCAAGTATATCGGGCAATTGTCTCAATGTAGATTAATTATTGTTGGTGATTTTCTTCCTAGACACACTTGCTATTAGCATTTCCCCTTCGTTAATTTCGTCTTTTATGTTTGGGTTTCGGTTTCCTGTCATTCATTTTGAAATTTTTGGTTTCGCTGTTAATCGTTTTGCGAGTTGAGTAATTGTGACTTCGGTCATACCAACTCCCGCCCACTACAAATCTTGTGTTTGTTCGAAAATACTGCTCTGTGCACCCGAGTAAAGCTTATCGGTAAAAACAGAGCAAACTGGTCGGATCGCGCAGGGATGCCGGTCACCTTCCTGCTTCAACTGTCCTTCGGGGCCGGGTGCAGATCGACCTTAGCTGACACACTTTTATTCACTAATGCTTATGTTACAGCAAGCACAAATCATTTACAAGAATTATAGCAACAAGTTTCGACCAAAATAAGAAATCTTGGGAAAGAAGGCAATGGAGTTGTTAATGATTCATTGAAATTCGCAGAGTGAACACGTTAATGAAAAAAACAAGTTACTGAAGAACAAACAAGTTAATGAATATGCACAGGAAGCAATGGTGACACGCATTATACAGGCTGGGTGCGAAAAACGTCTAATGGTCTGGTAATTTCGATTGATTTGAAAATCATTCCAAATACATTCAATCAGTTAACACATCGGTTGGATTCCTTCCATTCACGAAAATCCTGAAGCCATTTGTTATATTCTTCTTTCCACATTTGCAAGAGTTGTTTATAACCTGAGTCTTGACAAAGAGCTGAAAATGTCGAAGCAAGTTTGAAAGTTTCTGGATTACTTTGCAAAGACAACGAAAGGTTTTCAAAAGTCATGCGATTGCTTCATAACTGTATTAAGAATGACAGACCTAAACGTGTGCAAAACAAGATTTATTTCGTACGAGAATGAGAATGCAATTCTTCTCAGCCGGTAAATCATTTAGTACTTTTTGAACATGTGATGAAAGAACATTTGCATTAAAGAAATTACCAAAAAGTACTTCTGCTGTCAAAACGAATTCATAGCGTAAATGTTAGATAGTCATAAAGTGTAAAAATATTTGATATATTTAATCAGTTACAACAACAGCTTAAAATTTAATCGTGTTTTAAATCTCAGCAATTCTTGTAAAATCTCCAGAGTAGCAGTTTAATTACAAGGCCTCTCAGACGCAAGGTGTGTCTGTATCACAACTGTAATGTGAAGTCCCGCAATTTTGGGCACGGAAAGCCCCAAACGTTGTCTTATGCTTTATCATGGACAAGTAGATACGTTATACTAAGAGACACTAATGGTGACGATCACGCATCGGCGACTATAGGCGTTCCTAAGAGCTACGGTTACCTTCAGAAATGCGGCGGTTGATAAATAAGCTGCCGCCTTAACCCAAGCAATAAGAATGTGCGAACCTAATTGATCACTTGACATGCATTTGAGCATTCATGAAAAAACAGGAAAAAATTTTGCTGCCTTTCATTTGAGAAAAGAAGCCACGAGCAAATGAACACCTAGAAAAAATTCAAGAATGAAACAGCGCATTATCTATTCTGTAGTCAAGAAACAGGTCCTTTTAATTAAACACGGATTTTATCCTAATCGTCAAGACATTTTTGACCACTGTTGTTGATAGTATCGACTAATGAATGAGTACTAGTCAGGATCAGCTATATCAGGAGTTCCCAACCTGGAGTACTAGTACTCCTGGGGTACATCTGCCTATCTCAAGGGGCACATTAACTGTACAGCTACACAAAATTAACTTTGAGACAAAAAGAGTCCACCTTTATATTTCTTTAAATCTGAAAGTTCTGTAAAAATTAAGTGGATTTTTTTTATCTTACTCAGCCTTTTTTACATAGGAAACATTCGGGGTACATGCTCATCTGTCGAACTGCTTAAGCGTACATGGTCAGATAAAGGTTGGGAGCCCCTGATCTAGATAAACACAGTGTAAGGATCATAGCTATACGGAAGGAGACAGCCATGATGTATGTAGGCTAAGCACAAATGTTGTGTTTAAACAAAGAAGGTTTGAAAATTTTCTTAAAAAAGACTTCCGTTTTTGCTTCATTTGAAATAAACATTTTGAATGAACACGCAGTGTCTCTCTGGCAATGGTACAAAATACCAGGTCTAGTACATTACGAAGAGGTCACTTCACGTCCGTCCACACATTTGCATTTCTTGTAGAAAGGGTTGAAGGTGCAGAAGCCCTGAGAAGTCTTGAAATGCCTCATATTTTTAAGAAGCCTGTGATAGTTTTGCTTCCAGAACAAGATTGGACCAAGTAAGATCGAAGTTGTAATCACGCCACCTAATGCTTGGTCGACCTCTAGGCTGTTTTCCCGTGTGTTTAGCGAGAAGGACGTGCTTCGCCAAACTTTCCTAGGGATTCTAGTCATGTGGCCAAATTATCGTAGCAGGAATCTGCCTACGGGGAGAAGAAGAAAATGTGTCTTTTTTATAAAATGGTAGCCTATGCTAAGAAAATTTGCTATGAGGACAACTGCCAACTGGGACAACTGCCAACCAGACAATTGCCAACAGGACAATTGCCTACAATACAACTAATAACTAGGACAAGGGTGGGCAAATAGTTTATACTGAGGGTCACACTGGAAACTTTATTGCTACCTGTGGGTACATGTATGTTTTAACAAAAAATTTTTATATTAGCTAGCGCAAAATGAAGGTAACAGCATTAAAAGCATGCCATCGATGTGATCTCTAGTCTGCAACATTTAAAAAATTCACGTGCGAGTCAGCCTAAAGTGCAACAAACAGCGCATTTCCGAGACTTTCACAGAACGAATTGTTGGAATTCATAGAAAGTGATATTTCTGAGGTGAGAAAATGCTGTGCATTGGACCTGTCCCAGAATGTTTGATCGATATTTGGATCATGTGTTCCAATGACTAAAAAACAAAATTTGAAATGATGAATTTCTTACCAACACTGCAATCTTTTCCAGAATAACCAGAAGGACAAGAGCAGTATGAGTTTATGCAAGATCCTCCGTTTTGACATGGGTGACTTGCGCAGCCACCAATATCTGAGGAAAAATCAATATAATTTTAAAACGATTCCCGACGTTTCATTCGCAACCTAGATTGTTTGATCGATATTTGGGTTATATGTTCGAATGGCAAAGAAACAAGATTTGAAATGATGCATTTCTCACCTACACTGCAGTTATTTCCTGTATGACCTAAAGCACGTGTCCACAAATCAGAGATGAACAGAGTAACATTTTTCAGACTCTGACTCCCCTCCTGTTTCTAGCTTAATAGATCCTACTCCGAAAAATATTAGAACGTCAACTTTGACTCCTGTTAAATATTCATGTCAAAAAGAAAGTGTCTATTTTGCCTCATGGCGCAAAAGATATACCATGGCTATTTTGCCTTTGATCGAAAACAAATGGATGAAATGGTCACATGACAAGCACAGTACATAGAGTAACAACATGTCGAGGTTTAGAGTTATAGTTTAGCTAAAATGTTTTGCAACAAGACTGAAAAGCCGCTGAAAGTGTCCCTGTACTTAAATTGATATTACGGTGAGCTAAGTAGGTCATGCATTCCAAACTTGTGATTTGTTTTGAACTTGTCATGTGACCACTTCAAACAATCGTGTAGAGCTACTGACAAAATTCTGCAGAACAGTTTTTACCTCATTAAGCAAAATAGACACTGTAAATCACATAAGCGTACGGCATGTGGATGCAGTCACATCCCCAAAGCTGTAAAATGGTTGATTATTCGGGTAAATTATTTCAATAGGCTATTTGGGCAAATTAAAGCAGTTCCATTCACATTTCAGTACACCAGAATTATTTAGGTAGATTCCAACAACTTAAATCAATTTCGGGCAAATTCATTGACGTTTTGGGTAAATGGGTAAATTAGAAACGTCTGGGTTAAATCCCAACTGCTTTAATCAAATCTGGGCAAATTCCAAGCATTTACATAAATAGGAAACATTTGTGTGAAGTCCAACAGCAAAATCAATCTTGGGCAGGTTGTAACAGCATCATTCAAATTTGGACTACTTCACACAGGCCCAATCAAATTTGGGCTATGTAGAAAGGCTCCTTAAAACTTGAGTACATTTATAAGCGTCTTGGTGATTTATAAGCGCTGTATTCAAACCTGGGTAAAATTAGAATCATTTGGGTAACTTTTAACAACCTAAATCAAATTTAGGCAAATTACAGTAGAACAACTTAATTCAAATTTGGGTGAAAATAGGAATTTCTATAACTTGCAAATATATGGGTAAATTCCAATAAACCAAATCAACTTGGGCAAATTGCAATAGCTCCATTCAAATTGGGGCATCTTCAAATTGTTTCATTCAAATTTGGGTAATATACAGTACAACAGTTTCATTGATTTTTGACTACAATTAGAAATATTTGCAAAAGTTCCTACAGCCTCAATCCAGTTTGAATAATTGAAACGGTTTCATTCAAATTTGGGTACAATAGGAAACATCTGGGAAAATTAGATGAAGTTCATTCAGATTTCGGTATATCATAAACTTTGAGTAAGTTCTAATAACTAATTTGGGTAGAGTTAGAAATACTTAAAAATTAGTAACATTTAGCGGTTCAGCTAAGCCACCATTCCAAGTGTCCCCAAATTTTGTAAACACCGAATTGTTGATGCTGTAAGATGGTTTGGAACTATAGCAACTAAAACATAGCTGGAAAAGATGTCAGTTGATACTGTTAAATTTTTATGTTTCACGTTTGTTCATGCTGTGAAGGTTTCAAGGCTCAGTTTGTTGCTGCTATGATTTCATGGACAGCAGTAGCCTACCTAAAAGCAGCTGTGAATTGTATTTTTGGCCTAATGTAGGCCTACTTCTGATTCATTAACTAGTGAAGTTTTTACTGGAAGTAGTAGGCTACTTGACGTGCAGCTGTAAATAGTTTTGTGGAGATGTACTGTAGCTGTGATAGTGTTTTCGTGTTTTAAGCTTACTTGACAATGTGTTTTAAGTTCACTTGATAATGTGATGTTTACAAATGTGGATTTGTTGTTGTGAAGTGAACGAAATTATCTAATTGCAGCTGCAATATGCTGTATGGTAGTAAAGTCATGTAGGTATGATTTAATGCAGTGAAGTTTTCACATTTTACATTTGCTGAAATGCAATGAAGTTCACATGTTGCATGACAAATTTTAATGTTCCAATCTTATGCTGTGAAGTTTTCATGAACTTGTACTACCGTGTTTATTCGATTGGAAGCTGCGGCTTATAAAGTTTTTTTAAAAATCATTTCAAGCGGCTTACACTTTTTTTTCTTTACCTTATCGAAAGGTATAGATGACGCTCAATCCTTCCTTGTCTGCAATTTGTCGACCAAACTCTCTTTATGCATTCTATTTTCTTACGAATCATGTGCACACTCCGTAACAGCAGGTATTATGATGAACAGGAGGCAGTTGGAGTGGTGAAACGTCACCACCAGGGTTAGGAATAACGCGAAACGTGCTAGTACGCGAAAGTATCTCAAAGGATTAGGTAACCTATGTTCAAGTACAATCAGTGGAGGCTTATATTAATTTTTTAACACCATTTCGTGCGGTTTACAATCAAGGACGGCTTACAATCGAGTAAATACGGTATCTATTGCTCTACATCAATCACTAATACAGTCCTGTGAGACATTGTTAGATTTCATAAAATATTTTTGTTGAGGTTGTATAAACATTCCTTGGTAGTTGATGATATAGGCTGCAGTATCAATGTCTGAATCAGTTCCATACTGTTAGTTATTACTTAGCCTGCTGTGTTCAGCGCACATTGTTTCAACAGCAGTACTTTTTTGGTTTTCATAATGCGTCTTTTTAAACTTTAAACGTTCAAGTAAGTTGTGGTGTGTTTTGTACAACATATTGAAGTAAAGATTTCCTATTTTGGAAGGTTAAGCTAAATGCCATTTATTGCATTAACTCCACTCTCCTTACCTGAATAGCACAGCGAGAGTCGAACGCGCCGTTCTTAGTGATCACGGTAACGTGTTGTCGTCTGTGTTCTCGTGCTTAATGCACCTTAGTTTCTGCAGATGTTAGCTGCGATTTTTGTTGATCAAAGCCAAGCGTATGAGAGTCGCCTTGCAGTTTTACAGTGTCACAATCGCCTCCGCACCGGTGTCGGACGTTTCCGCTCCTGCTTATACAAATGGGGTATGTCCTCCTCTGCGGCCTGTGAGTGTGGCGCAGAAGAACAAACCGTCGACCATGTTGTCCTCCAATGTCAAATCCATCAACCTCCTCGTAGACTGCAAAGCCTGACGGTTCTGGACGATGAGACAATCGAATGGCTCCCCAACACCTGCCCTGCTATCTAGTCTGGCCTAGCAGTGGTTGTGAAGAACTGTCTCAAAAGATGAAGAAGCCTCAACCCCAAACAAAGCGGTTCTATGATAAACACAAAAAAACACTGGGTAATTAACGTGTTTATAAACTATTCATTTGCAACATTCAAATAGAAGAGATGGAATCGATGAACTGTTGTGGAGTTTGTTGGCCATCGAACATACATTGTTAAATCAATGTTTGGTCTTACTTTGGAAGAAATCGTGAACATATCCATCCAACCACGTCTAATAGTGAAACTTCACACCACTGCACAAGTGTACCGTTTTTTCATACTTTTCATTCTGATGTCGCTTGTGATCCATTTTCAGTACGTACCAAGTTTCATACTGGAGATTTGTCTTTTAAATCTTTCACCTTCAAACAGTAATTCTTCCTGGCCCCAACATGATAGACACCCAGTATGAATGCTTGACTACTGCGTATAAAGCACCTCTTCTGCCGAATCATTTCATGTTGATGTGCTTTTTTGCTGTACTGCATTATTTAGTGTTAGTTTTGCGGAACGGAATAGTGCTAATTTTCGATCGTACGTAGCTCTCGACGAAAAGTGGATGTTGAGGATTGCATGAGCATTTAACGCCATATCGTGCGAACCTGAGCAAACGTAGGTCGCCTGGGACGTCGTTACGCTTTCACCCTCTCTTTACCTCGACCCGATCAACATGTAGCGTGAACGTCTGTGGTTTAGCGGCAAATTCAGTAAAGCTTGAGGAACCTGACCGAACGAACCGATCAACGGAAATTAACAATGAATTCGAAAAACATGGACAAGGTAGAAGGCAGATGGAAGAGGAAATTAGGAAAATTGGTTAGGTCAAAAGGCATTTTCGAAACTTTTAAACTGAACACGCTTTAGATCCCGCACGAGCCAAATATTTTGGTGAGAGGATTTTACCCAACACGTTTAACCATAACTTGCCAGCAAATCGTACTAGAGAGCTGTGGAAGCCTATAAAAATCCAGATAGACTAGTACCTTCGATTTAAAAAAAAATTGGAGGTTTTGGATTTGAGGTGGTTTGGAGATGACATATCAAGTGGTAGTATAGATTTAGTTTTGTTTGGCTAAGGTAACCTTACCCAGGACACCAACGCAATGGGTATCTCTTTGATTATTTTTTGTAATGGAATTAGGCTAAAATCCGCACCGTTTGAGGCCTTCATTTGCATTCTAGTTTTTGTGTTCACGAAATTATGGCCTTAATACAACAAACAAAGAAAATTAATCCCTTACGGAATTCATTTAATCAATTAAATATTTTTTGTATTTGTCAACCACAAACGCTAAAAAGCCAATCAAGGGCTAAAAAATGCAGATTTTAGCCTAGTGGCATTTACAAAATAGACACAAAGAATTACGTCTAGGAGGTTAGATCCTAGGGTCAGGTAAAACAAAACCTAAACCTATACCCCATTTATTATCTCTCCCGCAAATCCAAAACTGCCAATTAGTTTTTTAAAATTGAAAGAACATGTCCAACCGGATATTTTGAGACGCAAGGAATAAGAGTATGATCACGCTCATACTCTTGCTTGTAATAGCACTCAGTGTTAGCACTGAACGTATAGCGAATGATTGCGCTCATACTCTTGGTTGTACTGTAATAGCACTCAGGAAACTAAAGGATGACTCAGTCGAAAATGTGAAGGGTTTAATCATATGTGGCTGGAGTCTTATTTTCATACTCCTCAACCTCTCCTGTTTCAAAATTTTAAAATCCGGATCCGGGTCTAAAAATGCACAATGCTAGTGGAATCGACTATAGCACCCGGACCCGTGGCCATCTCTGGTTTAGTGTTTTCGCTTTGTACATCATAACTATCTTGACTACAGGCTGAGGTCTTCTCCAACCGTTCTTTGGCAAGGAATTTAGCGGCACTAAGTTTATCTGTTAAAATATCAGCCCTGCGCACACTGCAAGTTGACACCCAGTGGAAAAGGCTACGAATTGCATTTATTGGAATTGTGTTCTTTGTAGTAGGTCACTGTATGTAAACGATTTTGTCTTCCTATCGTTTGTTTACCTGCCATTAAATTATATTTTGTGGATTTGAATACATAGAAAGCACATTGATCAACAGTTATTCTGCACTCAATAGCTTTGCTATTCACAGAGTCTAAATTAGGTTCTTTTGAGAGGAGATTTCCATGAACGATCTGGTCTGTATCTACAATCGCAAAAGTAGTATCACGACGTTTCTGAAAACGAACATGGGCGTAACAGGAAGTGGCACGAATCAGGTCTATTTTTATGACAATCGGTTCATATTTGCTTCAACTAATGATCATGCCGTTGTACCAACACGAGTGAATCATCACTTCCAGCGAGAGCCACACGGCCGCTTTCATGGCGATGTCGGCAAGGCTGCGGACCCGTCTATGACACAGCTCCGGCTCCGGTTCTCTTTTTTTATCAACATGGCTCCGCATCCAGTTCTGGAGTTCTTGGTTTTCAGGATCAACTCTTTTTTCATAGCATGGCTGAGGCTCCGGCTCTACCTTTGGTTTTGTTCATTTTTACACATTAATATTTTAATTGTCTTGGTGTGCCTCAAGTTGAACAGAAAATGAATTATATTAAATACACAAAACTAAGAGAATATACCAATTTTTTTCAGTAATTTAATCTCGTAGTTTGTTACAAGCAGCGCTCTTGCCAAGAGAAACCAAAATAAACAACAATCACAATTTCAGACTAATCAGAGAACAGTTACAAACTGCAGCGTAGCCATCCCAAAATTGTTTTGGGGGGCAAAAAACTTGGGTGGAAAACGTCTTGTTTTAGGTGAAAAACACCATTTTCTGTGGGATACCGCCTCTCAAAGCACAAAAAAACTATGTATGCTGAAATTTGGGGAGCATTGCCACTAGGGCCCCTTTTGGCTACGTTTATGAGTTACTAGCAGAAACGTAGCTCAAGTAGACGGTAATGTAATCAAATTCTTGAAGGTAGTCGATTGTGATTTCCTGAAGGCCTGACGACGTTTTGTTATTTCGCACGACCAGGATCAAGAAAATGGTTGTTTGGAAAACTACACTTGTGTCCGAGCGTTCAAACACAGACCAGTTCCAAATAACCAAATCTTTTGCACTCGTCGTATGCTTTGCCTGTTGCAGTCTTGATGATTCCAGCTAACAGCGCTGCCAGGGCAAACCATGCAAAGAGGGCAAAACACGTAGTTGTTTACTTCTCTCATGTGTTCGTTATAACATGCACACATTCGCATTAACACAAACGCGAAGATGTGTTTTAAAAGTCCATTGTTCGAAAAAATATTAAGACTTCTAGAAGGAAATGTACCTATGACTTTTTCAAAATAGCTGAACATGTCTCATTTCTTATTTATTGGACTCATAATGAGCAATGTAGAATAAAAAAATAAAGCATAATTAACCCTGCAAAACGTGGGAGAATACAAGACTGGTTGCCGTGATGAAAATATAAAACTTGTTTCCAAATATTAAAACATCAAGAAAAGTCCACACTTGTTTGCATTGCTTTTTTATACTAGTAGAGTGCTTTTGCCAGCTCTGCCGCATTTTGAAAAATCGCAAACAAGGTCTTCCAGCCCTGTCTCCGCAAAGTCCCGTGCCAGTGTCTCCCGCCAGTCCCTTGCGTCCCCTGCCAGTGCGTGCCAGACCCTTACGTGTCAGTGTGTCCCTTGTCCCTGTCTGCCAGACCCTTGTTTGTCCTTTGTCAGTCCCATAACAGATCCTTGTCGTTTCAGACCCTTGTCAGTCTCAGCCTGTGTCGACAGAGAGTCTCTCGACGCTTGCGCTCAGGTTTTGTCCGAAAGTGACCATGAGAAAAGGTATCGTTTTGATTCTCATGTTTGATTCGCTTGTCTTCATCAGAACTCGATAGTGCAACCTTGTTGACCGTCTCAGTGAAGCCATTTCGTGCTTGTTCGTTCTTTCACGTTTCAGTGGCTTCCAAAATCCATCGTGTGAGAAGTCAGGGCTTGGCTCGATGCGCGGTTCTTTCGCTGCCAAAAAACGTGACGTTCGAGAGCTGCCCGAGTCATAGCGCGCACAGATGTGTTCATTTCACCTCAGAGTTACGAGCAGTGAGCAGCTCTGTTGACGTCGCCCGTCGCCTGCCATAGGTTGATTAATTTTGTGTGATCAGGTTTGTACGTTGTTTGAAAGATTGTGCCAGTTTTGGCATAGGCTAGGTTTGTGTTTGAAAGATTGCGTTTAGTGTAGGCAAAGGCAAAAAAATGTTTTTTTTCTGCTTGTGATCTGAAAGAGTTGTAGACCTAAACTTATTTACCCTTGTATTGTTGCGATATTTTGATTAAATCACAGCAAAAGTAAGAGCTTAATTTTATGTAAAGTTAACTTTCTTGTTTTTGGGCATGTTTTGTCTGGGATTTAGTTTTCTTGCCAACAGGCATTCGAATGTTTCATATTTCCAAACCACTGCCAGCCCTTCACAAAAAGGTTAAAGGTCATCCGGTCCTGTCGGATCCGCCCAAGCTTTGTCCAATAATGTGCAGTCCGCACCCTGACTGTTTTTGAAAATAGCAAAACTGTCTTGCGTCAGATTATGGCTTTATTAAGTGGTGTGACTTTATTGCCTTGCACCCAGCAACAAAATTTCAACTTCGCTTCCTCGCTTGGATCACAAGACGTTTTTGCTTCAATGTTTAATTTTACACTGAATCAAACTTCAGTGTAAAATATCGCCTTCATATCGCTTTCAAAGTCAGTGAGCGGCAGGCGTCATTCACACCCCAGAATTTTCAGCCACAGATTCTGCATGGTTCATTTTTGCTAATTTTACCAACACTCACTGGAATGAGTCTTCAGAAGCCTCGCGGTCGGTGTCGCTGAAGTGTTTTGGTTTCAGGGTGAAAACAATATCGACTTTTTTTTGCTTACTGTTTTTAACAATTTTTTCACCATGATTTTCGCTTTTTTTGAATTAAAGACTGCCCTTTTCTCAACCGACTTTAGATTACCATACATTGTCTGTATCAGGGACTTATCACTTTCAGAAAGAATCTCGTCTCTGTTTTCAGTTGAAAACCCATGTTAGTAAAATGGCGCCATCACCGAATCGGGGTCATCAGAATGAAAGAGGCCAAGTGCATGTCCCAATTCATGAGTTGGAACACTGAACAAGTTGCATTTCCCATCCCCTGAAACTGTTTTCTGATCTGTCCAATTTTCAGAATAAAAATGATATCACCCCAAATTGTAGAATGTCCAGGATAAAATGCATGCACCAAGGTGTCCCCTTGCTGACCGTTGAGTTTGTATGGACAGTTGATTTGTTTATTCAGAAATGATATCCTTATCTCGGCGCTCGCGGAGTCGCTTCGCTGACGCTTGCTGTTGCCGGTGGCCCGACTCTCGGGTGTCCCTGGACTGTTGCTGTCAACGGAATCAACTTTTTCAAATTTCAGACCACACACTTTCTGCCACGTTTCGAAAGCTGCATCAATCTGCTTGTGCGTTTCATGAATTCGCAATCTTTCACAAAGGTTTGTCACCGTGTATTTCAATGTGTGTGTGTTTGCCACGGGGGTGAATGCTTCTTCGCAGAGTTCAAATTATCAGGCATAGCGCAAAACATTTATTTAATCAGGAACAATTGTTATTCATTAAGCAATGGGTCTTAAGGCTCGGCTGTTTCTTCGCCCACATCTTCAGCCGCCCTAAGTGCCAATCGTTCAAGTCTTACGACACGGGTCTCAAGCAGTTCAAGCTGATGACGGTTGCGTTCTGTGATAGTGTCGAGTTGTTGCTGAAGATGTTCAATTAACGTATCAACATAGAATTTGTGCACAGCATCTTTCAACTCTGTTGGATTCCCAAGACCTGAAATTGCATGATTATTCATTTTCAATCCTTCTTGTTCTCCCTCCAAGGTCGCACGGAAAGATGAACGTCTAATCTCACCCTAAACAAATTTTTTTGTTGTAGCATCTTTTGGATCCACTGGTTGACCCAAATTGGTTATTTTGGTGAAAAATACTGACGATACTGCATACCCTGATGCAGACGTGATCACACTCGCAAACAAAGCCATGATGCACCTTTTCAGCAACATCAAATATCAGCTTTCAGGGAAAGAAATTGAGAGTCTCTTTCACCCTGGCCAGGCAACAGCGATGCTTGGGCTGTTGAAATTCCCAGACGATTTTCAAAAAAGCACTGGTTTGAATCAATTGTTGTTCAAAGATAATGGAACAGACGCTTAAATTGCTGGAAATTATCGGAATAATGGTTTTGTAGCCCGTCAAAGTCATGTCATTAGAAAGCCAGACAAAAAAGGCACATTTTCATTCAGAATCTCGCTGAAACATATCTTTGGATTCTGTGACGACTGCGAAAAATTTTTCTATGACTTCAAACATCAACTCACTCTCGTCAGAAAGGGTGACAATGATGAGATGTTCAGAAACAATGCGGATGATGTTGGTAAGGTAGTTTTAACAAAACGTTCTTGGTATATACCGCATGTGCTTCCAAATTTGCAAGAAACATTGGCGCTATGCAAAACTATTGAATCAAAAGCAAGCATCCCAGTTGGCTATCAAATGATTCAATGTGACTCAATCCCAGTCGCAACTAAGAAAATTTCACTTCGCAATTGTCAGTGAAATCAGCCCCAGAGAAACCTTGCTGGATAATTGTGGCTTTCCAAACAGACAAGGCCGGTAACCAAGAACACAACCCGCCAGTTTTCGACCACGGCAATCTCACTAAGATGTTTGTGATGTTCAACTCTAGTAGATACCCTGAGATTGACTATGATGGTACCAAGATGGACAATATCCGCAACCGCGTGAATATCAGGCTGGTTAACAACAAGAAATCATTAAAAAAGCTTGTTGCAAAACTATGTTTCAGTCATCGCACAATATTTGATGAAAATCTTGCCGCGTGCATAGGAAAAAAACAGAACGTGCTTTCAACAAACCCGTATATCTTGGGATGGCGATCCTCAATATCTGGAAGACCTTGATGTATGAGTTTCATAACAATTACATCAAGAAAGTATACGGGTCGAAAGCAAATCTGTTGTTCACGGACACTGACAGTCTTTGCTATGAAATCGAAACAGACGATTTCTACAAAGACATTTCAGATATCGTCCGTGAGAAATTCTACACGTCGAATTTTTCAAAAGATCATCCTTGAAGAATTCCAACAGGAATCAACAAAAAAGTTCCTGGAAAATGAGGGATGAAACAAGAGGAAAAATCATATTGGAATTCGTGGGCTTACAACCAAAATCGTATGCCTTCAAAATGGATGAAGATGGAGAGGAGACGAAAAGATGCAAGGGCGTCAAGGGGAATGTCGTCGAGAAAACCTTGGGCATAGAAGATTACAAAGAAATCCTATTCACCGGAAGACAACAACTAAGAACTATGAATGTCATCCGGAGTTACAACCATGAAATCTTCACTGGGGAAAGTCAACAAGATTGTACTCACCGCAAACGACGACAAACGCATCATCCTTGCTGACGGGGTTCATACCCTTTCTCATGGTCACTTTCGGACAAAGCCTGAGCACAAGCGTCGAGAGACTCTCTGTCGACACAGACTGACAATGACTGAGACTGGCAAGGGTCAGACACGACAAGGATCTGGTACGGGACAGACAAGGGACAAACAAGGGTCTGACAGACAGGAAAAAGTGTCTGGCAAGGGACACAGTAGGGCTTTTTACATGACGCTTTGAGTGAGCTCATCAGCTCACTTTCCTGGTCACGTGTCACGATTACTGCTGAATCACCAACTGCTTGAGTGATCGAATGAGCTCTCGGAAAAGTGAGCACAGCACGCTCGTAGTTACTTGGTTCGTAAGTGAGCTCCCACGTAAAAGTGTTCGCGAAGCAGCCGCCTTAGGTTTGGGAGTCGATATAACGCCTGCATTGGTTGGATGATGCATGGTTGAATTTAAATCACGTCTGCAGTTTTCAAATGGTACAACGTGTTGGTTTTAACTTAGTTTTTCAGTCCATGTTGCAGTAAAAACGACATCAAACCGCTGTGTGACTGTGGAATGTAGTAAAATCCTGTAGGCTACGTAACATGGCCTGGTTGGGTTGTACAGTTTGCAGTACGCTAGACTGCTGTTTCACTGCACTTTTTGGATGTCAGTATTGTCCACAGAAAAATGCTGTTGCAATTTACATACAAAATAAACGGCCTGGTAGCCTATATAGGCTAATTGCTGATGGCGCTTTGCTTCCAAAAAGTACTGTAGGACACCACGTTTGCTGGAATGCAACCTAATCGTTTTTCAGCTGCAGAAAATTTAGTGTTATAGTAGGTATCTGTAGGATTGTGATAATCCCTTTGTGTTGTCTGACGCATGCTGAAACGTTGCAGAAACCTGTGCAAAGAAATGATTTGTAATCCTGGCATAATGTTTTGCCTTTCATCAACCTAGCAAGCTGGGTTTTGTGAAAAGTAATGACTGCTGTGCCTCTTAAGTGCTGTCGCAGAAGACTGAATCTCCGTTTGTCATTTGTAACTGGAAAACCTACAGCTCTACAACGACCAAAAGAATTAGTTTACTCGT
>Ga0210059_1007702_pt1 | contig 17070 bp, 7 predicted proteins | sample Ectturendosymbi2_FD_188042 | JGI IMG/M metagenome (GOLD analysis project Ga0210059, IMG submission 188042) | Ecteinascidia turbinata endosymbiont from Florida, USA - Sample 2 (SPAdes) (version 2) | ecosystem: Host-associated > Tunicates > Ascidians > Unclassified | place: Key West, Florida...
TGGCTATTATTTAAAAACCTTTTGCACCGTGGGTTAATTTCTTGTTGCAACCTTTTTTGGGGGCAGAATTGGACTTTGGCCGAACAATAACAAACTTTTAGAATTGCTCATTTCTTCCATAAATTTTTATTTGTATTATGAATGAAATATATATTTTTACTTCTTTTTCAAATGTTACTCTTATGAATTTATATTGAGTTTCCTTGATCGAAGTATTTATTATATTCATATCTTCCGTATTAGTATAAGGATTTAACTACAAGTGTCACCGGAAATCAATTTTTAAAGATATCAACTTTGGCATCAGTTTTTAAAGATATAATCAAACGAAGCTTTCAGCATTAACAACAAGCAAGAAACATTTCTAATTGTACCAACGTAATCATGTTAGATTTCTGCTCTCAGAAATTGTTTCAGTAAATCGTTTGATTATATTCTCGTTCACGAATTTCAGATAAATTGTTCTAACGTAACTTTCATTTTGCAGAATCTGGTTTGTGTTTGACTCTGGCCAAACGTTCGAGGTGCAGGAACCAGTATCGGCGCACGTTATCATCTGAACAGTTGGCCAAACGCTGCGAAGTCAATTTTCTTCCTACAGTCTATGACCAGACCCAGGGATCCGTTGGTACGATGTCAAAGTCGTTTGGTAAACTTTGGTAAACTGCTAAGTGTTAGAGGTGATGCTTTGTTCTTGCGCATTGATGAGAGAACAGGAAACGCGAAATTGATAAAGCAAATACAAACAGTTGTGCACAAAAAACGTTGCTCTATCAATGGCTTTCTTCACTCACTCTGAACTCTAATTTTTTACAAAACCGGTCGAAGATTGAGCTTTCGTCTAAGAACTTTTGATTCTTCAGTCTAAACATCATAACTGAAATATCCAGGGTTGTCCATGGGACATATTTATCTGCCCCGTTCTCATCCCATAGCAATTTATGCCTGTCCCGTCCCATCCCATGGGAACTTTCCCATGGGATTCCCATAGGAATGACATTCCCATGGACAAGCCTGGAAATCTCCAACGTTTTAAAACCAATTTGAACAAATAAGTGTCACGCATTCGAATAGTATATACCAACGGGAAAACGCAAAGAGCCTTTTATTAGGCATTAACATATTTCAGTTGGAAAATGTAACTAGTAAATCAACGCTTGTTCATAGGCCTGCAAACCAGACAACAAACTCTGCGCTGCATGCCGTACTTGGCCGGATTTAGTTCTTGTCCTGCTGAGCTTATAACAAGTTCAGAAGTGCAGGAAAACTGCGAACTTCGCCACAACTCACGACGATGTTACCGTCAGGTAAAGATTTTCATATTTCTATTCCAGGCTGGCAGCCTGTTTTGCTGACCATCACGTTTTTGGCTTAGTAGTAGTGCTTTTGTGACATTAAAATTGCTCAAAAATGGTGTGTGTTCATTCATTGCAAAACTTGGTTAGAAAACGTTTGGCCGACCACTAATTTAATACATACAGTACAATATTAGACATCGGGAAGTTTTGGAAGGACTATAACTATCCCACAATGAAAAGCGGCAGCATACATTATCGTTACCGGATGATTAGACTACTTAGGCCACGAACTCATAGATGGCTCCACTTTATCCTTCAAAATTTTCCATCGCCACATCGTACTGTCGACATGCCGTCTCTTTGCCCGAATGTGATAACGACAATGTCACGTCACTAAAACGTCGTGTTGTCAAATATCATGTTGAATTAAACTGAGTGTCCACGTATTTGCTCGTAAACGTAGTGTTCAATCCTGAGAGTTACGACGATCTTTCGCTACTTCACAAGGTGATGTTTCGCCCTGCACGAAAAAAAAATTTTTTTCGAAAACAGATGGAACTATCAACTTTTCTGAGCTAATTACGATCTTCCTCATCCTTTTGAAATTTATAATGAAATTAAAATTTACAGCGTTGTTTTTTTTTGCCTTTTTTTTGTCCTTTTTATTGATACTCATATTCACTTTCTAGATTGTCTTTTTAATTTCTCAACTTAACTTTTCACTCAGTTTTTCCCTGAACAGTAAATGACATGTGGCATTTTGTTGCAATAACCCCAGTAACTTGGTACTAATTGACCGCCGGTCCACGGTATATTCGTGGCTGCTGTCTGATGCTAGAACGACGGTATGGTTTTCGCGCTTGCGCTTGAGTGGGCAAAGCATTGTTTTGAAAAGGCTCTGGATGGAAAACCATGCACAATAGAAACCCAAGTTCTGCACAAAAACCTTAGTCATATTGTGTAGTTTATGAAAATCGAAATCAAATAATTTTTCCACTTCTTTTGGAGAGAAAAAACACCCGAAAACAAGGGTGGATTGTCTGTTTTTTGACTTTGAAAATTTATTGCGCCTATTTCAACAATGCGAAAAATGTAAAAATCACAGAAACGGTTGCTATAGCTGTTACAAAGCATCCTGCCAAGTTTTGAATTAAAAAATTGTAGAGAAGAAAAGTTATAACAGTTTTTATATCACCTGGTCCTAGACAGTATTTCTGCTTTACGACTCTTTCCGAAAACGCACATGCGTTCAGCTGTGCTTTGTTGATCGCTAAATAACTCAGTTTGGTTTCGATTTGACGAAAACGTACAGCACTTTCGTTTATGTTAGATGTTTTCGTTGCACTAACTGAACTACGAAAAAAAATTATTACACACATTGTAGAACGAAAAAACCCGCAAAATTTTTTTTTCGCATGAAAAAGCCACACAAAATTTTCTTTGAACAAAAAACAACGCAAAATTTTATTTGCACGTGGGCTGAGCATTCGACAATTATCAGCTCTTGGACGCTGAAATGTAACGCTTCTGTTGTTGTTGTTGTTGTTGCAGAAAAAATGTGATTATCACAGAACATGTTGTGATTACCTTGTAGCAGCCGCATGTCAAGATGTTAGTGCATGAAACGAGAGGAAAGAAACTACAACATTTTTATCAACTAGTCGTAAATATGGTTTGAGATTTGTGAAAAAGTATGCACGCACGTTCAGGTGCTTGGTGTTGTTGCGATGGGAAAGGACGAGCGGCAAGGGTGCAGTGCGAGCTATTGTTGGCAGTAACCTATATTGTTCTCTGTTGAACCCTAAATCTCCATTGACATGTATTGTTGGGAAGCAGCGGTAAGATCACAAGTTGCGATCACTGAATTACTGCTTTTTCGCAAATCAACGGGTGTTATTCTTCACAATGCCCTTCATGCCTCACAAAGGCTTTGCGCTAACGGGCCGTTTGAAGACTGCCAAGTGCGAATGTTTGTGAAGCAGGGCTAATTGCCAAGTGCGAATGTTTTTGAAGCAGCCGAACAGACGCCTCCAGCAGTTACTTGCTGTTGAAAATAAAACAATTTTGCAGCAGCCAAAACCGTCAACTTTTTACATAATGTTCCACCTCACACTAATTTTTATCCACATCACACTGGCATGCATTCACAAATGGTTTACACTAACTGGTCATTTGAAATCTGCCAAGAACGAATGTTTGTGAAGCAACCTCGAACACACGGCTGAAGCACTTACTTGCTGTCGAAAAAAATATTTATGCTCAAGCAAAAATCGTCAAATCTCTGCATGATATGTTTTAACTCAGCAAAAAAGTTTTTGAGTAATCCTTTATGCACTCTGCATTGGCATGCGTTCACAAATGCTTTAAACAAACGGGTCATTTGAAATGTGCCAAGAGCGAATGTTTGTGAAACACGTCGAACACATGGCTGAAGCACTTACTTGCTGTCGATAAAAATATATATGCTCAAGCAAAAGTCATCAAATCTCTACATTATAGGTTTTACCTCAGTAAGAAAATTTCTGAGTGATTTTTTATCCACATTACATTAGAAACCGCTCGCAATGAAATGCAATGTGACGAGACAATCAGTCACATGGTTACAGCAGGCCGATCTTATTTCCGCACTCTGCGAAACGCGTACGTGACTGCAAGCAAAACCACAATGACTGCAGGCAAATTTACCATGGTTGATTTGAAATGCTCTCCTGACCAAACCGTAAGTCAGCGAATATTATAAATATGTGTTTCTGGTTGCTAGAGACTTGTACGAAACGTTCGTACTTTATAGAGGAAAACATACGACCCGGCGCTCAACGGTTGGCATTTGAAGTGAAGTACGAGTATATCGTACGCCGGCCACGGATATACCGTGGACCAGCGACCTGTACTTGGGCAAGTTTCCAGACAACCGGCTCTTGATGCAAAAGATTTAAGAGCCTAATGTAAACATTTGATCAGTCACATGATTTGCAAAGCAAGAAATGCAGATAAACTAATTTGAACAGAAGCGAAAAGAGCAGTTCCCTGTTCAGAAACCAAGCCACATTCACGACCGTCAGTTGACAATTTTACTCAACAAAATTTTTTTCTGGCACAGTCGCTTACAACTGCGAAATGTAGAAAATGTTGAAAAGGAAGTGTTTGATGTAATAGTTATGTCATATCTCTTTGATGATATTTTTGTTAAATCTCTAAATTAACAAGAAAAATACGTTTCGTTTCTCTCCCCCGTATTTCTGTCTTACGAAGTCTCGACTGTCAAATTTCGCAGAAGTCTTCGAACACGAAGAGGAGACGCCTCCCCTTATGTCGGCTATTTGCAACATGCGACTATGGCGTCACAATATATGGTGGATGGAACAATGTCACAATGATGACCCGAAACGAGGACAACCTGCGAAAATTTTACCGGATGCTAAAAAGGAATGGTTTTCGGAAAAACAATATACAAGTTTTTTACAACGGAAACGGAAACGTCCCACGCAAGTTGAAAATCTTTTGTAGTTTTACCGTAAATTAAAACAAAGGTGTTTATTTGCAAAGTTATCAGCAAAACCTTGCTTCTCTACCTTTAAACATACACAACGCACGATTGGGGAGTAGTTTTGAGTCTAAAAGAGGATCAACAAGTGGTTGAATTTCTTCTGGTAAAATTCGACCTAAGCAAAGACATATTCTGAGTTGACATTACTTCAATATTTGCAGAATTGCTTTTATGCCCTGCATGACTGTCTACTTTCTTTTCCAACTGGGCTTGATGTCCAAATCATGAGAAATCTGATATTCTTTTTGCTTATGACGCAGCAAATATTCCTACTTGAAACGTTAAGCGCTGACTTTTATGTAATCTTGGCAACTATTTTCAGATACTCTATTCGGCAGAAAGGTGAGAACCAAAGATAAATTGTACAGTGTTTCTGACTGAACGGATATCTAGTTTTAGTCGTAACGTATGAATGCTGCAACAGTTGGCGAACATTATTCACACGGCCTGCCTGCGAGCGACAAAGCCTCCATACGGAACCACATCACCTCACTTTGCCAGACCGCCCTGTGCGTTGATTCTCTTGTTCTCTATCTGAACGGGCCAACCATTTCAGACGGATCGATTCTACTTTGGGATATAAACGGAGATGGCGAGGTAAGAGGCGTAAAGCACGTAGCAAGCTTTTCAATCACTTCGTTTCTTTTCAAGAATGCAATAGATACAGCATTCGTGGCAATTGCGTAGAAACCGTTTTTACCAAATATTAGCCGCAGCTTATTGAAAAGTGCTTGCAGCGCCTTCATTTAAATAACGAAAATTGTCATGGAGATAAAGTTGAAATGATGTTGCTTCAGTTTGTTTCTGAAATAACAAATATTCGAAAATACTGTATATGTCGTGTTCATCTGACTGATTTTTCTCAAAACGTATTGAAAAATGTAATGAAAGAAAGCAGTTATTTGTCTTGCTTCACCCGCGCAAGCACAGTAATGTACGGGAAACACATCGGTCTTGTTGACATTCAAAACTTTTCAAAAAGAAAACTGAAATAGTTACTTCGAAAGAAGTCTCAGGAAACAAGTTTTTTCTAATATTTATATCAAGAAATGTGTTACTTTGCCGGATCGACAGCATGCAAACGTGTGAACGTGCGTCAGCAAAGCGAAAATGCAAAGCGTCCAGACTGTTTCTTTCCAGAAAGGAAAAATGCAAAGAAATCTGGCTCGCGTTAGAAAAAACTCAACAAAAAGCATTTTTCGATTTTGGTCGTTAGCTTCGTTGCTAACCAGCAGGGACTTTCCTACGTTGTAAAATCGTACAGCTTCATGCAACTAAGCAAGGACCTCATGTTTCTAACCTAAATCTTCGTGTCATTTACAATTTAAGTTATTTAGGTTTTCACATGCATGCATAGACACGCGGATATTTAAGTGGGACAAATACATCAGGTAGTGTGTTTTTATTTTCAAAAACATCATGGTTTATAATTATCCAAGGTTTGGAAGCATTCCAGCACCTGTATTTGCGTTTTTGACCGACATGAGCGTGTCTTTTCATCACACCTCTCAATTTAGACAGAGTCGTTACAGAAATGTGCTCGAAACCTCAACCGTCTTCTTATCCTCACTCACTAACTGCTCTGACCTCGTCGTGGCAGGACATTTCTTTCGTCATGTTTGACCTGCGACGTCACGCTGAATTAGCGGCACGCGCTTGTGTTGACTTTAGAACGTGTCTTCAATGACAACCTTTCGACATGTTTTAAGCGGTCCGCACTGTTGCGTGAACGACATCAGCAGCAGTTAACTTGCGTTGCCGTCAGGCCGTAGCACCAGACGAAATGCTTTTTGCGATCTATGACCTTGCGCTTACGCTCAACTGCACCAAGTTCTTGAAGGTAACAAAATCTTATTGAGGTTTTTTGAACCTAGGAGTAAGTGAAATGTAAACCGTTTGTTTTCTTCTTCCGACTTTTCTATCACGTCATTGCGCGAAGCTCCTCAAGAGCTCCCTTTCAAGAAATTATCTGCGCTCAGATTGCGTGCTATTTAGAAACACCTTTGAGCTGCTGGCTACAAACTCCGTTGAAGATGACCCTTTGAAACTTAAAGCGTATACGCCTCAAGAACATGGCATGGCTTCTGTAGAGTATAGAGTGACGTCAGTGCAAATCTCCGGACAATACTCCCACAGCAAAACCACCCTTTTCCTTTGATCACAAGGACTAGCAGATTTTTCTCCCAAGTGATAATGAGCTGCTGCCGAATGCAATGTTCAGTTTAAACCCTGCTTCGGTCTCCGCAGCCTAAAAAAAGCAAGTTTGAACAACGCATTTTTGATCTGTTGAAAGGTTTAACGGTAAAGAAAACGTGACGTCTGAAAGGCAATACCGCGTAGATCAACGGTTTTCGATTCCTTTTACTCTGCGCATTCCGTCCGAAATAGATAAAATGTCATCACAGCAAAGCTTATTCCAAAATAATGCCTTTCCGCATGTTAAAATTCGCATCGCAAAACGTTCTTTGAAATATTTTGCGATCTAAATTTCAGTTTTGCACACTCCGGAAACTTGGAATTACATACGATAGTTGCCTAGTAATTAGCTGCATTTTAAAAACACTAAAAATGTAATCCACTGACAATTTTCATATTTGATGCAGTTCCTTAAGAAGAGAGGAACGCGTAAAATTTGCCATTAGGTGAATGCAGTCGGTAGGATCACCTTATTTTGAACAAAAATTTGCACAAAAAATTGTAAAGATTGTTACTTTCCCTACAATTTTCAAGCTTTGCAGAAGAGCACAGAAGAAAGACTCACACGAAAGTCCAGAAATTATATCTTTCATTTAGATTTCAAAACAATGACCGCAGCTTGACCACATTCCCTGCCCACTCAGACAATACATTGATTCAAAATCATCTGCCAAGAATCCGTTAGCTACTTGCCGTGAAACAAGGAAAAGTAACAACTTCACCAGCATTCATAAATTATAATTGACTTTCAAAATAACAGAATAACAGCGCGATCTCTGATAATGATATTCTGAGATCGTGCTGATACTCTGTTATTTTGCAAGTCAGGATAATCACCAAAAGCATGTCTTCCATTTCTTCTTTGCAGCATTGTCAGGATCTCGATGAAAAGAGATTTGTAGCGTTTTTGTTTTCCAAACCAAAACTGGATGTTTGTAAATCGGTTTGTTGCAAAGCACATGTTGTTCATAACACTTACTTTTGATGCGGCTCATTTTGAAAGTATCATTTTCAATCTATAAAAATTTCAACATCTTTTCCAAATCATTTCGTTGTTTTTAGTGCGTCTGATCCAATGTCTTGCAGATTATTTTCGCAAAATCTTTTTTTGAATATTTTCAAGTAGTACAGAAAGAACAATTTCTTTAATGAATGAACATTACAGTAAACCGGGCTTTTCAGGAACAGGATTCTTTTCTGATTTGGCTTTTCGTCACTCTCGTTGATGCCCTCTCTGACCAGCTTTTATATTTCTTCGGGATTTTTAGTTATTTTTTATCGTGTCGTAGGCCCAGTCGTCAGAAATCTACAGTCCTGACGAGTTGCTCGATGACGTCACTGCGTGCGACGCAAACCACGTGTTTATTTTCGCCGATCAAAGTTACGCCGGATTGCTGAAAAGCAAGCTGAAAGAACGAACAGACGCCAACGAATACCCAGGGACCGCTGACACATGGAGCCGCGTTGTGCTGCTCTCTAGCGGCAATGAGTACGACTATTCCTGGGAGAGTACAGTCACAGATCACTGGAGCGCGTTGTCAACCATGTTTCCTGTCGCTTGGGCTGTTGACGTAAGTAAAAACTGATTTTGGAAAAGTTGCTCAAAACATTGCTTGGGCTGTTGACGTAAGTAAAAACTGATTGTGGAAAAGTTGCTCAAAACATCGATACATTCCGATGTACATACTTTCCGATAACTAGCTAAAAAGTATTGCAATCATTGATTTTAGAATGCATGTAAATGAACATTCGCGAAAATGAGACAAGTGAATAAAAGTCATGATTTATCCCAAGATATACTGTAATAAAGGGCGTTATACGAGTGGATTCAGTCTGTCATAATTTTAACAACACAATGTGGTCATTTCAAACTTCCAGGTCCAGACATCACCGAACTTTTTTGCCTGAAGCATTCATTCAGTTACCCCAAAAACACTGGTGTCTTAAGCACAGTATTCTAACTGCAGTTGCAGCATGTGAGGCAAGCTTTTCCGTAAAATGTGAACATCCGTTCAATTTAGTGTCTCAGTGTTAATCTACTTTGTCATTTGGTTATACAGAACCTGGGCTATCTTCACAGCCAAGCCAGCATGACGAGAAGACGCCACGCAGAAGACTTCACAATTTACGGAGCGCCGGTGAAGTCAGGCCTCCCCGTCTCCGCTGAGGAACCAGCTGAGCTTAAGCGAACTTATATGGGGTGTCAGGATTTGCCTGCAGCGGAATGGATCATACAGTTCTCTCACAACTACGATGAGGATTGATACAAAAACAGCCGGATGAAGTGACGATGCCTTCACGAAGAAAAGTCTAAAAGCACCGTTAAACCCAAAATGACCCGCATATCCCGCATTAGTAAAACATTTACATACGCAAACCTTTCTTGTTTGTTCGTTTTAAGGAAAGTAGAAACACCAAAAACGCTTTTTCAAGATGAATTCGACTCACCACTGATTCGACAACATATTGTTTTAAGCACACAGGCTTGAATATCACGAAATCAGTGAGATAAAGTTTAAAGGAGTGTGCCTGCAATTTACTAAACTGTGCAAAATATTTACCACTCTGAAAAGAGTTTGGCGAGCACAACAAAGGCCAGGTCAATTTTTCCCTTGGTTGTTTTTTGTATTTGTGTTGCCACTGGTGGTTGCTGAGAACTGACAAGCAAAGCGGGAAAAGTTTTTAAAATACGTTTTCAATTTTCTGTGGTTTTTCTAACGCATTGTGGTGTAACTTCAATTCAGTAATACTGTTGGAATTTGTAATATTTAAGCTTTTTGCTTCCTTGCTAAATACTGCATGTCTTCAGCTTTCTATGCACTTTGTTACGACGTTACCATTGCTCCGTTAAATCGCAAGAAATGCGATCACTTCATGGGCGCTGCTTCACTAATGTTCGCTCAAAGTACCAATCTGATTCTCGTTAAACGTCAGCGGCGACAGTTCACATTTACATATTGCTGGCTTGATTCGTTTGACGCTTATGTGTTAAATGTCATGTTACTGTTTTCCCCCACAAACTTATTAAAATTTTGTAAAGTGAGGATAAAACCATATTGAAAAACAGCGACCGCCTCTGCAGTATGAAAATGTTTGATGTTATTTTTTTATTTTATTTGCTGACGGCAATGAATTTTTATTCTTGCCGGTACAGCTCAGGTGAACGCCCTTGCCCAAGAAGCGCTACGGCGCTTCACTCAGTGGTCGTGGATCAAACACCCAACCTTCCAACTGAGAGGCGAACACTTTACCACTGAGCTATCGCCGCCCTGACGGGTACTCTGCAATGATGTTTTATTGTTATAACTAATTTGAACGGGGAGTGGGATGATGACACATGAAACGATGACACATGTTCCTCTTTGATTCGGTGTTGTATAACCTAGGCCGCAGCTGCATTGAGGCCAATGAGGCACTTGCCTCGGTAAACATTCTGGAATGCTGCCAGAAAACATTTCTGTATCGCTAAATCAGATCCTATTTTATTGTGTGGCTGTTTCAAAAAGAGCAGAACCGCTGTGTTGCAACCACCAGAGATGCCACCAGCTTAGATTGAATAAGGGCAGGGTGTTAGGTCTCCATAAACTACATTTAACAACATACCCAACCGGGGACAAAATTGACATATTCGCCTCAGTAAAAATTTGACTTTGACTACGACCATGATAACCGTCTTTCTTGTTCGCAAAGCACCGTGGATGAACATAGGGTTTACTATGATACAGCAAGCCGTAATACCTTCCGCATTGGAAGCATTGCAAAACCCTTCATTACGGAAAACGGAGGAAATTAGTCCTTGCAGGAAAATGACCACACACGAGCTATATCAATACAGTAGGTCAGTTTTGCACAACATTTGTAGCAAACAGCGCGCAAAGAAATTGCACAAAAACGCTTGCAGAGAACTCGTGTCGGCGAAATCTTTGCGCAAGAAAAATAGAATATACATTGACGACGCGTTTGAACTCTGTCTGCGCACTGCTTTAGTCGTTGGTACAGTTCATACAAAGCGAATATCCCAAAAAATTCCAAATTTTCCCGCACCATTGAATAACAATTATGAAAGAGCACAAGTGCTTGTTTAATTGGCGTAAGAAATAAATAGCGTTTCGTGTAAAAAGGCAACAGGCGCCAAATTTCAGCAAGGTGTTGCTCAACAACAGAGCAAAACATTGCGTTTGATCAAAAACAACATCAATTGCACGCTCGCACTCATTGAATTTTGGAAGAGAATCGCTGACTATTACGAGCGCACCATAACAAGAAATTTAAGCGTCTGCCGTAAGAACATGCAGTCCCACTTTGCAATTAATCCAACGCAGGCATGTCACAATTATTCAAAGTGACAGAATGAAAGTGATGGCGTTATCATATAGCATGGGAAAAGTTTCAAAAGGAAACGTTTTTTGGGATAATAAACACAAGTTTATTGTGAGCTCTTCGGAAGCATTCAGCACGTTATCTGGAAAACGAACGTCTCTTCAAAATTTGTTTCACAGAGGGCGGCTTTTCAGCTTTTGGTCCAGGTTTCGGGAGTGTAGAAAAAGTTCACTCCACATGGATAGATGACGCCGTCGTCTCGCACCAGGAGAAGAGGCACTTTTACAGTTTTCTTGACATATTTCCAGCCTTTGTGAACTTTGGATATGTCTGGCACAATGCAAACCACACAATTGGAGCACCTGCAGAAAAAGGGGCAAACAACACATCGCGAAGGTTAGAAAAAGACCTGAAGTGACGCAAACTGCGCGCATCAGTACGAAGCATTTATTTGTTTTGGAGCAAATGGCTCAGAATTTACCCAAAACTCAGGTGTATGTTTCCAAAAACTGTCCAAATCGAAACATCCAAGATTCCTCCAATAATAAGCCACAAACGATTGTATGCAGAAGTCAATATGGTTTTGCATACATGGCTATTATTTCTGTGCAAGTGGTAACTTCGGCCGTCGGTACTATGAAAAATATCTGACTTACACCGCCCCCAACTTCGATTAACTTGTTAGATTACAGAGTTCTTTTTTCCCCCAAACGTTGAGTTTGATCTTTTTCGCGATACCCAGAATGCCCTGACAAATTACGAGCAACAGTAAATGACTAAAAATTTATGCCAAGGCTGAGCAAGAGCAGATTGTTTTTGTGTGGAGATCGTGAAAACTATCTATCTTGCGTAAAATCAGTATTTGCTGATGCCAAGCAGCAGTAGACAAAATCAAACTTAGGTGTTGAAAACGTTTGTTGTCCTAATCAAAAAAATTGAACTGTCCCTTTGCCAACCATGCTTCGTTGAATTTTGGTTGTAGCTAAAGCAGTTCTAGAAGGTACGCAGCAAGCTTTTAGGTTACAAGTAATGGACAGCTGCATGATTTCCGGTTGAGCAACTTCTGCAGCCGTGTAAACCTATGATGAAAGCTGTAAACCTATGATGAAAGCTGTAAACCTATGATGAAAGCAGTGACATTTCGAAAAGTCTGTAAAGTCGCAAACAGTCGTTCGTTTTTTTCTCCGAAACACCTTTAAAAACACTTTTGGCAGTTCTTTCATTTCTGCAAAATTTCACAGAAACGTGACATAAACGTAACTTTCTGCGGAACTAGACTTTTTAGAATCAAATGGTAGAATTTTCGGAAAAAGAGCAAAAGCATACGACTGGTTTTATATTTTGGGAAGTATTTTCTGTGTAGTTATTCGCGACTATGTCTGTATGAATGAACTACATGTAAAAGTGAGTTTTGCAATAACTTTTCAAGAAAGCTTATCGGTTGTAATTGGCTTGCGTGCATGGACAAGGCTTACATTCATCACTCATCACACAATAATTTAACCTTCTCATTTTGTACCCTGCCTGTGCAAGGGTAGAACATTGTAAAAATTAGATTGGAAGCAATTAAAACAATGCGTCATTTGCTCCTTTCAGCGTATACAGCATACAAAAAGGTTCCCGTAAACTCCACAGAAGCGCAACATTTTGTTACCTAATTCCTGGAAGATTTTTGAACTAAATCATGGAAGATTTTGTGGAACTGTTTCTCTTTCAAAGTATATATATATTTGACTTCATTTCTGCAAGAGTGTTTAAAACACAAACAGATCGTTTATCTATAATAACTGTCTTGATTCTCACTCACAATTGCGCACTACCACAGGACGTTCACTAACTCGAAATCCAGGCACTGTCAAAGGGTTAACTCGTTAAACATTTGAACACAGCTTCATCATGACTTGGAACTAAAACGTGAATCCAGCGGACAAAAATGGTTGTTAGGGTAATGATATTCTGGGGCTTTAGAAAAAATGAAATCCTGTTTTTGCCTCGTAAATTCAAACAAAACGAAACGTTTTCAGCAGCTGCCTTGTCAAGCATTGTACCGCACTGAACTAAATACTAAGCAAGTCAATACAATTTCAGATTAAGTAAAACAGAATAAATTATGAAATTCGCCAAAGACTCCGGGTGCCGAACCTAAACGTTTTACAAACAACTACGCCCTTGCTGCAACAAATTTACTCTTGTTCGGTTTCACATTTGAAAACGCCTAATGCCGCACCAACATGTTACTCGAAAAACGCAAAACAACATCTCTACCTATTTGAGTTGGGCTAATTTTGTTCCCTAGCAAGTTGATCTGTAAATGGAACAGAGGAGATGTTTAAAACTATTTTTGGAATTGCAATGTTCTCCAAGCATAGATTGAAAAAATTGAAAAACTCCCGTCCGTGCTTCTGCAACGGTTTTACTGTGAAAACTTTCTTTTTTAAAGTGTGCAAAAGCCGAAAGTACCAGCAATAACAAGAAGAAGATACTTGTCAAATATTGATGATTTTCAAACAATATTAAGTTTTGTCCTGGGTGTGGGCATGCACAGGTTTCAGGTTGTCAAAACACTTCCAGTAAGCACCACATCTTGATTTTCTTACAGTTACTTTCGGTTTCACTGCGCAGAGCTTCAGGAACGTTTCGTGACGTCACTGACCCGCGGGGGCCGAGACTTGTAGAAACTTAATAACTTTACAGTGTTTTTTTCGATACCTCAATGCCTAATCTAGTTAACACATCGCATACTTTCCTAAAATCGTTCAGGGCTGCTTGCCGTTAACATTTCTGAGATAATAAATGGCTAACTACCCAATGTGTACAAACTATAGAGTATGGCAACTAAGTTCGTTGGAGGCAGGTTTGGATTCAGATCAGAGAGAATTTTTATTCAGAGTTTCATTCGAAGAGAGCGACACATTCCGTAAAACCAAGTTCATAAACGAGCCAAAGCAATATTTGAAACGTAGCCAGTTCTTAAACGAGGACGATCCTGAAAACACAAAGCATATACCGTACCTAAACATTGTTTCGGCTTCAACATCAGCAAACCAGACTGTAAGGTTAGGAGAGAAGTTCTCGCCAGTCAGTTCTACCATAGCCATCTCACCCCCTCCATTGATCTGAAAAAGTAACGTTTGCACACTTTTCCAACTACAGTTTTTGTTCTCATTTCTTTGAAATGAATACTCCTTTGTTGAAAGGAGAACTGATGCAGATTTAGTGCGCCGTCACATAAAATTTGATTTTGTCCCTCTAGTTAAATGAAGGAATCTGTTCTCTTTTTTCTCTCTTTTAAGGTGAATCTGAATATGGAAAGATTATGACGTCTTTGACGTAACCAGTGGTTCCACAAACATGCTGGTTGATTTTATTGTCAATATAATTATCGGTTATGTTTTTGCATGAGAAACGATTTTACTGTAAACAGCTGACACAGAAGACACCCGTAAAAACTACTAGAAATGTTTGTTAAAACGACTAAACTTTAACGGTTCTTTTTATCCAAAACTTAAGATGGTGTTACCATGGTCTTTCTACCATTCCTTTGCAGTAACACCACCGCAGCCTTGAACAGACCAACTGTTTCGTAACGTGGGCGACCTGTTTTTGCCGTTTACACACCAAGATTCTCTCAAGATGCTTTTTTAAGTTAACCCTGCTCCCAGTATTTTATTTGCACCAAAGAGTTGAAAAAACGATTAACAGCCTCAATTGTTTCCATTTTTGTTGATAAATCACCAAACAGTTTTATTGTCTCTAATTAAAGAATATCCATCATTTTTATTGTCTCTACTTGAAGAACATCCATCCACACATGGAGGAAATCCAACCTTTACTTAAAATGCAAAATGGTCTCATTTTCGTTCTGGTGGACTGGAACCGGAATCTTGTCAGTTCTTAATATCGCCAATTCTTCCAATTGATTCACGCGGAATTAATGAGTATAAAACGGAATTTGCTTCCAACTGTTAATGTAATAGTTTTTTGGAACGTTGCATCCGGCGGTTTTTAACAGAAAGCGCAGTGCCAAACAACGATTTGTTTCACCCTCTCCCCCTCGCGAAGATCTTTCACTACATCTTCCCCGTTTGGTGTGAAACACAGCACGGTGCACAACTTGAAATCACCTTGTTTCTAAACACCCTGAAGCTTGAAGCTAGTTTTCTAAGCTTCACCCAACGCCGCTTTCAGGCTCACATGCTCCTGCTTTGCCTTCTGCAGTGGGCAAAAGCAGCACAATTTGAGAAACATCATAGAGCATCGATCCTAACGAAGCTCGTTAGTCTGCTGCAGGCATGGGTAGATGGAACAATTCATCGGTTCGATTTTCACCACGCGGAGATTATTGGTAGTGAGAATTGGCGGCGACTGTAGATTATTATATCCCTGTTGATTTAGAAGCACAGGTCGAGGTTTGATGCAAACATCCCCCATGATGCCTCAATGCATTCTTAACGTGTCTTGCGTGACGTCACGTGCTATTATACCAACGGGCACTGCCACGTAATCCGCTTCGCGCAACTATGTCACTGCGGTCACAGTTTCTCGTGTTTTTCTTTCACATTTTGTTCGGAGGTCTTCTCCCTTTTGCGGCCTGCGCTTGCAGCCAGCTTACTGCAGCTTATTTCTCCCTCACCGGTAATGGGAACAGCATTTAGTGAAATGTCAGCATTATCAAATTATTAGGCCGTTTCGCACTTCCATTTTGTTTATCATTTGAAACCGGGTTGAAGATCTTGCAGTTTCACATGCATTAGAGCCACAAAAAACTCGAATTAAGTCTGCAAACAAATTAAAGCAGGCAAGGGGCAATATTTTTCTTTTCATGATATACTTTTTCTGGACAGAGCGGAACGCGTGTCTTTCAGGAGTAGAATAAAATGTTTTGATGATCCAACCCCTTAGAATCATCTGTTAGTTTTGAAAATAAAAAATGGGAGCACGGCTACAATTAATAGTAACTTAAAAACTCCAGGATGTCAGCTCTATGCCCCCAATGGCCTTTGACCGATTTTCACAAACAGGACGACAACGGCAGCTCTTCTCGTTTTGTATGCAAAGGTTTATTTTCACATTTTGTCTTAGAGCTCACTAGTTGCACAACTAAGGTCATTATTGCTTGACATGTTGGCAATGGCTTTAACGCCAAACGAACCAACTGTGCCTCGCTCACCTGAACAAATATGGAGTGCAAATTGAAACGAAAGACAAACTAAATTCTACGCTCGTTGTTTGATCAAACGCCAGCTCTGCGCATTTTGCACCGAGAGCGAAGAATGATTTTACCTCCAGATTTCGCACGACCGGCACAGGAGTGACTGGCACGTTGTTGACAAGATTGAAAGCGCTGTCGCTCCAGCAATACTCCGCCTTTTCCGTAGAAATGATCGTCCAGCAAGCTCCGTCGTTCAGGCAATCCATGTTTGGATTCTTAGGGTTCGGAGTGGCCTGGAAAAAAAACAAAGTCCCGAACATCAGACCACCGCTTTCAAATAGGCGTAGCCAGGGGGTAGGGATCATGCCCCCTCCAAACTTTTAACATCTCAAGTCTTTTTGTGCTTTGAGAAGCGGTGTCCCAAGAAAAACGCTGTTCCTCTGCTAACGTCAAAAATTTTGGCCCCCAAAACACTTTTTGGCTGACTACGCTACCGCATTCTTCATAGTTTGAACCGCGCCGTCATCCGTGCGTGACACTGGAAAATTGTAACCGAA
>Ga0210059_1007703_pt1 | contig 17069 bp, 10 predicted proteins | sample Ectturendosymbi2_FD_188042 | JGI IMG/M metagenome (GOLD analysis project Ga0210059, IMG submission 188042) | Ecteinascidia turbinata endosymbiont from Florida, USA - Sample 2 (SPAdes) (version 2) | ecosystem: Host-associated > Tunicates > Ascidians > Unclassified | place: Key West, Florida...
AGTCCAGAACTGTAGGCCAAATTGTTAAATTGCCAAGCAACTTCATGCACTGTGGAGCGAAGTTTCAACATGCTACGCAAACTGTTAGCAAATGATCAGCATTTCTCGCCAGATAATGATTGGAAATATTTAGTATTATATGCAAACAAATCACTTGAGTAAATCACTGTCGTTGAAAATGCTTGTGCATAAATGCAACTTTTTACTGAACTTTTGTTAAAAATAAATGCATATTTCTCATGATTTTATTGTAAACGAAACCTTGCCCTAGTTATGAGCTTTTAGTAGTTTTCGGACAGATGCGGATTTGAGACCGAAGTGCGGCGCGGGCGCGGGCTGGTTTGCAGGGCGGGTGCGGGTTAGAAGTGTGCGGGGCGGGAGCGGGCAAGGTTTCTCAAACTCATGCGGGTGCGGGCGGGAACGGACAAAAAAGTCCAACCCGCGCAGGACTCTAGTGCATACATTTTCTCTGATGGACTCCCAACCAAATTTCTGGTCTAAGAAAATGCAATATCTTGAAATTTTGACGTGTTAAGGATATTGATATCAGGTTCGCAACCAACGAACTGCAAAATACACCCTCATTTAACATAAATATTTGTAAAGTGGAACAACAATGTTACTGCGCGATCAAAAACAACCTGAATTTGACGTACAAGTTATTTGATTCATTCAATTCAAGGTTGGTTTTCGTCCTGCTGCACCCTACGTTATTTAAACCTCCTACCAAATATGAAACGATTCCCCAGAATATGGATTGCGATCGATAGATCAATTGAGTTTTATTCGTTCCATCCAAATTGCAACTCATTACCGCAGTTCCATATCCAGTAAAATCGGTCCAATACAATCTGCATAGAACATAAAAAACCTAGTCAATTGTAGGATGAAACAAAAAACAAAAACAGCACAAAGATCTTCAGCAAGATTTGACAAAAAACACTGTCACATTAGATTAATGAAGACTAACCCTACCTGCGTTAATTATACGCCAAATTTAAAGTGCAATGAAAAGCTTCCAACAAAGAAAAACTTCCGCTTTTCCTGTACCAAAGCTTCCAACAAATGCATGAAATTATTTAAAACAGCTTCAAATGTTTTTTATATTTGTTTAAAAAGTGGTTTCAACAGTATCAAAGCCTAATTTTGAGAAAGGTTAGTCTGCTACAATACTGTAACTTGGCCACTTATTTCACATCAACCAGTGTATTTTTTCCAATGAATAAGTACAGTTGCACAGGACAATCGTTGTGGAAAATATAAGTGTGCACCAGGCAAATAGTGCGAGGAATCAAAGTTGCACTCAACAAATTATAGTGATATTTTTTACAAACTACACTTGGAATATATGTTCGCTAGCCTTCAAATTGAAAGTTCTTCGAAAATGTCCCAATGTTTTTCTCTATACATGATTTTCTGGCTATTAATAGTAATAATTGTGTATGCTATTTGTTGGAACACTTTTAGCAACGCAATATAAACAAACTGCGAAGGACATACAAGTTTGGTTAACTATGATCTTTTTCCACACAGCTAGCTGTAGGCACTGCATGGCATGCTTCTCTAAGTGAACAAATATGGATGTATCTTACTTGTCTTCGGCGTAATCGACTGTCATTCCAGTAGCGTCAAATACGTTCGGGTACTGAAACAAAATTCTTGCATTTTTTCCAGCCATATCGGAACGGATTATTTTTGATCCATAACTCTTGTAAGAACTAAAATACAGGTATCTGACAAAAGAAAGCAAACAGTCATCAACTGTACAATCTGAAACAGCTGATTTTACCTTTTCGGTAATTTCAATGGACAAAACGAATAGTTCGTGGCCAATATGTTGCACTTATTCACGCAAATCAGCTTTGTTGGACAATTTGATAGCAGCAATAAAGTAGCATAGCATAAGATACTCTGTGTTCGTTTGCTACATATTACTTGCCATTAGAAGCGAAAAGAGTTATAACTGTTGTATGCTTTGTCCAAACTGTTTTCCACCGTTTATTGACTTGTCGTGCTACATATGAAGTTTGGAGCAGGAAATTCGTGACAAGTCCGTGTGCATCTGAGCTGTCGATTGTAAAGAAACCACATTGTCCTAATAAGCATCGAGCACATACACTTCATGGCTGATACGTATTTGTTAACTCTTGCAGAAGACTGTGAAACTAATGCATACGAGGAAAACGGCTATATTTGACTTTTATGCACATTATAGCTAAAGTTACCTTAGTTTAGCGTGTAGGGTCAAGGCGTACGCTGGATCAGGATCAGTTTTATAAACAAAGTTGTAGTAAGTGAAATCTCCTGCTGAAACCAGGATCCACTTCAAAGCGGAATCGCTCATATATAAATTGCCGGTCATCCAGTCGTAAGCTATATTCTCAACACCGTGGCCCATTCCTTCCAAGAAAAGCCTTGTAGTGTTCATAAAAGTATTGTAAACGCCGAGGTGTTCTGATCTGAAACAAGTTACTGAACAATTAGTTCATGTCCACGAATTGCAAATGCGTAATTATTTTTTAAACAAAAAAAAAACATTTTGCAAACAATTTTCGAAACAATAAATTAAGTAATTAATCTAAAGTAATACAAGCATCTTTTTATGAAACAGAGTAACTAAACTATGATTAGTTATCTATTTTTTGCAAACCTGTAACTCTAAAACAGGCTGTACGTTTGAACGACAAACAGCCAAAAGCCAAAGAACTTTCGCACGAAAAAACTTAAATCCAGGTTTGAACGGGTTCACTAAATTCAACCAAGGCTGCAATTAATCCAACATTTGTTCGTTGATTTAGAAAATACTGGCTACGTTATGGCATAAATATGGGCTTCAAAGCTCTTGCAGTGTGTAAAAGCAAATAATACGACAACGAATGCGTGCAACATAAAATGTAATACAGTACAAAACTTTCAAGCTTTTCACACAATTTGGATTAAAGCGAGTGTAATATCGCACCACGTTAGACTTGATAAAGTTTACACTGCGGACAACTAGAGATAAGTTCGGGTGCACAATATAGTGGGGGAGAGAGACACTTTAAAGAAATCCAACTCCCACCCCTGCTTATCTGTTTGGCTTCACCTTCATAGATAACACTTTATTTTCCAGCTGATGTAATTTTGCAAATACTTTTTAAAATTACATGATTTTGCCACACAAAACTTTTAGGACAAATTAGTTTTAGGACTTTCATAATGTTGCGAACATGAGACAGCTAACTACTCCGGATAATTGACGAGTAATTTTCAGAATTTAAAGTATTTTTGTGCGGGCGTTACAATAGGCTTATAACGCAGAAATGCACACACGCCAGATTATCAATTGCCAGAATGTCCGAATGCTACAATCTTCACGTGACCCATGTTGTACCCAGGATCAGGATCCCTCTCGTTCGGTAAAAGTGGTATTTTGTTTTGTATCCAATCTAGTCCAGTAACGTGTCCGTTTCACTGAATTATATACGTGATCAGTTTACCTTACGTACTACCATAAGTGAAAGTATGCAACGCTACTACAATGAATGTGCCTTAGAAATTTGGAATGTGTCATTTAACTCAGTGTTAGAAAATTCGTCATGTGCCAGACGAATTCCTTCAATAGAGTTTATAACTGTATGTTAAAACAAACTGCAGGCTTCGAGTCTCCTTCTTCATCAGTCCCGATTCGCCGTTTTTCGACCCTAAGTTTGTTCAAAGAATGCTATAGGTTGTACAAAGCAAAAACCTTTGTATGATTAGTGCAATTACTTACTTGTAATCAGAAAAAAATACTCTTTTAGTCCGATAGTCCGAAGCGATTGCCCAAAATTCGCTATCATTTCTTTGGGATGTCAACACAACTGAAGTCTTGTAACGACCCTCTTGCTGTTTCTGCCCAATAAGTTCAACGTCCGCTGGCAAAGAAAGAAGCTGCACAATACCATTCGTTGATCGGCTTGTCCATATCACCTTCGAATCGTCAGCTTTGAAAACATGTGCTGTGAGTCCAGGTGCCGATAAACGTTGGTGAAAAAAGGGGCGTTTGCCAGAGAAATTGGTCACACAAGTGCTTTTGCTGTTTAATGAAATTATTAAGTGGTTTTACAGAGAGTGCCTAGTATGGATGGGGGTGCAGAAAATGGACGTCCATTTGCAATTTTCTAACTTAAAAGAGATCCATTTCTGATTTACGATTTTCCACAAATTTATATTTTTGTTAAGATTATATCCTCAGCTTAAAAGGTGTGCTTTTGCCTATATGTGCAGTGCAGATTTTTTATGTGTATGCACCACTACTTAAAGTGAATACCTGTAGTTAAAAGCCAAAAAACAAATTTTTGAAATACGTTGGCCCAAACAACATTTGCACGGGCCCCATAATGTTAAAATCTCCACTGAAACTTCGAAAAGTTATGCTTTGATAAGAAGTAGGCCCGCAACCAGAGGAGGAGCAATCTGGCAATTGCCCCCCCGCGATTTTTAAAAACGTATGTGTTTGTTAGGAACAGCAACAAGTTACATCATTTTGCCCCACGCCCCCCAAAATATCAGTTGGTTGCGGTCCTGATAGGAAGTACATCCAATGGGCAGAAAGTACACAAGCAATCCTCAAGAACGAGGTGGAATCCCTATTCGAGGAGAATGTAAATCACTAGTTAGTAAGTAGTTACAACCAATTTTACCCAGCTTTTGATTGAAAACTGAGGGAGCAGTTTGTTTCAAACATTTGTCTCATGCTTAAGCGCCAGCTTACTTTTCCTGCTGTTAAATTTCGTTTTCAAACAGCAGTGGTCAAACAGCTTATTTTTAACTGACGCGCATGACCTTATTTTTAACTGACGCGCATGGTCAAACAGCTTGTTTTTAACTGACGCGCATTATTTTTAACTGACGAGCATTGCCACGCGCATGACCTTCATCGAGAGACGTTACTTACGACATTTTGGAACATTGCAGTGTTCCCATTTTACTGATGCATTGACAGTGTAGCACCACAAGCCACGTACATCATGGTCAGGATTTCTGAAATAAATGAGCATAAATCTGAGCAAGATTTTTCGCCATTGCAAATAAAAGCTATACTTCTTAGACATATGCGATATCGCTAAGGCATAAGATGAGTTTAAATTAATCCCACGTATACATTTCTCATTACAACCTCATGATTTTCACACATCAGCACTTAGTAACACAATATTGTGGAATTGGGTTCTAAATCTTAGGTAAAATAGGCACAAGCAGCCAAAGTCCTCCAGCAAAACGTTTTGGTACCCGCCCATTATGGAGAACCTATACGTTTGCAAAATCACTGAAAATGAGTTATTTTCGGTAAAAAATGCCGGCTTGATTTCTTCAGACTTTGACAATTTAATAAGACAACCTAAAAAACTTTTTTCGGATACTATAGGAAGCTTTGGTTACAAACATATTGCTCAGCAAAGGATATGTCAAAATGATTGCAAAGATTACCATAGACTTATATTCCTAAAAGCTTTAAACACATAAAATCTTCAAAAATTTTGTGAAAATTAATCACGATTCTAGAATACATTCTCAATTAAAATGTTGAGCCAACATTACATTCATTATCCTTCTCAGTAAAAACTATAGATAACCTGCAAAAATTGTGATGACCTCCATCATGAGGAGTAAAACGTGGCTCATGCGGTGACTTCTCATCCCATCGTTGACATGGAATACCAGACTTGGTATAGTTTCGCGTTCCATTGTACCAAAAGCTGGGGCCAGCGATACATTCTGTTCAAGTAAGAAAATCTTTCTATCAAACTAAAACTTAACAGTTCTGTCACTTTTTTCAAACGTTTTCCACTGAGTTGTTCAAAAATTTTACAATGTAGGCGGGTCAAATCCGGCATGTGAAGCCATTTCATCCGACCCGCGAAGACATTTTTGTCAATTTTTAAAATACAATATATTCACGATTAAACTTGTTGATTTGGTAGAATGTGACATATCTTGAATCAATCACATTATGTAAAATGTCCGGCCCTCGGACTGTTCTGTAATAGCCTGTGTGGCTTTCGAACAAAAACATTTGGAGACCCCTGCTTTAGACAATTTCAGTACCAAACCTATCTCCTAAGTTACAGAGAATGGCTCTTGAGGTGTGATTTAGATATATTGTATATTTGTTTTATGCTATTTTTCAAGAGTTCCCAAGTTATTATACTCTTACATTAGATATGTAATGTTATACACTACGCTGCTTGCTGAAAGGCCATTAAAAGTGATAAAAGGCAGACGAAAGCAAGATACTGCTTTGTGCAAAATCTACAAAATTTTTGTGAAACTTTCGGATTTTTAAGCTTAACCTTGGGCAATTTCTAGTCAAAATTTGTGGGAACCCTGACCGGGATAACTGCCACCTAGGATTTTATGTTTTACACATCACATACGAGCTATCGAAATCTGTTTACACTACGCCGTTGCGGGACGTACTGGAGTTCTCACGGCACAGTGGTTGGTAACCAATGTGCTACGGTAGTATTGCTTCAACATAATACAGCAAGAGTGAGTTGCAACATTGCTGTTGTTGCCACGTAACAAGCACAAGAATTTCTAAGGCAAAGCAGAGCACAGAACTTCAAATGTATGGAAGTAAACGGGTTTGATGAGTGCGTGGAATGAATATAACATAATAATGTGCATGAGAGACATGAGCTGTGAAAAACTTGAAAAGCGCATAAAAATAAGATTTGCACTTGAAGATGTAACGATATCGATACGACATTCTCCACTCAGGGTTTTTAAGGTGTTTTTTGGGGACCCGATTCGGTCCCAAGGATTAAAAATCGGGTCCACACCCCATTTGTACAACCAAGAGCGGAAACATCCGACACCAATGTGGGGGTAGTTAAGCCAGACATACGTTGCCCTTGGGATGGCTATTCTAGCAGGGTGGGTACCGATGTCGGGGATGAAAGTACCGCGTCTCGTGGTGTTGTGCAACCAATCCGCATTCCATCGGTGATCCGCCCAGAGCGCCGCACGTATACTGCTGTTTTCAGTTGAACTGGTGAGTTGTTGTGGGGCGGGTACAATGGGTGTCTCGATTTGAGGCGCCGTACATTCACACTCTGTGGACAGTTGAGCAGATATCCAGGCTCCATGGCACAGCGTGCTAGAGACAGTGTGACTTCTTTGCGAAGCTCAGCAGGTTGAGTGCCTGCGAGGATTGGAAGGTTGTCCGCTGGTGCAGGACGCAGGCATCCAGTCACAATTCGCAAGGCGTCGTTGATGGCGGGGTCGATAAGGCGCGTATGAGAACTGCAGGAGCGCAGTACTCTGTGGTTGAGTGGACCAGGGCTGGGGTAGCCATTCGCAGCGTTGTTGCTCCAGTACCCCAGCCAGAGCTAGCAAGCCACCGCAAGATTGTGACGCGTGATAACTCGAGGTATCGGCGATACGTGAGCGATCTGTCCAACGTTAGGCCTACTCCGATGCATTTGTGTTCGGAGCAGAAGGCCGGGGTTTCATTGCTGTGGTTGACGTTTTGCTACGTTTAGCTTCCTTGTTGTTGAGGTGGAAGACTGCGGAGACCTTTTTGTAGCTCTGAGCTTTAGCTTCCAGGTTTGGAGGTATTCACTTACGGTTGCCATGTCTTTGCTAAGCACCCCTTCCACTGCCTGGCAGTCTCCATCAGCATGCATGATTGCTAAATGGTCAGCATATCCATGCTTTCTGGAGGCGGTGTTTAGAGATGTAGATGTTGAAGAGGAGTGCCAGGAGTTAACCCTGTGGGACGCCGTTCTTGAGGCGTCGTTTGTGGCTTACAACTATGGAAAAATAGATACGTGCAAGTTCTAATCATCACAGAGGCATGGAAGCCGGCAGATTCCTCAGAAGCTTGCCGCGAGGTTAGAGTTGGTTCTGTTGTTAATTATGCGACGTCGGACTTTTGCAACATTTTCTACAATTGAGAAAGCTCTCGCGGGCCGCATGTGCCCCGCGGGCCGTATGTTGTGCAGGCCTGCTCTGTCGGGATCACTCTTTTATTGGTTGTTCGTGCAACATTCACATAGGTGTTATTCCTAGCGCACATCCCATTGGTGGTGTATCACGCATTCAACACCGCGCCTACCGAGTGTTTGCAGCAATAAAATGACAATTTCACAAAACCCTTCAGTTTGAGAAAACATCCTTTGTAAGAAATCAGAAAGGCCATCTTCTGGGCCAAATTATGTATTGTGTTCTCACATCACTGAGTGCATGTCTGACTTGTAACAATTATGGTGTGAAGCTTACGTTTTGCAAGCTGGATGTACTTTCTAATACAGTAGATATTGCTAAAAATGAATTATAGTTATTTTCCTCAGTTTGGAAATTGAAATCAACAAATCTAACAAAACTGCATGCAACTACCACAACGTTGTGTTCAATTTGCAAGTGCCATTAGTGACAAGAAGTCCTGCTCAGACAACGTTTCTGCTTGTCGAGCAACATCAATCAAGAGGAACCTGTAGTAGGTAAATCCCTGCTAAGGTACACTTCGTTTCAAAATAATCTTAAATTTATTCAAATTTACAGTATTAACTTCGAAAAATAGTCACACATTATAGAATTGAAATCATGTAGCTCCAGTCAGTTTGTGGCACAAAATTGAAAAATGCTTTTGCATCGTCCCTTGCAAAACATGCTTGGGGTTGAACGTTTCGCCAAGTCTTAAAAACTTTTTCGTGAGGACTTACTCCCTGTTCTTATTGCATTTACCCTTAAAACCAGATAAGGGATACTTACCAAAATCAGATACTTTCGAAAACATCAAAGATATTAGAAGATACACAATCAAAATATGCTGCCCGTGCAAACTGCCATGCAAACGGTTTTTCAAAAATATCCAGAAGTGAACCGCAAAAACATTTAGTTTTTACAAACACCCGTATTAATATCATCGGTTTAGTGCATTTCCATGGAAACAACAGCAAAAAAGTGCCAAACGAGCGTTTGCATGAGGAGGTCCTGAACGAAAAAGTGATATACAATCGCGCTCAACAGTTTAAGATCACCTGCTCAAAATTTGGATTTTTGCAAGTGTGGGAAATTGTCTCATCTCTTTCGTCACTGCTTTTTATGTTGAAAGAAGGTTATTACACCACAGATGCTTCTATTGCAACCTTTAAGAATGAGTTTTTTTTAATGATTTGGTTGTAGTGGATGCAAAAATATTCCAAATTATCGCAAATTTTGCTACTGAAAACATGGGCAAAAAAGGGAGTTTATCAGTTTTGGGGAGGTCAAAAATCGTTACATTGCATGAGGAGGAGTATTCAGAAAGGCATATATCCGAAAAAGTGAAGTTCAGCAAGACAGCAATCCATCAGGCGGTCGTCAAGTTCAAGACGTTCGGTAGTTTTCAGGACTTGCGCTGGGCTGATAGGTTCAAGGTTACCAGCCAAAGAGGTCAACACATGATAAAGAAGATGGTAGTGCGCTCACCCACCACTTCGAGCAAAAATATTCGATCAGATTTGTTGCTCATGCAGTAGGTACGGATGTCAGTACATCTACCATGAAAGTTGTTTCAGTAATGAATTTGGGCTCAGAGCTTGTAAATCTGCCAGAAAACCTAGGCTTACACATTCCATAAAAGCTAAGTGATATGCCTTTGCTTATCCTCACCTCGATTGGACAGCTGAAAAGTGGAGAAAGGTATTATGGATGGATTGCTGTCTTGCTGAACTTCACTATTTCAGATATTTACCCTTCTGCGTATCCCTCATTATGCAGTGTAACAATTTTTGCCCGTCCACAACTGATAACCCCTTTTTTGCCCATGTTTTCAGCAGCAAAACTTGCAATAATTTTGAATATTTTTGCTTCCAAGACAACCAGATCATTAAAAAGCTCGTTCTTAAATGTTGTAATAGAAGCATCAGTGATGTAACAATTTTCTTCCAACATAAAAAGCAATGTGACAAAATAAATGGGACAATTTTCCAAACTTGTCGCAAAAATCCAAATTTTAGGCAGGTGGTCTTCAACTTTTGAGCGCGACTGTAGATTTACACTCAATTACATTTTAGGAAACTAGCAAGGCAAACATGAAATAGTGACAGTGTATCAGTATGCAGTGTTGACGGTTTATTGATTCTTTCCAAAATATAGCTCCAGGAATAACAGAAACTGCAAAAAGTAAAATATATACTTGAATTTATAGGACGATTTATTTGGAAAGCAATTTCTGGCACATTTGTTCTGTCGAGGAAATCAGATGTTCCGGTGGAAAATAAAACATTTGCTTAAGATCTCAATCAAAAATGTTTAATTTTTTTACAGCGTCTTAGCTCAAGCTACGTCGTTCTTTTTTTGAGCCAGTTCTTCAAACCACAGCTAGGCCGCACTAGATCTCCGGGCAGGTGTTGAGCAGCCATTGAATATCGCTGTTTGCATACACCAACACTTCGTTCAAGATCATGGTTTATACTCCGGTTTATGCCATAACACATTTACCCGATTTTTTAGTTAAATCAATATACAAAACCTTATATTTTATGTTTAGACTTCAACTCAAGTTCTGCAATAATTTTTACTTTTGTTATGCAATAACAAAACACTTGTACAGAACCGAACCTCAGGAGCAAACGTGTTTTAGTCAAGCAGGCTGTGCGCGGGTATGAGCCTAGTTTACATGCTGTACGTTGCCTGCAATTTTTCACCAATGTCCGTGACCACTGGTGTTCTCGGAGAAATTGCCCTCACTTGTTTTGAAAAACTGGCGGAATTATCTTTTTTGCTCTGGCTCCAAAATATTGTACTGTAAGTTGTGACATTTTGAAAAGCTCTCAACAGTACAGTCAAGAAACTTGAATGCGGTGGTTTTCCAACTGACCGTGCGCCAAAGTATTTTGAAACATTGAAGCCGCTGACCACGGTCGATCATAATTTCTCTAATTTTACTAACCTGTATGATTTGCTTCGGTCTGAGTTACGACCACGGCAAAGAAACCAAAAAATATCAGAGTTGCTGTCATACAAAACATATCTAAGAAACAAGCTAACACGAATGATGTTTCAGACAAAAATGTCTTCCTGCATGCAAGCAGGCATAATTTAAGAAATACATTACAAATAAAAAAAGAACTTTTAACTCACTAGTATCAATTTGTTTAACCATAACCTAATTATCACTACAGTTACTGCCAAAGTAGCTGAATGATCCATGGCCCCGCTTAGCTCATAGTTCAGGGTGAACGGAGATTGACATCCACAAACCACTCGTGGCACCCTAAGTGAGGTAAAAAGCGAGTACAGCCAAAATTTCTTTCATTTTAAGCTCATTCAGGTCGATTATAAAAAGATATACAAACAGAAAACAAGAAGTGTTATCTTGAAAGTACATATTTTAGTGTCCATATTTCATGGAAATGATGGATGCTATAAAAATAGATGAGCAGTCTATACAGCAATTCAATTTCAGCACTTCACCACCTATAATGCTGGGGGAAGACTGAAATCCAACCTCAGATGCATTAATAAAATTTACCACCCAATCACGCTCCCGTTTTCTCAGTGACGATAACGACCATTTTTACTACGGTCGAGGTTGCACTAAAACGCATTTTGTTATTGTGGAAAAAGAATGTGTTTGTCAAATAGCCTCGAGAGTCGAGACTCTCTAATTTTTCCACAACCAACACTGTATACACCTACACATATTGCCAGCTTCTGTTTTTGGCTGATGCACTTTGGCAAGAGTACTGCAAATCAGCTGCACTGACACAACGTTCACCATTAAACTTCCCCGAACGAGGCTTATAATGGTGATTTGTTAAAATATCATTTAAGGCTAAACGCTTTAGGATTTGAATTTACTGAGAGAAAAACAACCTCATCTAAACCAGTAACTAGTAATAAACAGACGATTCTCCAACCATATTTTTTTAATGTTTAGGACTCGAAATGTTTATCTGTTTGCTGCATAGTACTGTATTCATTGTATTGGACACAGCTAAAAAGGATGCAAATTAAATGTCAAACAAATTCTAACTTCAACCAAAGGCATTTACATACAGAAAGTGTATCAAGGAAACGGGGTAAAAATTGGAAGTCTTGTAGTGCAAAAAGCAACGATGTGAATGAACATATGAAGCGATTTGTCTTCACGTCATTGTCCATTTGTAATGTATGTTTGAACAATAGCATTTGCAGCTGTAAAAATCAGTTTCTACTTGGTAAAATGCATGCATTATAGATTTTGCTTTGAAATATTCATTTTGATTGTCTAATTGGGATCCTCAATTCAATTTTTTAAGTACATGAAAACAAAACAAGCAACAAACAATACAATTGGTCCATTGTATATACCTTGCAACTGAGTCTAAAGTGTCTTATGTAAAGAGATTATGTAACTGCAAGCAACCACAAAAGATCAATGATCAAACGAATTTTGCTTAGTTATTAGGAACTTGATCCAAAATAAGGAGCGTTTTGGAGTAGACATACACTGATCTATAAAAACCTGTACGGTTTAATATCTGTTGTTGGAAGCACACCATTTCTTGCGACTTTTAGCAACGAATTCATGCCATTGCACGATAGTGGCAGTTCCGCTGCATTTGAAAAAAAAAAGCTAACGTTATTGTTGAGTTGTGTTTTTTCGAACTTTCCTTGTGCGCGTTTGGCACAAATTCCACGGCGTTGATTGTTGCATTGTTTCTGCCGGCAAATGATTTATTCTACGCAGCGCGTTGATTCGTTATGCGCGCTCTGTACCTCTTGGTCGGTCGCAATATACTGTCGCCTTTGTTGGTAACTCATTCTACTCGATACGCTCTCTACAGCTCTACATTACTGTACTCAAACCGTAAGCGGAACCGTCTGCCTTGTTTTCAGTTATCTTCTCCGAATAAAGTACAGTGCTTTTTGTACAAGGTGCTCTGAGTTTTGAAATTCTGTCAGGGAAAAACACAACAGTTATAAATCTTAAATACTTCCAAGATTTTAAATACTGTCCGACGTAAGGATCACAATCGTGAATGTCGTCCTTGTGCCGTCTGTATTTTTTTTATATACTAGCTACAAAATTCTTGAGTATACCAACCGAGATCTTGAGAAATATTTTCATAACTGTGCATTTCAACATTGATCTAGCTAAGTCTGAAGCCTTTCCAGATTGTTTTGATAGATGTGGATGTTGACTTTTTGTGATGCAGGTCTTGGTACAGCGCCCTTATTCTTGAGGCCTGCACCCAGTACTTAGCCTTGATATTTTGTCCGCAATGTCACATTTTAACAAGGCTTGGAAAAGTTGATTTGTTAGATGACTTTTGATACAAGGTAAAACAACCATAAATGTAAGTGTTCAGCAACATTTTTCAGACATCGGTTTCGCACCTCGGTTTTTGGCCAAATTTTCGTCAATGTGTCCATGGTTCAATACACGGATTGCGTCACTTATTTCCAAGTTTAAAAGCAGACATTGCAATACTATAACCCTCTACTTGACTTTTATAACTTCTTCGTGTTCATAATCGTTAATCTATATTTCCATTGCCAAGGCGTAGATTGGAATACGCTTGCAATAAAAGTTTAATGATGCAGAGTTAAAATGACACTTGCACGCTTTCACAGGTCTTCAGAACCAGACGCTAAGTTTGAGAACTTAAGATCTTCCTAACGATAAAAATGATGACCAAACGAAGTCGAAGACATGTGGTAGACAATTCAGTAAACGCTGCTACCATCATCAGTACGGTGAAATATGACTGCAATAAGCTTGCTGAAAGTTTTTCTAGCTACCCGGGAGAATGGCGCTGTAAAAATGAAAGAAAAGCGAAAACTTGTGACAGAATCACAGAAATGACATAGTTGCAAAAAGCGTGAGCAGACTCAGCAAGATTCGTGCCGGTGGTGACGCGTACGAAGCTTTGCTACAGTTAAAAATGCATATGGGCATCAGTGGAACATGATTTGTGTTTACGCTCTCTTGTGTTTTTGAAAAATTTTACTGGACAGTTTTAGACTTGTTGATAATATTTAAAAAGGTGGATTTGATTGAAAGGTTATTACACGAAATAGAGTAGTTCAGCTAAAAGTTACGCGGGCTCGTTTTTGAATAGGAAAATTGTCATCCATCTAATCGAAGCCTCAAAGTTTTTTACAATCTTTTCACGGCTATTCATTCAGATCGGTGAGAACTCACCGATCTAAGTGGATCAAGTGCCCAGATGTGCTATGAACAGTGCACATTATATATATTTACATCGTAATTACAACAGTCATCATAATTGTGCAGGTGTGTTACATAGTGGGGGAAAATTAAAGACTTGAAAAAACATCAGACATTTGAACTGCGCGTGTTATGATATTAAACGAAAATTCATGCTGCTGAACAAATGCGTATAGGTTGTTGCAAACCAAAGCATCAAATGTCTTTACGGAACATTTAACTGATGGTAAATTACACTTGCTATTTTTGAAATGTGAAACAAAAATCGGTAGTCGTTGTTAAAACAACAGGCAATACGCAAGCAGCTTAAAGCCAGACTACGTGCACCTGTTCCAAAGTTAGCAGGTATGGATTGACACGCAGCAGAAACAAAACAAAGACTTTACTGCAGCCAAGCATTGAGTGGATATCCTTAATTTGTTTGCAACAAAGTAGTGTGACTTCACCTGTTTCTGAACGTCAGTGTTGTCCCTATATCAAGCATGAAACACCATACCAAGATATTTAATTTGTTCAGAAAAGCCCATATGCTTCGGTATTTTTATATTTTCGGGAAGGAAAATCTTAAACTGTTTTCAATTTCAAACACAATCTCTTGTTCAGGAACGTAGTGTGCTGCTACAAGACGTTAAAGTTTTTAACTGCAGCAGCAGCGACTTTCTAATCGTTTATGCTGCACGTTGCAAAGCCTCAAAATTAATACGTCGTCCAGGAACCATCACAGCATTTCTGCCTAGCCAAATTTTCCAATTGCCATGAAAACGACGTGATGACATTTCTAACAAAAGTTTTGCTCCGTGAAAACGATAATCAAATATTTAAAAATGGAAACATCAAACTAACCAAGCATAGAAGCGAAATATTTTGAATGGTCTTCAGCACACCATCCTGATCCTTTCTTTTGCAAATGAACTACAGGAATCTTAACCTAACATGTCAAATGAAAGAGCCTTAAGTGGTTTGCCTTGCAATAGAAATAAAATGATGTTTCTAGTCTTTCAATGTTGCTACTTAGCGGTAAATCTACTGAAGAGAACAACATTAATCCCGAATTAGTTTTTGGTGAACTATATCGTTGCCCAGCATGTTTAAGCATATCCTGACGCAGCAGCTGCATCATGCTTTAGAATCAAGCGCAGTAGAAAACCTCGTCAGACAGACACTGTCTCTTCGAATATTTTAGCAATGCTATCTTTGTTGGAGTGTCTCAAAACTCGTGACCATTACCAGTTGAAATCGTGAGTCAGAAGTTTTCGTTTGCGACTTCCTGTGAAATGCGCTAAATGCCAGATCAGCAGTTAGCTGTTTTGTGGGCACTCCCCTACAGCAGGGGCCGGCAACGTCTTTTGCACTATGGACTGGTTTAAGCCTGGAATTGTTTTGCCGACCGGCCCCCAATAAGGCAATGAATGTTTCGTCCATGCAAATTTAATAATTGCTGAAAAATAAATTCATATTTCTACACTAGCCTAACGGTGCAAACAGGCTTGGAATCGTGAAGCCTAGCCCTAGGCCAACTGGGATTTTCCACAGAGGCAAACATAGCGAGTTCATCAAAAATTGTAGAATTTTTTAGTTCATCAAAGTTTTTTTTATTTTTTAATTTTTCAGCGACATGGTTCTGCACGTCCCGGTAACAAACTCCTCACGGACCGACACCGGGCCGCGGCCTGGAATTTGCCGACCGCTGCCTTGCAATATCTTCAACTGTCTTCAAAGGACTCCCATTCAATGAGTTCAAATAAACCCAGATTGCACACCAAAAAAACATATTCGTACAATAAAAACTTAGAAATCTTGTGTCACGAACTAAAACATATGAGTGTGCATATTTGAATTGAAACGATAATCGAATACTGATTTAATTATACCGTCGTGGCTCTTCCAAATTTTCTTCTGCAGTGCAAACATTAACATTTGGACGACCTTTCTCTTGCTCAAGACGGTTTTCATAATGTTGGTAACATACTCGATCCGTTGATGATATCTCACAATAATTGTAGAAGTACATTTGTTATTAAACTAGGAAATTTTGTGCAATCTTGCATCGCAGCGAGATCTCAAATCTCACAAAAATAAATCCCAGTGCCTTCTTCCTCTAATTGAAATTTGTTTTTTAATTTGTATGCATACCTAGGACAGACTGAAATTTAAAAAATCAGTCCTAACCCTTGTTTCACCAGTTTCTCTAATTGGCAATAGAGACAATAACATTATGTATATAACCCTGACAACGATTTTCTATGAGGATATGCAACCGATTGAACACGTTCTGCTTCATCCGATATGCGTACACTTTCTCACTGGATGTGCGCCTGCAAACACTGTTAGATAAAGTTATCTTTATATTACTGAACACATTGAAGTCGCTGATGAATTTATCACTTCAAAAAACACAGATTAATGCAATTTTTCATGATTACACGTAGACACCCAGGTCGACCAAAAAAAGCAGTTTTGGGTGGAAAAACTCCTCAGCGGGAGCCCTGGCAACATGCGGAAAAACGTCTACTACCGTAACTTGAAGTGAACGTTTGAAGATTTATTGCCGCGTTATTGTTGCGCAATGAAGACTAACAGTACAACAATCAGCTAGCAAGTTTCGCAAGCTGCCTCTGCAGGCAAAGGAGCGCACATGAGCGAACAGCGATCTCAAGATTTCATTCTCTCTTCATCTTTGGAGCGAGTTGTTGAAACCACTGCTTGGCCGCACTAGATCTCGGGGCAGGTGTTGAGCAGCCGTTCAGTTGTCTCATCGTCCAGCACCGTCAGGCCATGCAGTCCATGGGGAGGTCGATGGATTGGACATTGGAGGACAACATGGTCGACGGTTTGTTCTTCTGCACCACACTCACAGACCGCAGAGGAGGCCATACCCCATTTGCACAAGCAGGAGCGG
>Ga0210059_1007704_pt1 | contig 17067 bp, 21 predicted proteins | sample Ectturendosymbi2_FD_188042 | JGI IMG/M metagenome (GOLD analysis project Ga0210059, IMG submission 188042) | Ecteinascidia turbinata endosymbiont from Florida, USA - Sample 2 (SPAdes) (version 2) | ecosystem: Host-associated > Tunicates > Ascidians > Unclassified | place: Key West, Florida...
TCGTTTGTTCAGCTTTGTGCCAGGTCCGGTGAAATTATGTCCAGGCATGTGCATTTCAAATGGTAAAGAATTAATTGTGTCATTGATAAACCCTTTTCCACTTGCGCTTATAAATTTTGACTTTTTCGTTCCGCAAACAACACAGATGCCTTGAAGCATTTGACAGTTGTTTTTTGTTGTTTTCTGTTTCACGTCTCTCGTTTCCGTAAATTTACAACATTTAACACAATATATTCGATTCATTTATTAAATGCTTTTATAAAATAAATGGAAATTAAAAACCATTCATGGAATGAACACATAACAAATAAAAACAATCACCCCCTTTTACCAAAGAGTCTGCAGGGTTTGATTGTGGGCAAATCAGGCTGTGGTAAGACTACTTTGTTACTGAATCTTCTTCTTCAGCCAGGTTGGTTGGACTAATCAAAAATGTCAGTTTGTGGTAAGAGTTTGTTTCAACCAGAATACAAAATTTTGGAGAAGGGCTTCCGAGAAGAGCTCCCGAAAGATATAATTATGCGTTTGTTTGAAAATCAAAATGAAATACAACGAAAACAAATTTCACCGAGTGTTTTGATTGACGCGTCAGCTCAAGAGTTGGCAAAAGATCGACGCTCCCGTTCCAAAGAGCCTATTGAGTGTATTTTTTATGAATCGGCAGACGATTTTCCTGACCCGAAAGAACTGTCTCCAGAGCAAAAGAATCTCACGATTTTTGACCATCTCTTGCTTCAGAAGCAGAACAAGTGTGAAGCATATTACGTTCGTGGAAGGCATTCAAATTGTGATTGTTTGTATTTGAGTCAAAATTATTTCAAATTGCCTTGTGAAACAATTCGAAAAAATGCAAATTTCTTTTGTCTGTTTCCTCAAGACCAAAAGAATATTGACCACATATTCAACGACCACGTGTCCCATGATATGATGAAAGAGCAGTTTAAAAAGTTATGCAAATACGCATGGTCAAAGCCACAAAATTTTGTTGTGATTGATTTGACCTCGCCAAAGCACAACGGCAAATTCAGATCTGGATTTGACGACTTTTTCATCGTAGAATAAATGAACACTGAACTTATTGAAAAAATTGAGAGAAATACTTCTCCGAAAACTTCAACTCAGATTGTGGTTTCAGAGAATTCGACAAAAACAAAGATGACTTTTAACTCACCACTCGAGTTGGATCGAACGCGAAAGTATGAGATGGCTTTGGTCAATCTCGAGACGTATTATTTGTTTCCGAATTTGTCGGATGAAAACAACGTTTTTCAATATTCTCCCAGTTTCGTTGAAATCAGCGGAAGCGGTGGGAGAGGCGATGAGGGTGACACAGGGCAAAGACAATGGGTCGAAGTTCAAATTTCAGAAGGCAGTTACGATCTGATTGATGTTGCAGAAACAATAAAAATTGCGATGAAACGAAATGGACATACCGATGAATCTATTAAAATAAAGGCAAACACCAACACTCTGAAAAGTGTCTTGAAAATTCAAGGCGACTTTCAGGTTGATTTCAGAGAGCAAAATTCAATTTCAAGTGTTCTCGGATTTCGAAATCAGGTTTACGAAGACGTGATTCATTAGTCGGATAGTGTTGTTAATATTTTAAGCATCAATTCAATTCTCGTGAATGTGGACATGATTGGCGGGTCTTATGTGAATGGAATAACCCAAAACACTATCTACAGTTTCTTTCCAAACGTTTCGCCCAGATATAAAATCGTTGAAAATCCGAGGAACCTTGTGTATTTTCCAGTTATTTTAGACAAAATTCATAAAATGGAAACAGTTTTCACAGACAAAAACGGAAAACAATTGAACTTTCGCTGAGAAAATCTGACTATCAGATATCACTTGAGATAAATTTAATTGCATAATATAAATGAGTTTTACTAAAGTTCATGTAAACATTTTAGAAATCATGTAAACATTTTTGAAACAGACAATTGAGTCAAAATGCCCCGTGAGCATTCGTTTGGGCTTTGAAGACTTGGAGGGAAATAATATTCTTGCTCTGACTAATTCACAAAGGAACAGAATGACAAAAGCCTATGAGAATGGAAAAGGCATCACAATAAAAATGAGTAAACGTCAGGTTGTTCACAATATGAAAATTGAAGGCGGGTTTCTTTCGATGTTAGCTGGTTTAGCTGCAAAAACTTTGCCATTTTTGGCAAAGACCTTTCTCCCAACATTGGCGACTGGGGCAATTTCAGGGGTTGGGTCAGCTTTGGCGCAAAAAGTGACAAACAACGCCGTGGGAAACGGACTGTATTTGAAACAAGGCTCAAACATCACAAGAGTCGAAACAGATGGTCAAGGGCTGTATTTGAAATCATTAAAGGTTCAAGGCCTGGCATGGTTGGAGATGGTTTGTATTTGAAACAGGGGGGTCAAGTTTTTGCTGGTTATGGTCTTCTTCTTGGTCCAAATTCTCCTCCTAAGAACATACTAGTTCTCAGCTAGTTGTTGTGAGATGTGGATTTGAATTTTTTATTCCATTGAATAAAAAATGAACCCAAGTTTATACAGACTACATGAAATTCATAAAATTAAAAAAGAGCTGAATAAAGAATAACTCAAACACTCTGCAATGATAAAAAAATATCATTGCTTGCTGAACTTTTGCACTGGCTGCCTTTTGATTTTTCAGTTTTGTATGTTTCTTTTGAACGTTGGGTTTTTGTCAAATTTCGAAGAAATCATCGGAACTATTTCTGGGAAGGTTTTACATGGATTGAACGTGTTTTTTGGAAGTGCTTCAATTTTTCTGAAAGTAATTTAAAAATTATTTTTCAAGAAAATGCAGAGACATGAGAAACAAAAAACTTTGATTGAGATGCAGCTCAACTCAATTCGTAACATGATTTCGAAGGCGTTCACTGACAACGAAATTTCTGAAGTCGAGTTTGAGAAAATAATTTATCAGATAGGAAAACATAATGAAACATACACAAAATTTGATGAAGTGGATTTGGAAATTGATAAGATAATGCCTAAGATGTCGCCAAAGTTGGTAAAGAAATCGGAAAGTTTTGTTTAGAATAAATAATTCAAGTTGAGAATGTGTTTTTACCAAACAAACCTTTAAGTAACTTTGAAATTGAAGACGCTGTGGAAAAGATTGGTTTGAAAAACTTTCGTGGTGTTTTCTTGAGAGACACTTTGCCAAAGAAACCAAAACGAAATGAGTGTGCAATTATGAACCTGGATGACACTTCTGGAAATGGGACACACTGGGTCGCATGGTTCAAGTGTGGAAACGATAAATTTTATTTTGACTCATTCGGATTGCCCCCACCAACTGAATTAAAGAACTTTCTCAACGATGATGTGTTCTGTCCGACTGAGCAAATTCAACCGAGGCAAGAAGTTATTTGTGGTCATCTTTGTCTTTTTGTTTTGAAAGAGATGCAAAAGGGAAAGCGTCTCCAAGAAATAAACTCATTTTGGTGATGTAATAAATGCCAGTTGATAAATTCGGACGAAGTCCAAAAACGGGACAAAATGTTACAAATGTGAGTGGAGTTTCACATGAATATGTGAACAGCAACTTATGCGAAAAGGTCAAGTCATTGACATGTCTGGTCAAAGCATTATGAATGTTGGCTCACCGCAGGGTCCAATGGATGCAGTGAGGAAGAAATATGTCAATGAAAAATTTTTTAAAAGAGGTAAACCAGTTGATATGCAGAATAATCCGATTAAAAATGTTTTAGCCCCTGTTGACGAGGGTGACGTGGTGACGAAAGGCTACGTCGACTCGAAAAGTGCCGGTGGAATTGATTTGGATATGGGGGGTCATTTAGTGAAAAACGTGAGATGGCCAGAAGAAGATCATGACTTGGTGAATCGAGCATATGTGTATTTTGTAGCAAACTCACAACTTTCACTTGAAGGAGGTGAAATGACTGGAGACATAAATCTAAACAGCCATTCTGTAAGACACACAAACCTCACTCCGATTCACAGAGATGTAGTTGTTCCGAAACAGTGGATTGAAAACAATTTTTTGAACCGTTATAGCCCTGCGTCGACTATGGCAAGAGATTTAAACATGGATGGTAACCATGTCTCATACCTGAGAGAACCAGAACAAAATCACCACGCGGTGACAAAAGGATACGCAGATACGAAGCTGCCGCTTTCGGGTGGGGACATGCAGGAAGGGATTGGTATGGCTGGAAACAGGATTTCACATTTAGGCGAGCCTGATCAGAACAATGATGCAGTCAGATTGAGTTCTGCAAATGATTTCTATCTGAGACGTGATGGAAGTAACTGGATGCGAAACGATTTATCTGTGGGTGGTCATAGAGTGACCGGTATGACAAACCCTAAGAAAGACCAAGACGGTGTGAATAAAAGAACACTTGATGATATGATACAAGCCCAACAGTTGTATTTTTAAGAACATTTCGTTCCTGCAGATGCCGTTTCTCAATTGAGAGGGCCGATGAGCTTCAATGGACAAAAATTTTGAATTTGGAGATCCGTTACACAATGACGATGCAGTAAATTTGAGAACTCTTCAGACTGAAATTTCACAAAACAATATGAGAGAATTATCAAAGTATATCAGACTTGATGTTTCCTCAGAACCCACAAACTATCTGACAATGTCAGATAATCGAATAACAAATCTTGCAAATCCTACAAGTCCAAAAGATGCAGCAACGAAAAAATACGTTGATGACTTAATAACGAATCCAGTTGGCGCCGTGCTGGTGGTTGTCAGTGTCGATTTGGATGTCAGCAATTTCAAAATCACCAACTTGAAAAATCCGACTTATGGCCAGGATGCTACCAATCGAAGATTCGTTGAAAGAAATTTCGTCAGAAAAGATGAGGACATAAACATGGAAGATCATAAAATCACGGGTTTGCGCCCACTGGACTTTACTCAAAGTGATCAATCAGACGCCACTCCAAAAGGTTATGTTGATAGAGAAATTTTCCGACAAATTGATGAGAATAATCGAGTGAGGCGGTGAAGTTTTTGAAAGTAGATGGAACTTCTCTTCCAGAAGCCGACCAGAATTTCAATGGCCAGAAAATTAAAAATCTCGGCCAACCAGTTGATCCTAATGATGCTGCAACAGTAAATTTCGTTGATTATCGGATGAGGCAAAGAATATTTCACATGAACCCTGAAGGCACCCAAGAGAAACTAAAGATGAATAATAATGTGATTTCCGGACTTGCGAATCCAACCGAACGAAACGACGCAGTCCATAGACACTATATCGATTCTCAAAGTGGATATCTTCAGGGTTTAGTTACCATCCTCACTCACCATGTTGACGCTCTTCAGACCCGTGTCGTCCGTCTCGAACGATTATCAATCAGGGAATGAGGAAATTTTTCAGAGGTATAATAAATGTTATTTTGCTCATTACCTGGTAATATTGGGAATAAAAAGTATTGGACCCCTTGGAAGCAAAAAGTTTTCACGTATCACTTTCAAAATTGCTCTTCGCTTGGAAAAGAAAAAACATTGAACAAAATCGAAAATGCTTTTAGTGTTTGGCAAAATGTTTGCAATTTGAGTTTTTGATGGGAGTCAAGTTATGAATATTGCGTTTTTGACAGATGATGAAAAGCAAAATGCAGAAATTAATTCCCCTTATAAACTGAATAATAAAAAATCTGGCACTTTATCGCATGGGTTCTACCCCGGCACTTCAACATTGTCTGGCGGCCTCCATTTTGACAATGAGAGATGGTCAGACTAGAAAACAGTTTCAGGAGATGGAAAGTTCAACTTATTTTCAGTTGCTGTTCATGAAATTGGTCATTGCATCAGACTGTTTCACAATGCTGAAGACAAAGACACTATTATGCAACCAATTTATAAACCTAGATTTAGCGTTGAAAACAAAAACAAGATATTTTCTGAATCTGACATTAAAACAGTTCAAGAAATGTATGGTGCGGCAAAAAATGTAATAGTTACGGCAATTTTTAACTCTAACAAAGCAAAAGTTATGATCAGAAAAATTGAAAAAGACTCAAAACCAAAAAAGGGTAAAATTATTTACACTTTGAAGCTAAAACACTTCAGGGAAGATTCAGATATTTCTGAAGAATCATTTAAAACACTTTTGAAAAAACTGAGTGACATAAATCATGCTGAATTTGTGGCTGAGAATTTTGGGGTTGAAAGTGCAAGCGAGACTTGAGCGGCAAGTGGCTGTGAATGAAAAAACAGATTATGTTTATAGCCTTCAAGGCTATAAACATATTTTGACGAAAGTGCTTTGTCACAAATGAGCATCACACCTTAAAAGATTTGCTTTTTCAAAAACGATCAAGACATGAACTACACATTATTGGACAAAGCTCATGCAGTCTAACAAACTGATACACAGTGAATCAAGCACATCTAAAGCAACTGAGCATTTTATTTAAAAACGTTCATACAAATGCATGAGAGCATGCAACATAATAATTACTAATTTATACAAAAAAAAACAGAAACACGATTGAATAGAGTTCAGGTCTCTTAAAAAAGATCTGGGTTTTGCCCTCACTTGCTAGCACCTCGAAATTTCAGGTATTTTTTTGAAAGATCTGGGCTTTGCCCTCACTTGCTAGCACCCCCGAATTTTCAGGATCTGGACTCTGCCCAACTTGTTAGCAACCACCCAAGTCTCCCCCCTTAATTAAGAAAAAATGCTATAAACCTGTGCCTCCATGACTTTTTCCTAATTTTCAGAGACGAATCAAATGGTGCCACTTGAGGCGTGAGGCCTCTGAACTCACATTTTTTTTAACTACTGAGGGTAGTTAATTTCAAACGCCTGACAAAGTGAGCATTTCAATGCAATTTGAAATTACACCTCACATTTGTCTAATGTAACATCATACGGAAACATCTCTAAGCATAATTACCACAAAAACAAAAAATCTCTACACACAAAACTTCCTAAAATTGTGAAATCAACAGCAGATAACTTCCCATTGATTAGCAATTTTTTTCATTACACAACATGTGTTGAATATTATAGCATTTTTCCAAAAGTTCTGTAAAAGAGAGACCCAGCTGCTTAACTTTTTTTACTGCCAAATATTTTACACTGAGCTGAAAACATAATTTTAAACGTTAAGCATATTTTCATGAAAGAAAAGTGGATCAACTTGCAGTTTCTGTTGTTTTTTAACCATTTTTCCCCACAACACCCGATTGTGGAATCAATTTGAGTCAATAATATCAAGCACTCATCAACAGTTGCTTAACAAACGAAAAAATTGCAATGAGACCAACTAACCTTCCAACACTTAATTTCCCCAACCCAAATTGATTTCAGCACAAAATTAACGTAACCAAATTAGAGAACTAGTGGCTAAGCACAAATATGCCCCAACAGTATCTTAACCATTGTGAAAAAGCTTTTTTTTGCGATTACCACCATAATCCTAACCTAATGAACTTTCATCAGAAGAAACACAGCTTTTTTGATAAATTTCGATCAGTTTGCGGCTGCCAAGCTGTTGCGGCTCTGGTGAACTTTGGAGCACACTGCTTGAGTCAGACGTTCTATCAAAATCCCTGTTTGATTAAAAAAAAACTTAAATTAAAAGTCTCATTGCCTGAAGCTACCATCTTTTTCAAGCACACTCTGTGGCTGGCTTCAGAACTGTTTGTGTGGCAAAACATTCCTGCCACGTCACAAAGCAGCACAAAAAAAAATTCTATTCAAGTTCACAAACAAGCGCATTCAAACGAAACAGGAACTTGGCGAAGGGCCGTGCATCACCTGAAAAAAATTATATTCAACGATCACAAGCCAAAAGCTGAAACGAAGGTGCGCGTCGCGTCTCATCAAACAAGTGCAGTCAAGAGAAACGAGGAACTTAGCGAACAGCGATCGTGAAGCATCTGAATAAGCAATGACAGCATGACGACAAACGTATCATCAGGCCCGACAAAATACAAACTCTTGCTTACAGCTTTCGAGGATGAGGACAAGGGGGAACTGGGGACAGACAGAGGGGCCTTGGAGAAGACAGAGGGGAACTGGGGAAGACAGAGGGCAACTGGGGAACAGAGGGAGGCCTGGCAGGGGGCAAGGGGCTTTGACAGAGACGGGGGAACACAGAGGGTCCTGGCAAAGACCCCACAAAACTAGGGATTTTGAGAAAAATCACGAGAATCCCCAAAATTTACCTACTTGCCTGAACGTGGTATGTAGAGATCTGGCATATAGTGTCTTGTCATGGTCTCCAGAGATCTTGCATCTAGTCAGTGCCTGACCATTTTGTCAATAGATGTCTCTGGAGATCTTGCATCTAGTGCCTGGACATTTTGATCTATGCAGGACTGCCATTTTCCCCAACAGATTATGTTTCCGACTAATAACTATTATTTCTTCAATGGACTTTGTTGATCTTTTATGTAATACCATAGTTTTTTGCTTAAAACTGCTCTGCTCCACACAACAAACGTTTGAGTTTGCTCGACATTTGATATGAAAATCAATGATTCAAATAAAATTATCTTCAAAAACAATCATTTTAAACGTTCGCAAACTTTCACGATTGGCAGACTTGGTCTTGCGTACACCACGGTTTGCATTTATTAAAAACTAAGTGAGCTCAGTCATTTTTTTAACTAACCGTGGTGGTCAACAGGAAAAAATATTTTTGCAAAACCTCCCATGCTAAGAGCACTTTACAAAAACAAGACCATGCAAATCGCTGCATAGTTAACTGAATTGTAAACAAATTAATATTGACCATGGAGCTGCATGTACCGGGTGTAATCAGCGCACAACAGCGAATCAACGGATTTGTCAAGATAAAATTATTTAAAGTAAAATTTCATACACACGTTTGGGGACAAGGGTGGCTACGTAAAATATTGGCGAGAAAGGATAAAGAAAGCTGAAGAATTGCTGAAAATAAAGTACAATTACAGATGTTGAACATTTCGTGCAAATCAACTGTTGAGAGATAAAAACTTTGTTTGGTACATAGTCTTCTGAAATAAGTACATGCGCGATCACTGACATTAGTTTTTTCGTTTCGCAAAAGCACTTGCAATTTGGTGAGAATGTTTTTGCACAGTGGATTGTAAAAACGATCTCACACATTTGTGTACATTCTGAAAGTGTTTCTTTTTTACCCAGCAAATATTATGATAAAGCATGGTGTCATAAAAGCATTTTTCATCATAAACAACAAGATAAAGATGCGTAAAAAAAGTCCACAATAAACTGAACGTTCAATTTTTGGTTTGCTGAACAATATTCGCCAAATGCAGCTACTGTGTTACCTAATGCTGTCAGTGTATAGATTGAAAGACAGGCGGTTGTAGGATTACAGCCACCTGGACAACTGCCACCCGAGCAAATGCCAACGGACAACTGCCACCAAGGACAATTGCCACCCAGGATGACGACCACTCGGACAACTGCTACCTAGGACAATTGTCTGGGCGGTAGCAGTTGTCCTGTTGACAGTTTTTCTGGGTGGCGATTGTCAGGTGTCAGTTGCACGGTGGCAGTTTTCCGGGTGGCTGTTGTCCTGATACCTTGGCAGACTTGTCGCTGGATTAATATTAACAACGACGGCAGTAAGTAGTGTTAAACGTCTTATAAATTAACTTAGAAAACCGGAGCATGAAATAATCAGTACTAAGCCCAACTCAAGCCTAAACGTGTTTTTTACCATGTACAAAGTCTGCGCAAAGCTTGTGAGGATGGTCCTTGACAGTAAAGTTGCTTGCGAAAGGGTTTAAGCCATACGCTGGCAAAACCTTACTGAATATTTCTGTGTATTCAAGGTAATCGTGTTTGAATACACAGAAACATTCAGTAAGGTATAAGACATTAAGACAACCGTGACTTTCTCTACGTACGAAACAGCACATCAACATGCAGCAGCAATACTGTCAAGTAAGCACTGGCATCACAACAAGTCACATTGCGAGGCCAAAAGTCCCGTCTGTGCCTTAAGTAAACGGCAAACAATAATTACACAGTTAAGCGCCAGTTCACCACATTCTCCCCTACTAACAGGATATCACCCGTTCAGTCCGTATCTAATAGGTGGGATACCCCGAGTTTTATGCGTCGATATGACGCAGGTTCAGGGGCAGAGCCCGGTTCCTTAGACGTATCTGACGAGCCCACCTCAGTGTTCTCATGATCAGTGCGTGTATCTGTCTCATTTTCGGGATAACGCGTGGTTCCCAGGCGTGGAGCTAAGTGTCTGACTGATACGGTCGATTCTCGTCCGTCTGGAAATCTTGTTCTGTCGTATATCGGATTTACATCCGTCTGATCGACCGCCTCAGCCAAATCGCCATTCTTGTGCAACCGGACAAATTTCCGAAGAAAAACTGGACCTGGGCTTGACAACCAGACTGGTAACGATTTGCGGTTCGGCGATCGTCGCGGAAAGTTGAAGACGAACTTTGCAGAGTCGAGTTCGTCGCTGTACACAGTAGGGATTGGAGAAAAGGGCGTCTGGCAGCATTGACTGCCAAGCCGTGATTGGTAGATCGCGCGATTTCAGAACAAGTCATATGGCATTCCATAACACACCATAGTATCGCTCGACTTGCGAGTTACCCATGGGATGATGAGGTGCTGATTTACTCATTGCAATTCCTCGTCTGGTAAAGTATTCTTTGTCCTCTTTGGAAACGAACGAACTCTGATTGTCAGAGTGAATAAAACTTGGCATTGCACAGAACGAAAACTGCTGTCAGAAGCAGTTTATCACAGTTGTGGAATACATGTTAGGACACGCAAAAGCGAAGAAAAACCTTCAAAACACATCGATGGTTGTCAGCAGGTTCTTGTTGTTGCGTGATGAAGCGGGCAGATGTCATTCGAAGTCGACACTAACACTTTCGAATGGTTGCGTCGCTTTCATGAGCTTGCTTTCAAAAGCATGTAGGACAAAAGTATCTGGATTTCAACTCGGCGCACGTACAGCAGGACGAACAAACCCTCTTGACGTTCCCTGTTGTGAAAGGAAAATTCTTAGTTCGCACAAAATGCAGTAATCTAGTAACCCCAAGGTGACACAAACTCTTGTGTATTTCGACAAGTTTCGATTCAGTAACGGTTGCACAAAATGCGCGCGTCAAGGTGTCTGCTGCCGCATTTTCTTTACCAGGGCGGTATTTAAAATGGAGTAGCTGAATGATGCTAATTGCAGTCTCCAGTACTGCATCTTGTTGTTCTTGATCTTAGTTCGTTTTCGATTAAGCATGAATGCCACCGTTGATCGGTGATCAGGGTAAAATGTTGTCTTCTGAGAAAGTGACTCCACTTTCGGACCGCTTCGATTACCGCCGTAGTCCCTTTTTCGATTGCCGGATAATGCATTTCACTTCCATGCAGAAACCTGGACACAAAGGCCACCGGGTGACCTTCTTGATTTAAGGTAGCAGAAACAGCCACGTCCGAAGTGTCACATCCAACTGCAAATGGCATACTTTCATCGATGGAACACAGCGCTGCATGTTCAATTCTACTTTTAGCGTCTTAAAATCGTTTAGAGTCTCTTCGGACAATGGCAAAGAAGAAACGCTTTTCAAGCGTTGAATTTATCAGAGAATGCAGAAATCCATTTCGTACAGTAAGCAAATAATCCCAGGACTCTTTTGAGTGATTTCAAAGAGGGGCGGATGCAGAGGGGGACGACTGGGGCGATTGCCCCCCTGAAACCTACGAAATTAACTTTATTCATCATGGTTTTGTACAATTCGAAAAACAGCATTCGCGATATAAGGTCATTTTGCCGTCCTTTGTTTTGTCACAGCAGTGTTGTCAAGCATATTTCAGCTCTCTCACAGTAGCGAAGCTGTTATGAGACTTGACTAGCAAATATTATTGATATAACCCCCCCTAACCTTACTGGCTGGATCCGCCCCTGATTTCAAATTACAAGGAGGCGGGAGTTTCCGCAGGGGAAGAAGCCTATATTGAGCAGTATCCGAGAATGTTGATACAAGACGTGGACGAAACAGTCTTACTCTGGTTCAATGTCATGTTCCTAAGACTAACAGCGTTGAGAAACTTTCGCACATTACGGTCATGCTCCTCTTGACTTCTTCCGGCAACCGTAATGGTGTCTAGGTACGGAAATGTGTCATTGAGATGCTTTTCTTCAACTATTCGGTCCATTTCTTTGAAATGCTGGAACGCCATTTGTAACCCCGAATGGTATCCTTGTGAATTCCGAAAGCTTCGCTCCAGCTTCAAAGGCCGTGAGGCTTCTATCTTTTTCTGCTATCGGAATTTGATGGTATGCGCTGCGGAGGTCAATTGTCGAAAGGACATTGTACTTAGCGAGAGCATTCACTAAATCTATTTTTGGTAAGGGATAGGCATTGAGTATACAAATTTATGGTTTGGGAATAGTCAAAACACATTCTTTTTTTCTCTTCTCCGTCATTTACAACAACTACTTGGGCCGCCAAGGAGAAACTGATGATACCTTGATACCTTCTTTTGAAAGACGGGAAACTTTTTATCAATACTTCACGGTCTTCAAGGTTAAAATTTCGACATTTAACTAACATTGGCTTGCAATTTGGGAGTAAGCTTTTAAATAGCAAAGGGATGCTGGCAGAAGCAGCGCCAAGTGCACACGTTTGCGTATCGCCTGTGACAATGCGATCGATCTCGCATCCGTACTCAAAAACAGCATGTGTATGTCGACGTTGCAGTCTTGCACCAGCACGACGTCTGCACAGTCCCGTTGCCACGGGGGCTTTGGTGGGCTTAGCCTTCCCAAACAAAGCTCCCAGCCCCCCAAATTGAAATATGAAACACTGAAAATTAGTGGAACTTTTGTCAAATTTGAATGTCAAGCTCCCCTGCACGAACATAAATACCCTCCGTACTAACGTAAACCCCCTTAGTGACGACTTTCTGGCGAAATTTCTGCGTCTGCACACCAATATTTGAGAACTCCCAGATAAACGTGTGGGTATGCCTTTCGGCCTATTGTCATTTCTACAGTGCATTCTCCCACAACCTTGCTTATCCCATCTGTTGACGCCATGAACACCTCGAATAAGGAATGTCTGATCGGCAACTTTAACTCACGCGCATTGCGCAACAGGTGCCGAGCAAAAATTTCGTTCGGAGCCCGAAAGCACAGGTTATGAAGAGTGGTCATGGGGGTAGAAAGTCGCGCAATCTTCGATGACGTCGTAAACATCGTGTGACACGCAGTTTAACAGGATCTCCAACTTGTTGAATGCTGTGCGACCCTCTTCTCTTTGCTCATCAAGATCTTCAACGTAATTTTCGAAAGTTTTGCGCCAATGCTTCCACTGTTTGGGAGCGGTTGAAGGTCCTGCATCTTCAAAGCAATTTGCCGTTATCGAAACACAATAATTTGCGCTGATAAACCATGCACTTTTGAATAGAATAAATTTCGCATTAAAACACACTAGCAACAAATGTTGGCCAGCTTTAACAGTTTTGCGCATTTCTTCAAAAATCTTAATTATCTTCAAAAAAACTCTTTGGAAACACGCATTCAATTGCACATTTTCAATGCGTGTTTTCCGTTCCGCATGTGTGTTTGCCCATCTTTTTACTGAAATTAATCGCGAAACCAGACACGATTGAAAGGCTCGTTTGTGACATCTAATTTGAACTGTAAGAAGGCTTTAGCTACGCCGACTTACGACAAGTTTTTTTTGTCCGGTTTATGATGTAAAATTTAATTGAAAAATTCTGAAGTGATGAAGATATTTACAGAAAGTAAGGCATGCACTGCATGCCTTGCATTCATGGACCTACAATCAGAATATAGATAAAACAGCTGCATGTAAGATTTATAAATCTACATCGCTGATCTGCCAACCACCGTCTCCAGACAGTATGCATATGCTGACGATCTAGCAATCACGCATGCTGATGGATACTGGCAGGCAGTGGAAGGGGTGCTGACCAAGGACATAGCAACTGTAAGTGAATACCTCCAGACTTGGAAGCTAAAGCTCGGCACTACAAAAACGGTGTCGGCAGCCTTCCACCTCAACAACAAGGAAGCTAAACGTAAGCTTAAAGTCAAATACAACAACGAAGTCCTGCCATTCTGCTCCGAGACCAAATACCTCGGAGTAACGTTGGACAGGTCGCTCACGTGTCGCCGACACCTTGAGTCACTTCGCAAGAAACTGACATCACGCGTCGCGCTCCTGAGGCGTCTTGCTGGCTCTGTGGCTGGGGTGCTTCAGCAACAAGTCTGCGAATAGCCACCCTAGCATTGGTACATTCAACTGCAGAGTACTGCGCTCCTGTCTGGTGCAGTAGTGCTCATACCCGCCTTATTGACCCCGCGATCAACGACGCCTTGCGAATTGTGACTGCATGCCTGTGTCCTACACCAGCGGACAACCTTCCCATTTTCGCAGGCATCCAACCTGCTGAGCTTCGTTGCAATGGAGCCACAATGTCTCTAGCACGCCGTGCCATGGATGCCGGACATCTGCTCCAATCAGCGCTCACCCGCCCACCGAGTGCAAACGCTCTAGACACCCATTTGTACCCGCTGCACAACATCTCATCAGTTTATCTGACAACAACAACATACGTGCGGGGCAGTGGGCAGATTGCCAGTGGGATGCCGAGTTTTCATCCCCGACACCGGCACCCCCGGAATGACCCATCCAAGAAGAGCTTGGGTCCCGCTTAACCACCTCAGCACCGGTGTCGGACGTTTCCGCTCCTGCTTGTGCAAATGGGGTATGGCCTCCTCTGCGACCTATGAGTGTGGCGCAGAAGAACAAACCGTCGACCATGTTGTTCTCCAAGGTCCAATCCATCGACCTCCCCATGGACTGCATGGCCTGACGGTGCTGGACGATGAGACAATTGAATGGCTGCTCAACACCTGCCCCGAGATCTAGTGCGGCCAAGCAGTGGTTTTAACAACTCGCTGAAAAGAAGAAGAAGAAGAAGAAGAAGGGATTTTGAGAGAAATTTTACAAGGAGGTACAAAGACAGATACAGGCCCCTGGCTTCTGGGGCCTTCATGGAAGATTGCATAGCTTGGTTCTGTAGTCATCAGAATATATATATATGAAAACAGGTACTATGCCTAATTGTGCCTAATAGTTGGTTTGATTGTATTTGGCGATAATTAATATTCAGCAAGAAAAACACAAATTAGTGCAAGGACGCCACGGCATTGAAGGATCTGGAAGGTTATCGAATCGATGCCCCTCAACATGCTAAAGTTTAGAAACACATTAGTTGTTACAGTGACAACTGGCTTGCACTAGTATTTTTGGGCTTGATCACAGAAAAACGTAGTGTGCGCACTTTCACCCTCCCGGGCCCGGACACAATGTATCTCTTGCAAGGAGTAACGAGGTTAGATGGCGCCCGAGACAAAAAGCAGGTTGGGCGCCCCCTTATTCAAACCTGAGGTTTTTCGGAAGCAAGTGTACTGTATTGAAAAAAGTATTTATGACATTATTGGGATTTTTCGGCGTTCTCTGCAGTCATTCGGTGCACTCGAGGTGATTTGACGCCTCCATAGTGGTTCGGTGCCCGGGGAATTTTTCCCCCCTTGTTGCGCCCCTCACCTCTAGTACCCCCCTCTCGTAGTCCCTGTGTTACGTCCATGCAATTCCTCCGGCCGAGTTTGGCGCATTCCTCACGCGTTGATTAGTGAAGCGCCTGCGAGCCGAAGAAAACTGTTAGTAGCAGCTTGCCGCGTGGTCTTTGCTTTTGAAATGTGATGTGCGTTATCGTGCGGTCAAAGTTCTTTTGGCTTGCAATATTCCGTTGTTTCTGATCGAATTTGTATTCGCCAGGAGTTTATTCGTAACTGCATGGTCCTAATACGGACATTTTTCTAAAAGCTTGTTTTCCGTAAATCTGTGACTAGTTGTATATCGACTGGCCGTTCTTTATCAGCATCTATCTGTGAACGTATCGCCGCAAGGTGATACAACAGCTTTCTGGACTGGTCGCAAGTTTTCAGAGACAGGACTTTTTGAGTACCAAGCTTATATCGAACTTTATCTTAGTAGAAACCAGGATCTCCTCCTGGGTACTACATTTACTTTTAGAAAATACTGTGCGAGGACAGTTTTTCAACTGCAGTTTGCAGTGTCAACAAGCAAATTGTTACGTATCAAACAGTATGGAAGATTTGCTTCTTGAATCGCAATCGAAAGGTGAATGCTCCAACGCTGAGGCTGCTCTCAAAGAAAAGCTGGAATCTATGGTTCGGGTCTGTTGAGCTTTGTTACTAAGCTCCAAAACGAACTTGACCGTCTTCTTGAAGATACTGCTTTGTATAACGATGCACTGAAGAAAAAGCAAGCCTTTGAGCACTGAGCACTCGTCTGCATACATACAGTACAAGCAATTCCTCGGAATAGACCCGACTACCATGAGGTGAAGTTGGAAGCTGAAACCAAGCACGTCGACCTTGAAATGAAAAAATCCGAATATGACCAGAAATTCGCGGCATATGCTCGGTTCAGCTAGCCAGATCAGTGGAAACTCATCAGGTGCATCAAGGAAATCAACAGCTTCTTCAAGAGCAAGAAGACTAGAGCGCCCTAATATTGAACGATTAAAGGCGGAAACGGAAGCACAGTTGCAATTCGGAAAGCGGAAAATGGAAATGAGAATAAAATTATGGAAATGAGAATAAAATTGGCCGACCTTGCCGAGAGGGAAGCTTTTCTGGAAATGGAAGAAACCCAATCCCTTCTGGAAAGAAAATGTGAGTCTAAACCGTGTGCTGTTTCTAGTAGAATTGTTGCTACGCGTTCTTCAAAACCGGCCACTGGGCAAAATTTGCCAATCTCGAAAAAGGCGATGGTAGTTAATACGTCCAAGTGGGAGAGTAAAGTATCATTCTCTCTACCTCAATACCCAATTGCATCTACTTTATAAGCTGTCCCTGGTCCTAGTTGGCAGCCTGATGCCGAACAGCTTTTGACACAGGCCAACAACTCCCAAGTTCCAACCGTTTTTACGACCCCCAATACGAAACCTTTAAAGAATCCACCACCAACGACAGTAAGTCTCAGGTAATGCTCAATACGGAGTTTCGTTCTTCGATAGC
>Ga0210059_1007705_pt1 | contig 17066 bp, 14 predicted proteins | sample Ectturendosymbi2_FD_188042 | JGI IMG/M metagenome (GOLD analysis project Ga0210059, IMG submission 188042) | Ecteinascidia turbinata endosymbiont from Florida, USA - Sample 2 (SPAdes) (version 2) | ecosystem: Host-associated > Tunicates > Ascidians > Unclassified | place: Key West, Florida...
CCCAGCACTCCCTGCGCAACTGTGTTGATCATCTGGCAGCTCTTTCCCACATAGGCTATACGATTCGATGTAAATTTGGCTTGCTGTGCACCTTAATCGACCAGTCAAGGGGCAACGACTCGATAACCTTGCGGTTTTTTCGGTGCCCTGGCGTTCTTGCAATTGCTATGGTTTCTTTCTCGTCTTTGAAATTTTTAACTCTCGCCAAATAAACTCAACTCAACTGCTTTTACTTTTAGCGAATTCGACAGGGTTGGCGGTCTTGGTTTTGCTTTTCACGTCTTTTGCGTCACACTTCTATTTCTTGCGTCACAGAGTCTTTTGGTTTTGAATTGCTAGCACTACCAAGTGTTACTTTATTTTTAGACTGAAGATGGATTAAGAATAATCCGAAACGTCTCAAAATAAAACATGTATAGTTTTTTGAAGGCTTTTTCAGTGCTGATGAAACTTTTGTCATTAATTATATTTTCTGGCTGAATGCAAACCAGGGCACGTAGAAAAGATAATTGCGTTCACAAAAATTGCGAAGCATCTATTTATCGTCGGCATGAGCCATCTGGTGTGCCCCAGGAACTGAGACAGCGGTCTTCAAATGGATGTTCCAGTGCTTGAATGAAGTGATCTAGTTTGTAGTCCCACTGCTTCAGGTAGAAAAAATGAAAACACTTTCCGCCTTGAGCGAGTATCTGGAAACAAAGAAACAAAAGAAACTGAACAAAATGAAATGGTTTCAGAGCATCAAGATATTTGGGTAATTCTCAGAAAAGTTTTTCACAAACGAATGATGAAACGTGCAGGTGAAAATGTGGTTCTTATTAGAGATTTGAAATAGAGCTGGGTCCGAAAAAAAGTTTCGTAAAAACAACGAAAATAGCAACTAAAATAATGTTGTTTGTTCTTGATGGTGCGAGTTGTACTTTTGTCTAAGAATGTATGTACTCAAAGTTATTTCAATGTTTTCTTAGATTTGAGAGGAAATGTTCAGTTTTTACACTCCACCACGGATTACCATTGCATAAAATTTATGAAACTCTAAGTTTTGCTGTAAGATTAAGGAATCTCCCGAATTGGCTTTGTTTTCTTCTTTTTGCGATGGTTCAAACTTGCACATATCTCTATTCGAATAACTATAGTCTCCGCACAGATGAAATGTTTAATCAATCAGCAAAGTTTTGATAGTAAAGTGATTTAACGTAATACTGCGGATCGTCCGTCCTACAATCTTATTCAAATAAATTATATTTGATTCAAACTCTTTACCTGTGTGGAGGCTAGTTAGTTGCATACATTTTGTAAGGATTATTTTGTATTTGGTGCTTACTTTCAAATTTTGTTCACAATTGCTGTCGAGGCCAATACCAACAACGTAGACGTGAATTCCGGCAGCGATGAGTCTATCGGATGTTCTTTGCAGACTAGCAGTGATTCCGCTTGCGCAGTTGGCGCACCTGTAAGTGAGTAAGTAAGTAAGTGAGCAAGAAAGTGTATTTTTTGGGGGAAAATAATGGTTCACACAGTCAAAAGATCATACAGCAATGGGAAGAATATAGGCTCATGATTTGGTGAAAGGCCATGAGGTCATCTAGTCCACCAAACCTGCAATACAACTTTCAGTACCATCACAAGTAGTCAGTGTAAAGAAAGACAAGGTGATAAAAAACAGAGACACATGATATTTGTAGATGAGTGCGTAATTTCACAGGTGTGGAGAGAACAAACACTGACATTATTGTACATTTGTTTGGCAATGCAAATTATTAAATCATAAAACAACAACAAGGTGGAAAAATATCAAACAACAGACAGATGAAGAAGATTAGCCTCCATTATACAGGAAGCCTTACAACGTCTGTTAATATAAAATATATAGCAAAACACGTGACTACGCACATATGATAAGTTTATATACATGGTAAGTATGAAATATATAGCAAATAATAGTAAAACACACGATCATGATGAAAAAATCACATCACACATATCACAAAGTATAAACAACACAAGATGAGTCAAACAAATTCCATTTGTTAATTTGCACCTACAAGCCCAGAGAGTAGGTAATTTTTGTAGAGATGTCTGAAATCAAAATGGGATCGAAACTTGATATGGTCACGTATTTCTGACCATACCTCAGGTCCAATGAATTTGAGGAAGCATTGCCCTAGGGAAGTGTTTACCCTGGGTAAGAATAATTTTTTTGAACATGCAAGTCTGGTGGGATATTTATGAACTGTCTGAATAGATTGAAATAGTGGTTAAAATGTGATGGAACTTGATTGTTTTCATAAGAGTGCATAAACGAACCAGCAGACATTTTATATAGGCTTTGTTCGATGTTTTCAGAAATTTCACAGCTTTGTTTTGAAGATTCCCGAGAGGTTGAACAATAGTTTTTGAAGCTCTACCCCAGTTTCAGACAGCATAATTTAGATAAGGGTATATAAATGCATTATACACAGCTTTTAATACAGGTTGGGTGGTATAGTGTCTTAATTTGGATAATATTCCACATGATTTAGAGATTTGTGTGATTAACTTAGCAATGTATGATTTCCAACTACGTTTGCTGTCACGAATGATGCCTTGTTATTTTATGTCATATCTTTCACAAATTTGATAGCTGTTAATAGAGATATTAAATGTGGCAGTGTCACCTTCAGGTCTGTTTAACATAATGCAACTGGTTTTGTTGTAATTAATAGACAGTTTGTTTTCCCTGACCCAGCAGTCAATATTTTGAAGTTCATCTTTAACTTTTCTTTGCAAAGTTCTAATATTGGATACAGACATATGTAAATTAATATCATCAGCAAACATTGTAGTAGTAAATGAAGATGCTTGAGTAATATCATTTATGTATATAAGAAAAAGCAAAGGCCCAAGTACAGAACCTTGTGGGATCCCGCATGTTATAGACATGCAAGATGAATTTTGTTGTTTCACCTAGTTTGGTGCATTGTTTTCTATTACTTGGTAACCACAAAATAATTTATGCGGGGTTCCTCTAATACCATAGTGATAGAGTTTCTTGAATAAAATTTCATGATCGCAACAATCAAATGCTTTGCTTCGGCCTAAAAAAAGTGAGCAGGTTAAAAGATGTTTGTCTATATCAGCCATGTCCAACCCAAATTGCTTACTGAGCCAAAATATATGTCACTGTCTTACCGAGGGCCGCACATTGAATGACACATTAATGAGGGTCGCACACTGAACGGCTTACCTTAATCTTAGCAAACTAAATCTGGCTTAGGAAAGCGTTCGAATCCTAACTGCAATGGTAACAGACGTGATACAGTGGCACTGAAGACTACCTGAATCAAAAGGTCAAATTCAATATTTTCAAAATAACGACAGGCTGTCAGTATGTAGGATATTTTACTACAGCCAAAACCTGAACTGGGCCGCACAAAACCTTCGACTGAACCGCGGGTTGGACATAGCTGGTTTATATTGTTGATATATTCATCATCCAGTGTTGTTACAGCCAAGTCAGTAGAATGATTAATGCGAAAACCATATTGCCGTTTGGCAGTTGCATTGTTTTGTGTTAGAAAGGAAAACTCTTTGGTACAAATTTTTTTTAAACACTCTAGATAATGAAGGAAGAAAAGAAGTGGGTGTGTAGTCTGATGGGAATTGAGGATTTCGAATTTTGGGAATTGGAGTGATACGAGCAATTTTGAGAGAATTAGGGAAAATGCCTTCATTAATACATCTGTGGAATAGTTCAGCAAGCCATTTAGAGACAACAGTATTTGTTAGTTTAAGGAATTTGGATGGAATGTCATAAGATTGACAGTTATGTTTCATTTATCTCATTAGCATCAGCGGGAGCTAGAAATATATAGCCTTTGAAATTTATCTGATTCAAGAAGTGTTTGTATGTGGCATGGGGTTGTTGCAACCTCTCAGGTGGTGTTGCGTTGATTGTGTGATTCACCATGAACGGAATGCGCGCGAAGAACAAAAATATATATGCGTGGCGAGACCAAGCAATAATAAGAGAGATTGCGAAGCATGATCTCCGTGGTTGCTTGCAGCCGCGGTTCGAAGCTTTGCGCACATGCCGCTCGGGATTTCCGGTTACAACAAAATGATGCTGTGACCAGGATGGGGAAGTCGTGCCGATTTCAGTCTTCACACAAAGAACGTGCGATCGCTGTGGTTTGTTGCAAAAGGGAGGGGATGTTGTTGCAACCTCTCTGGTGGTGTTGCGTTGATTGTGTGATTCACCACGAACGGGATGCGCTCGAAGAACAAAAATATATGCGCGTGGCGCGAACAAGCAATAATAAGAGAGATTGCGACGCATGATTTCTATTGTTGCTTGCTGCCGCGGTTCGAAGCTTTGCGCACATTCCGCTCTGGATTTCCGATCGCAACAGAGTTTACTTATCTTGAGAGATATTGTTTTGTCTACATTTGAGAAGAATGCATTCAGCTCTTCACAATTAGGCTTGGAGTTTAGTCTATTATTTTGGGGAGTGTTTTGTATTGAATTTCAGTGTTATTATGTTTTAATAAGTGTCCATGTTTTCTTAGCATTGTTGCTGAACTTAATAAACATAGATCTAAAGAAGCTTGGTTTGGATAATTCTTTTAGATGTGTAAATTCATTGCGATAAATTTTGTATTGTTCAATTAAGTGTGGATTACTGCTTCTAATTTGTTTATTGAACATTTTATTCTTGGTACCAATTGAATTTAAAATGCTTTTAGTAAGCCAAGGCTTTTGAAATGTGTGTTGTTCTTTTCTTGATGCAGAGCGGTATGGCGAATGATGGTCCAATGTGGTATTAAGAGTTTTGACAAATTCTTCACATTTGTCGTTAAATACCTTCTTTAGAAACTGTTCAGGATTGAAATTTTTTAGGCATCTTATTTTGGATCTATTATGTTTGCATGCAGTGACTGAAAAGGAGAAGTTTATAAAAACAGGTAAATGATCAGATATGTCAAAAACAGCGATGCCAACATCATTGATTCTCTGTTCATCAGTGATGTAGTATTTGTGTAGATTTGGTCTAACAAAGAAGGTACACAGTTAGTTGAGAATCTGGTTGGTTTATTGATCAAAGAAACACAACCACCACTGAGCAGACAATTAATGTAGTCAGTTATGGCATTATTTGAATAATATTTTATTAAATCCATGTTCAAATCGCCTCCAAACACAAATCGTAATTCTTGTTTTGTAATTTAATTAGAAGATTTGATAACTCAGTTTCAAAAGTTTGAACATTTTTACTTGGGTGTCTATAGATGACACCAATAATACAGGGTTTCTTTAAGTGTGACTTTATTTCAATAAATAGGCTGTCACAACCCTCTACTTTCAGTTCAGAGTCATTTCTCTGTAAAAACAATGGTGGATTGGAAATAGAGACCTACACTTCCAGCATTAGTTGAAGAAGTGTTATGAATGAAAGTGTAACAGGAGATTTCAATGCTGCAGAATGATAGGCTACTGCTTCTAGCATAGTTTCTGATATAGCAATGAAGCTTGGAGTTAAGTTAGCCGTTAATGTTCATTTTTTGCAAGCTTCTCACATCGAAATGAAAATAGACGAGATTCTTTGATTTGCTGTTGTACTGGGTGTGACCAATTTCTTTAGGAGATATGTATCTTGCTTGATATTTTGCTTCTGGCAGAGAGAAGAGATTTAATTTATAAATAAACATCATCACTTGCTGCAAGCTCAGCGTTCACATCACTTGCGCTTGTAATTTGTCAAGGATTAGAATTGCTGATGTGAATGCAGTGATCAATTTACGTTGCTGTTAGCAGCAGGAAGTAGTCGAGAAATCAGAACTGAACTGAGGTAAGACAGCAGAACTGTACAAAATTTTGTTCAGGGCTTTCGTCTTGAATTTTCGAACAAAGGGCCGCACCATTGCCTTTTTACGTCGGTTGTGAAAGCGCAGGTGCATTTAAGAATTTTTCCCAATGTTAACCAGATTAATCAATGCTTTGCATCAAACTTTGTGCAAATGTTGTTGCACATCAAAAACAACTAACAATAAATTCATTACCAAGACAACGAAACGTTGACAAAGAAACGAAAATAAGTAAATTTAAAAATCATCTCAAAATTTGCTAGTCTTCGATAGCAGCATTTGAATAAGAATTAGACTTTCGTAAGTGATAGCTTTAACGCAAATTATGATAAACTTGTACTGTTACGCTTTTCCTCTTGCCCTGTCGTGATTCGCACTTGTTGCACTTCTTTCACTCGCGCTAATATGGCGTTGTTTTCCTGCTTGAAAATGAACTTATCCATTTTAGCCCTTGAATCAGGTTTGCTAACAAGGCAGAAGTAACTCTACGTTTCTCTCCTCAAAATCGAAAAGGTTCAGCCGTTCAAGAAAAACAAAATTCTTGATAAAATGCACTAATATTCACATGATGCATGTGACCCTGGTGTTGACTAAAGCGCAACCTTTTCCAAACCTGTGATTGTTACGTAACAGACTTAGTGTGTGTTATCACTGTTACTCAGACCGTTTAAAAATGACTATAACTGAGATGATTCTGCAAGCCTAGGAAACATTGAATTTGAAGTTTAACTGATTTTTATATTGTGAATTGGGTAGATACTGCCATGAAATGCGCAAAAACAATCAACACCACCGATTATTTGTTGTGACACGAATGACCAAGGACTGCATTCGCTTGGGCTGTAAAAACCGTTCAAGAAATTCGCGAACCTCTCTCCATCAGTTATCCATAAGTGGAGACCCTACATTACTCCCGCTACGCATTTGGGCAGGGAACAGCAAAAAAAGAACAAGACAAAGTTTTTTACTTTGCGAGACTAAACGCCACATATATCTGGGGTTCTTGTCATAAGCTAGCAATTGGAAACTGAAACATCACTTCACTCACAGGAAAAAAAAACACCAACTGGTCGATGATCGCAACGACATTCCCTGGATGTCGCTGGCATCTGATCGACTAAGCTTTGAGGCTCTAATATTATTGAGCTGGATCATCCAGCGTGGATGAGAGGTGAAAACTCTTCAACTCCGGCGATGAGTCAGCAAAGTTCGCCCAGGCTGAGTTGGGGATATTTGCAAGCCCTCAGCTGGCAAAGCTGTGTTGATGAATGGGTCCCATCAGGAGAAAGGGTGTGTGTGTTGAATTTGAAGTTTTTAGACCGATCTCTCTGTGTTTGATAAAGGAATATGATCCAAACTCGTGTGCACAGTACCCGGAATTCGTGGAAGAAACTGATGGTGCTTTTCGAAGACTTAAACCTAACGACTTCACGATCCTTTTGGGAGATTCTAATGCACACGTCGGAAATGACGCTGAGGTGTGGAGGTGTGTGATTGGTCATAACGGTAATACCTACCTAAATGACAACGGAAGGCCATTGCTGAAACTTTTGCGACAACGTGCAGTGCATCACTAACACTTTCTTCCAACACAGAGAAATACACAGGTGCACCTGGTACAGAGATTCATTGGTTCAACGGTCACTCATATATTTCTGTATTGCTTCCGATGACTTGTTCCAATCATTGCTGGACCTACGTGTTAAAATGGGTCCATAATGCTCGTCGGATCACCACCTGGTGGTCAGCGAGTTAGGTCCAGAAAAACCAATCGAGTTTGCACTGACGTGAGAGACTAAGCGGTCCTACCAATTAACTAAGAAGTCGCCGGTATCGTTTTCGAGAGCTCCCAAGAATGCGCTACCAACTCATAAGTGGAGTAGCAGCTGATCAAAACAGGTGAAGCTTCATCTGCTACCATGGTATGTGGATGGAAATGACGGAAAATAAATTGGGGTCAGAGATGCTACGCGAACAAATAAGTAGCCCACCAGGCCTGGATTCAGTACAAAGTCGAAACTTCTTTGCATGCACGGTATGCTGTGGTGCGAAAGCCTGAAAACTTTCTGGTAAAATACTCCAAAATGTAATTTTGGAAAAATTTCAGACATCAATCGGCTTGAATCTGTAATAAGCCAACAAATTATTTTGGCAAATCGTCTGGCCTCTCCGCGACTGAAACCCTTATATTGATAAATTTATCAAAAACCAAATAGTGTCTTACTTAGCAATGACAAGGACATCATTCGCAGATGGAGAGAAAATTTAAAAGATCTTTTGAAACCAATAACGCTCTTGGAGGAGAAAAACACCACCACTGTAGCTGAATTCTTACTATCTGTCAAAATACTGGTGGCTAGGAAAGCTGCAATTTGTGATGAAATCCGACCTGAAATCTTCAAAATCTTGAACAGAGGATTTCTTTTGATGACTCATTTGTCCAAATGGCCTGAAGTTCAGGATGGGACCGAAGTATTGACAAACTGGGGAATTCTCCATGATCCGGTCTTCAAGAAGAGAGATCGGACAAAGTACCGGGCATCTCTCTCCGTAGCTTTCCGGGAAGAGTATATGGCAAGCGCCTTGAAAAATGAAGCCGCAAAATAGGTGATTCAAATCTGGAGGTTATGTACTAGTGCGGTTTTCGTCATGGATGTAGAGAAAATTAAAATCTCCTCCAGCAAATTTGAGATATCTTGGGAGTATGCAAAAGTGCGATGTTGACGCCCGCTTGTTACTTTCGGTCAAATATTTGCATTCCTACTCAGGAGGTTGTGTCCGTGACCGCGGCGCTAAATTACAACCGTTCACCGTATTGGTTGAACTTCCACAAGGCGGTGTACTGTCGCCACTCCTCGTCATATTCAAAATGAATTTGATAGACAATCGCAGCCGAGTCGAAGAGGGTATCATTACTGGAAGCGTCAGAACAAACCGTTTGCTTTCCACGGGCGATCCATTACTTCTTGCATCCTTTGAACAGGGTCTTTAATACGCGCTTGCTTGGTTCTCACCTGTGTGCGACCAATCGAAAATGAAAATTAGCAGAAACAAGACCGAAGTGTTATATCGTTCAAGAAACCAAATCCAGTGCCCACTACAAGTGTTGCACTCCCTTAGGGCGTTGGAGCTACAAGACAACAGAAAGGGTAGAACGGCACTATGGTATCAAGTTGCCATAGAGCTCACCCGGCCGAGATCGCTCGTATGCTAAATCAACTGCATAGCTGTCATACAATTATATAGGCACTATTGCTTCGCGCTCAGATGGTTTATGTCGCTGTCACACAAGTAAACAACAATACTTGCAGCAGTTCGAGAAGTTCAAGTATTCGTGAGTCACAGAAGCTAGAACAAGGATATTCATACACAGATTGGTAGAGCAAACGCAATTGTGCGTAAGGTTTATCGCTCCGTGGTAAAAAAACAGGAGTTTTCAAACACCACACAACTGTGTGTTTTTAAATCCGTCTTTGATCCGATCATCACCAACCGTCATGAATCTCGGGCAAGGACTGAAAGAGTGCCAATCAAGTAAAGAGATAAGAGTTTTGCGTAATGGTTACAGTGTGGCACTTCGCGACAGAGTGCACAGTTGTGAAATTCATCAACACTTAATTGTCGAGCTACTATCCTCCTCCTAACGAAAAGATCTCAGCTACGTTGGTTCGACCATGTTACCAGAATGTCGCAGGAAACATTGGCGAAGCAAATCCTGCCGGCTATACCTAACGAAAGTCTTGCCAATCACGATGCAGTGTGATTATATCTACGAACTTTCTTGCTCCCGTCCTGGTGTGGTGCCAGCAAAACTATCAGAGATTGCTGAAAACCGTGAGGTATTTCGAGTTCTCCTGCGGCTGCTGACCCGCGATCTTCCCGAGTGAAAAATTGGTTGAACAATTCTCTTTAAAAGACTGTGAAATTGGTGAAAATGTTGGTACTTACGAGTAAAATGCAATGTAAAAGCACGATAGCAATGAAAAAGCTGAAGTAGGGCCCGCAAACCAGTCATCCGGGAGCAGTGTATGGAGTAGCACTGAGCCAGGTTTGTAACAACCACCAATCACCTGTAATTTCACGTCCGTGCTATTTCTTTTAACTAAAGGCGGTTATAACTAAAATTTGATCATAAAAAATCACTCACCCATCAGTAACTAGTATAATTTCCTGTTGAACACCACTCTCCCCTCTTCTCCCTCCTCTTTCAGAAGACAAAGCTGTGTTCATCGCGTATTCCAATGCATTGTTCAAACACGTACGGCCATGTGTTCTTCTAGTATATCTGCCGAGAATTTCAAATAAATGTGAAGCCATTTTGTTGAACACGATTAGTTGGGTAGAATTTTTTGATCATGTCAAAAAGTAGGTTATCTGTGTTACAAATATGGTTGTAGTTGTAACACATTGGGATAATATCTGTGCTAAAATAGAAGAAAATGATAATTGAGAGGAATAATTCATTTATGGTACCGAAGTTTTAGAGCATAGGTCACCCAACTAGTATCCGCCGGCCAGATCAAGCCTAAGCCAGCGAAGTCGTTTTACCGGCCCGTCACTACACTGTGCCACAAATGAGCAAAAATACAATTCGTCATTTGCAAAAGTATAGGACCACCCAAGCCACAACGACATATTGCAGCAAAGTTGTAACTAATCTACCATTCTTGTCCAAACTGCAGTAACATTTATCAAAGAAACACATTGCTTCATACTTAATTTTGGATACTTTTACAGTTACCGGCTTAAACCTACTGTCACTTGTGGAATTGAAACCTTTCAACAGTAGCAAGAATTGGCAAAAAGACTTCGCTAATGGCGGCAGAGCGTGCACAGATGGTAGCTTTTAATATGGAAAAACTTTCAGAAAATCAGATTGCAAAAAGTCAGCGATTTGTCGTAAGTGCAGTTCACCACGCCATGCAAAAGTCATAAAAAACATGTAACTTATGGCGACATGAAAAAAAAATGGTAGACCCCGCAGTATTTCAAAATGTGATGATAACACCTTCAGACCAGCTGTCATACAATTCCCTATTACTTTTGTTCTTTTCGTAAGTTAGGTGGCAATCTTCGGGAAGAAAGTACAAATGTTAGTATTAGCACGGTTTCAAGTCGTTTAAACAAGAAGTGCAGTTTAAAATAAGATAAGTTGTTGAGTTAAAGGCGGATTAGAGTAGGAGTAAAGCAACCATTTAATGCTGAAGCAATTTTAACTGTATTTTTGTAAATAAATATTTCTGTTGTGTTCATTTATGTGCAATTACTACTTTTTATTGAACAAAGTAATTGTTCGGCTTGCCCTCGTCATCCCCTCAGTTATCTTGTCGTGAAAACCCTGATCTAGAATATAACTTAATCTGAAACGTTTCAATGGACTTATGACCCGAAAGTTGTTTTAGTGCAAGTACAGCCAACTGTAAGTAAACGCGTTACAGTTGGTTGAACACGTGCCACCAAAGTTGGTAGGGTGGGTGCGATTACCGGCGGGGTCACATTAAAGACGTATAAAACGATAAATGCGTCTTTCCAGCCACGTGCTCACCGTTGATGGGTGAGTGCAAGGAAACCATTCACGCGCGGTTCTGCCACTGACTCGCCACCAATGCAGCATTCACTACCGAAGTACTATAGTTGCGCAAGTAAGCGGAAATGGAGCCGCAGACCACTCGCGACACTCCGTACGTGGTGCAGAAAACAAGTTTAAATTAAACTGAACTTTAATTATAACGGTTGTATCAACGAAAAGAATAGCACCACTTATCTTATTCTTATTAGTCTTGAGATTATTTTGTTTTCAGAGATTATCAGTTTCGTAACAGATGGTTCTCACTTAACCCAACGAAAGCAGCATTTCAACCAAAAATAGCATCTGAATGGATGCTGGTGTATTTTAAAAACAGCGGTAATTGATTGTATGGAGTTGAATCAAAGTAGGCCTACACTGAGAGTCAATGTTGTTTGCCATCCGCTATTTAACTGGAATGGTGGGTGTGGCAAGTTTAATTAGCTTTAACATAATTAAAAAAGAAGTACAAACTTTCAAGCAAAGAAATAAGCAGCTCTGCGCATTACCGTCCGCACGCGGATGCAGCAAGTAACCAAAATGAACCTTCAACACATTGCAGTACAGGCTTGCTATCGTAATAGCCCAAAGCAGGTCGTTGCGCGTAGAAAGGGATTGCATTCGGCGCAGCGGGAAAGCAATCATAACAATTAGCCGGCGGACATAACGCAATTATCACAATCTCCCCACGTAAATAATACGCAAGTACAGTTACACAGAGATGCAGGCATTATTAATAATAAATACACCCGTCGCGCTATTGGTAACAGTCACGAATAAACAATCGGTTCTCCATATCTATCGGGAGGTCTCCTTTCTCTCCCGGACCTCCGAAGAATCGGAGTAGGCGACATTTCGTTACTTGTTGAACTTAAATCAGGTTCAACGTCGTTCATTGGTTTGCGCTGATCAGCATCAGCTGATGCTACTTCCTCTGGAATGTTCGTTGTTACCACAGCGAGCAATTTGTGAATTAAACAGTGATGCACCCTAAACGATTTTATCACGTTCACCTAAACAACTAGACAAACCGACTAAATGTTTGCGGTGTAAAGCCTTCAAAGAAACCAACCGGCATAAAGTAATGTGCAAACGTTGAAGCCAATGTCAGGAATATAATGCTTTCACCCAAAAATTTAAGCCAAAATTTGCAGCTGTTACCAACTAGATTTTCATGAAGCTATCTACAATCTCACTACTTCGTCACATTTAGGTTTGGAGACCAACAAAACAGCAGATTGTTTGCAAATATAGAGTACCTTATATTTTTGATAAAGGCTGACAAATCGTCCTCGTGCGGAAAGTACCGGTTGAGCGCCACATGAAAGTGGTTTTCTTCGTCAAAAGACATGACAGAAACTCGAGTTTTGTCCCGGTGCACAGCGATTTCTTTGCATAGGACTGAAAAAAGCATTGGAAGATGAAACGTCACTAAAATTTACAGCATTCAAAAACTTTCAGTTAAAATCAACCACTTGGAAAACTGATCAAAAGTTTTAGATATTTCTGTACGAAAGAATAGCACCACTTATTGATAGTTTCTGTTTTGGAAAACTTCGAATGTTTTTCTGCTTAACTTTATAAGAACAAATGACATTTTCATTTCATAATGTTTTAACTTAAAAGTCTCACCTCTTTTTAAATATTAGTACTTTATTGAAATGAAAAGGCTTTGCTTCTTTTTTCAAATAAAATTTTTAAAAGTCATGCTTATTGCTACAGCAACATTTTGAATATTTGTGCAGTAGTTTCAAAAACAAAACACACGTTTTACAATGGCCGCTCCAATCCTTTTCAACTTCTGGAACTTATTCTCTCCAACACTTCCACTTTCGTCCAACATGATCAGCAAGTCACGATTAGCTTGCTGCGACGTAGGAGTGTCATTCAACTGCGTAAATAGGACATGGAACATGTTTTACGCTTCAAAGAAAGAAAATGGCAGTTTGATTGTTCTACAGATAAAATCTGTAAAATTGATTTTTCAGCTACCAGAGAGTATTTATTTGCAATCAACACTTTTGTTGTTTAAACAACATTTTTAAAGGAAAGTAAAGCTCAAAAGTCAGAAAACATACAGTGTTTTTATTTACTTCTTAAAGCAAGGATTAAATCAAAAACTCCAGCATATTTAAATTTTGATTTATTTTTTCGGGAAGTGCTTATGAAACGTTAGCCGGTGAGTTTGCTTTATAAATAGATTACTGAAGTGTTCATAACAGTAACAAAAAATTTTATAACATATTTTTCGAAAGATTATTCTGTATCATCTTTGTTGCCAATTTATGTATTTTATCTGAGCTTCTATTTTTGTTTTCAGTTGAATTTTTTCTGTTTGAGGGCGTTAGTGACAACGAGCTGTTTCAAGCTCACCTTAGGCTTCTGCCCATGCAACGCTCCCCAGAGGAAAAGCGGATATGAAAACGAAATTGAAAAATGAGACAAATCAGTAAAAACATGAAAATGTCAAAATAAACTGTCTCAGGTCCATTTGGTTACTCCCAGACATATTAAAAATAAGTTTCTGACAATACTCCGGAAAAACACTTTTTTGAACCGAAGTTTTGAAGGTTTTAATATATAAATTGAAACTGACTGAGATGTTATTTTTCATTTCTGCGCTTACTGCATCAGTACCATCAATTAAAAAACAACTTTTATTATTGTAGCATTATGATACCACAGTAGCATTATGAAACCTTACCGATCGTTTACGTCTTGTTTGTTGTCTCTGAGCTCTGGTGTTGCAATTTCCCATAATCAAGTTTCCATTGCGGTCCCGCGTTTCAATGCAATTTTGCTGAGGGGAGGTCGTCCCAGTACTAGAGGAATATGACTATATATACTATTCTACTACATGGCCAGGAACTAGAAGAATTATAAAAACATGTTGCTGATGAACATGAACATGGCTGTTTGTGCGCTTTGGTTGCGTCTCATTTATAAATACTGCTATTGTTTGACTTGCCTTCGAACTGAATATATAAGTTTGCAAGTGACAGTGAATTTTCAATTTTGACGTTGAAAAAAACACCAATTTAAACTAATATTCGAAAGCAATGTGGTTGGAAAAGATTGCTTTATGTTCACATTTACAAACATTGAAGAAGTTTGCTACAGAAAAACGAAAACTTTGATTATGTGCTTAAATTTTATCAATTCCTATTTTCTGCGCATTATAATGCTAACTTTTTTTCGGAGTTGTTTCAACCTGAAACTGCCTGATAAAAAGAGATAGGTGCAATTGTAAAACAAATGACGTTGTAACCCTTTTTTCAAAACAGCATATAATGACGTTGTGTTGTTTTGGTGCTCTTTGCATAATATTCAAACATTTTCGTGCACCGAAAGTGATAATAACCGTGCATAGGTTCGTAAATATATCAAACGCATACCTGGCAGGGTTTCTGAAACGTCTTCGTCTTCTTGATCCCCATCCAACCCGTCTATTGCTGGCGGGAGGAACTCTACCGTCTTGAGGAGCAAGAGCAACTGGAGTAGCAGGGGTGACCGGTTGAAGCAAATTATCAATAAAACTGTCGCCAAGCAATGTCCCAACACTGCAACGCCCAGTTTCTGTAAACAACAAAACATTCATTAATCAAGGATGTGGAAAGTAAGTAGCTGCAAGATTATTTTGTTTCAGTTTAATAAATCTGCTACGGTTTGCTTACTGTATTTCTTGCTATTCTCAGGGCTTTTCTTGAAACTTGTTTTTTCTTCAAATGATGTTCAAGAAGTGATACTATATTGTCATCGTAGTTCTAATCACTGGCACTTATTTGAGAGAGAACAGTTGCTAAACCCCGAGCATTTTAATTTGTTGCTATAGGAAGTTTTTGCTATAGGCAACGAGAGAGAACAGTTGGTAAACCCTGAGGCTATTGAATTAGTTGCTTAGGCATTGACAAAACATTTTCAGATCTTTCTGCAGACGTAAGCATATTTAGTATCTTTCTGCAAATAAAAGTACAAATTGATTTTATCTTGCTAGTTTGGATTCGTATGTTGTTTGTTTATCAGTATACTACGACATTTTCAATAGTAAAACACTTTACAGCAAGAAAAAAATGATTCTTCAAAAATGTGTGATAATAACAATGTAAAGACGTTTGGTGGTACAGAACTTGAAGATGGCGTGAAGTAGGAGATTCATCCCAAAGCTTTTCGTCTGACATTCTTCAAGGGATATCGTCAGAATGAAGTGGAGATACTACCGAGCTGGTTTATATACAGAAAAGAAGAGATCGCATTGGTTAAAACAGTGGCCAATAAGAAAGGGTTTAGGTGATAAGAAAAGGCGAAGCTGTCATTGGTTGAAGATGTAACTTTCGAAACGTTGGAACGGTCAACCAATGGAAAGTTCAAGAGTTTAGGAGATCTTTAAGGAGTAAACGAATTCTTTTTGTTTGCAGAGAAGAGGATTTAAAGATTTGATGAAAGTCGCTTCCAGGGCGGAGAGATGAAATGAAGTGCGAGCTCGAGCGAGGACGGAGAATTTGTCCTTGTAATGTAAGGCACATTGGGCGTTGTCAAGAAGATGTTGACCGATGGCGGATTCGTGAAATTGTCGGCGACTGGTGTCCTTACCAGGGCGGGAAGGCTTTGACGGATGTGTGGAGTGGGAGGATTGGTAATCGATTTTGGGATGTGTTGTTTGATTCGCCCTTCTAAGCGCTGAGACGTACGACCAACGTACCGACTGTCACAGTGGCACACAAATTGGTAGATTACGTTGTTTTGATGATGGGAAGGTAGTACGTCTTTCTTTGTTACTGGTAAGAGTTGTCTGGTCGAAAAACGATACGTGGTTCAACGGAAAAGAACCAGCGCTTCACAGCAGACGTGATCTGCTTTTCGAACTTCGTCGAAATTTTTCCGATCCATGGAATGTGTAAGTAGACGCAGCATTTTTTCACTGTGTGGACTGGGTTCGAGTTGAGTTGTTGAAGTTTTCGTTTGATAGTGGACTTGATTAAATTTTCCAGGTTCCGAGAAACCAGCTGTGTTGTCAGAAAGTTATCAAACTTTCTGGTGTTTTGTTGTGTGTACGACACGTCCTCATGTTTTTCGGCCAAAGACAAGAAAACGTTAGGCAAGCCGTTTAGTGCATATAGAGTTGTTTCGTTCCTTTGCACTTGTGTCACCGTGCTGCATACAGACCTCGCTAGTTTCAAACTTTGTATTTTCTTTTTCACACCTGCAGGTTTCAAAGCCTTCGCTTGTCCTAAACTAGCTTACGCCAGAATCCACTTTTTTCAGTACTGTAGGTTTTTAGTATTTCATACTGTACGCGATGTGGAAAAATGAAAAAGATTTGAGCAATAAAGGATGGCAGCCATTGCCGGACTTACCACTAGGCTGTGTAGGCGTACATTTAAAGCTACGATATCACCATTTTTGGCTTTGCGCAAATTGCTCAACGCTTTTCCATTTTTTCCTCGTAACAGTGAGAGAGAGGGGCCTCACATGTGGATTGGCCTAGCTAGGGCCTCACCTCAGCTAAATCCGACCCTGGTAGTAGCAGCAACAAGTTCCCGTAGCGCCACACACCGAATGCCAGTTGATCTCTGCAAGACGCTTGTATGTATTGGTGAAATATACCGGTTCAAACAGCACGGTTAACAATATGGTAAGCTGCTTTTCACTTCTCACA
>Ga0210059_1007706_pt1 | contig 17063 bp, 12 predicted proteins | sample Ectturendosymbi2_FD_188042 | JGI IMG/M metagenome (GOLD analysis project Ga0210059, IMG submission 188042) | Ecteinascidia turbinata endosymbiont from Florida, USA - Sample 2 (SPAdes) (version 2) | ecosystem: Host-associated > Tunicates > Ascidians > Unclassified | place: Key West, Florida...
TCACGAAACGTTGCTCAACTTACCGGATGGTGTTTATGCCAATTTGGTCAACATGCAAGCCGGTCGTGAAATTGACGAAGAAGATGATGGGAAACCTGATGCGGAAGAAACAAAATCCCCAATCACCGATGACGGTATAGCTGGTTGTTCAGCGATGTTATCAAGTGTTCATATTTTCGCAGAGGAATTTTTTTTTATGATGTTAATGAGATATTTGTTTGGTAGCGAAAGTGACTATATTTGGCCTCAGCAGTGGGACAGCCACATAGAATTAATTTTCGTTTCAGCGTTCGGGTTTGTAAATTATTTATTTGAGTATCTATGAAAACTAGCTTTACCCTGCTACTTCCCTTTCATCGAATCACAACCTGCTTATATAGTCTAATCTAAACAGTCCTTGGATTTAGCGACGAAACTTGCATTGTGTACCTATGTGGACTGCACCACGTTTTTTTTGAATGGCTGCAAGCGCCTTAAATATCATAGTGCAAAAAAAACTTATTCTGAGGAAAGATATCGCGGTAGGAGTGCTTGATGACGGATGTACAAAAATTATTCTGCAACTAGCGTGGTCTCCACATAAAGCTATTTTGTTTCATCTCAAAGTAATAAAAAATGTATTGTCTAAAAATTAATTTCGTTTAATGGCTTCCATGATCATTTCGTAAATTTGCTATCTTCAGTTAATTGTCGTGTGCTGTGCTCGTGAGATTGGTCGATCTAAGATCAAACTGCATCCCTGATAAAAATTTTAGAATAGATTAATATAGCAAGAAACATGACTGGCAAACTTCTGATGCCTGGTATGGCAGACAGAAGAATTGGCTACGCCTATGCCGCAAACACCGCTTTATGGCTACGTTTGTGCCCCCCATGGCTACACCTATGCCGCAAACAACGCTTTGAAAACAAAGCTCAGGGGTGTTTGAAAGTCTTCGTTTTCTGAACACGGAGCGCTAAAGCTGTCAATATACATAGTGCATACTGAATTTGCCGTAACAATCTGTAAATCAATCTTGTTCTGTTTACAACCACTCATCAACGGTTTATTTCCGACCTTCCGCAGAGTAGTTGCCGCTTGCAGCTTACACCGACTTGGGTTTTACCCAAGATTGATGACCATAGGTAAGGATCAGAACAAAGACCGACTTGAAAACTGACAGCTTTGCGATGTTTGAAAGCTCCCGTTTTGTCACTACAGAGTGATGAAGCTCACTCAGAACTGCGTTTGCTTTGCAAATCCGTGTATCAATCCTCGCTCCACCTTCCGTCACTCGTAAACAACACCCCTAGGTACTTGATCTTCTCCACCTGCTGCAATGTATTGCCGTTCACTTGCAGCGTACACTGACTTGGGTTTGTAGAGAGACATAACTCGGTATTTTTGGTGCTGATTTTCATTCCGGCTCGATCGGACGCAGCGGAAAACCGATGATGCATGCTGAAGGCCCTGTTGAGAAGATGCTAGCAGCACCAAATCGTCTGCAAAAAGTAAACGGTTGATCCTGCAGCTTCCAACTGGACACCCTCGTGGACTCGGCTGTCTGTCTATCCATCTGTCTATCATGTATACCAGGGGTCCGCAAATAGTTGGTCGCTACCCAAATGTGGGTCGTGGGACCTTCCACTCTGGGTCGCAAAATAATTTAAATTTAGCCTACATTTTAAATTTGCCTTTGTCATTAGACAGAATAAATGCAATTATTTACTGTTTGATGTGCTAAGTTTCATGCAATTTTGTGCTGGAAAATTGCTGCAGTTAATATTAGTATTAAATATGAGTTTTAATCATAAAGCATTTTCCACAAAATTATATGCTCATGAAATGTTTGGGTCCCGAGAATTTGGAAATATTTTTTAGGGTCGCGCCAAAAAGTATTTGCGGACCCCTGATGTATTGTATACTGTGAAGAGGAGTGGTGACATCACACACCCTTGTCGGAGTCCAACACCCACGGTGAACGGTTGTGATTTAACTCTCCCGACACGGACACGAACTTCTGAGCATGGATACAGTGGCTTGGCGACCAGTAACAGGCGGCCGTCAACACCGTACTCCCGCAACACTCTTAAAGCTTTTCACGAGGAACCCGGTCACATGCTATCTCGAGGTCGACAAAACATGTGTAGATGTCTTTGGCCTACTCCCAAGATTTCTCAATAATTTGCTGGAGAGTGAAAATTTGGTCTGTAGTGCTACGGCCGCGACCACAACGGCACTGGGTATCATCCAGCTTTGGTTCAATTATTTCGTGGCATCGTTTTTCAAGGCACTTGGCAACGTAAATGTTCATTATTTGAAATTTCCCAAAAAGCACCGCGGGCCACATGCGGACCGCGTGTTTGAGACCCCTGCTTTAACCCTTCTCGTCCGTCACTAGCTCCCCTTTCAACTTCAAAGTTGATTTGTAAAAAATCTGGAACTAAGCCTTGTAACAGATTTGGCGAAGAAGCTGATTAGTTCCGCTTGGCCAAAGAACGATTCATATCTCCTGAAAAACGAAGACCACTGAAATTGCAAAGTAAAAATAGTGTGCAAAACATAGCATGACATTGCTTGCTGTTCGGTCTGCCAAAAGTATTTCGTTTTGACGTGTTTGCTAACAGCAAATAGCATCATGGCAATGCCTGGGTTGTGCTTTTTGTCGGAACGATTGAGGCTTTAGTACAAGTTGTTCAGTCGGCCCCTGCAGCAATAAAGTTTTTCAGCGCTCTAATTTTTCGTTGCATTATTTGTTTGTGTTTGTTTCAGACGATAAAATTAAGAGGAACGGAAACGGAAGCATGAAACAACGAGTTACTGGTCGTTCCTCAACGTCTTCCTCGTCTCCCTTGACTAAAAAAGACTCCCAGGTGGAGGAAGACAGCCTTATGCCTAAGGTTTCAGTTGGTCAATCAAAGAAATCTGTTCCCAACGGCGATCAGAAGAAACTGAAAAGCTCCAACTCTGCCGAAGAAGAGGATGAAGAGAAACTGGCGGAAATTCCATTCTCGCGCATTCTCGCTTTGAACAAACCGGAGTGGTGTTACATGGCAGGTGGGAAGCGAGTTCTGAGCACTTGTCAAATTTAGTTTATACTACATCAGCGGTTTTTAAAGTGTTTTAGGGACCCGATTCTGATCCCTAGAATTGAAAATCGGGTCCCTAGAATCAGGGAAAATTAACATAGGGCCCGTAGAAGAGAAAATCTGGTCCCTAGAATCAGATAAATCGGGTCCCCACAAGTCCATCCCGGGTACCTAACATTTTCCTTACAAAAACTGATTTCATGGTAACCAAATAGTTCGCTCGTTTGTATCGTTTTGGCTGCCATGTCTTATTCACGTCGTATTTCTTCCTGAATATACATGGAAAAATTCCGATTTTCCATCAATGTTGCAAAATTATTTCAAAGCTGTTAAACTTCATTTTTGAAAATTCTTGCATGCAGAAATGTCTAAATTTTGATTGTTTTTTACTTTTTGCATAAAATAGAAAGGAGTTCGTCCTTTTGACACCTGACTATAGTGCAGTAGATCCCAAACTTTTTTTGCCCATGCCCTAGCTTATCACTTCTAAAATCCTGGTTGGTCCCCGTGTGGTGATATATAAATCTTATTATTTAAAAAGTGAACTGCGCTTCAGTTAAGAAGCTTCAAACCGAATAACTTGGTTTAAACAAGCTTCGGAAGGACATAGCATTCATGAAAAAAGAATGAGATAAAAAATCAAAATCGAAAATTTGAACCCAGATCCCGCCAGACCGCGAGGCCCTCTTATAAATCAAAAAATCAACTTGCCCTTCTGTGGGGCTTCACGTTGTTCACTACTGACGTATTGCAAGGTTTGAAGTGCTTTTCAGACCGATATGCAGTTGTGGAAAGTATTTGGTTTTGTCGACCTTTTAATCGAGAGGAAGGTGATAATCGATTATGATGAAGTTTACAAATGGAGAGAGAGCGAGGCAAGGGTTCACATTGTCACAGATGCGTTATCAAAGACGCGTTGCCCGCATTAACGCCCTGGTGTCTACGAAGGCCCATTGTTTGTTGATCCGTTGTAAAACAAATATAAAGACCTTCTAGTTCACATGTACACAAGCACACAAGTGTCGCTGAAAAACAAACAAGGCAAAACGAACCAGTGGAAGCTGTTTCATTTTCTGGCCTAAAATACGTTTCCATGATAATGGAAGGTAAAAGAAAAACCAGTGCGAACGTAGTGACATTTGAGGAATGAAACTTGCTCAATTTGGAAATAATGCCCACGGTTCTTTGAAACGTGTGAAATGCTGAAGTTTTTTGAATTTCTCGAAACAAAGGATGAACGTATTCTTTGCAGGGTAATGTAAAAACCAAACGATGGTTTTAAGCCCAGGAAACGACAGTTTTAAGGGGTCAAACAGTTTGCCCAATCGCCAAACGCCTTCTGGTACGCCAAACCTGACGGTCGCATTGTTCCAAAATTTTACTCAAGAGATGTTGTATCTTGTGTGGTTATATCTCGTTTGTTATCGAGCGAGAGCAGCTTCGGCCAGTTAAGAACCATCGCGCTATTACTCTTTCGAAGCAATATGAAACAAATGCCTTCCTGTTCTCGTGTAATTGGTTTATTTTATTGGCGCAAACATCAGAAAATTTCATGCAAAATAAAGCGAAAGCACTAGGACGCCGAAAAAAGCGTTAACCAGGTTGTCTCGTCGAGCATCTGTCATCAGTGACATAATTTTTCATCAGGATTTAGACTTGATGACCGATTATTGGTGAATTTGGAGTCGTGGTAAGGCTGAATTTTTGAAACGGATTGCAGCCTGCTAGTTTATCAACGTCAATCACAAAGCTCTCAGTTTGCTGTAGGCTTTCGAGAAATCGAAAGGATGATCAACGTGTAATTATTTGCAGAGCATTGCTGAAAACGCCAAGTGCTGGTAAAAAATCTTCGTTAGATATTATATTTACTTTTTTGCACACAAAACAGCCTCAGCGAAAAGCTTATGCTGTAAGTGTAAAGTAACGTTTAAATGAACAGCGACTGGCTACGGTTGGTACCTAGTTTTCGACCACCTGGCTTTTCAATCGTAACAGCAGCCAATGAAAGATTTTTTGTTTTGTTGAGGTGTATGTCAAGGTTTCCACTGTCTTCATGGGCTTCCAAATGTCAAACCTTCCGGTGGACAATAAGGCAACAATTTTTAAAGAGTTGTCCACCCTGTCGTCGTAATCGTTTACGTTCTATGACATCGCGAAAGAGATGAGCTCATTCTATATCACAGAACCTAAATGGTGATTTTTTACGGTCGATCATAGTCATTTTGCTTCACTCCCAAAGTCGTTGGTACCTTATTATCCTTACATATAGGATCGTGAAGTTGTATTTTCCAGCTGGATGTCTGTTTGCTGCAATGGCCGGATCGGTTGATCCTATAAATGCGGTCCTTCTCGCTGAGGTTTTGAAAATCTTCACGATCGGAGACAAAGATGAGCAGAGCTACCTGGCGATGCTTTACGGCTTGTGCTTCGCTGCGTTGGGAAGTGGAGCACTTTTGTCTCAGACTCTTGAAGTAAGTCGTACATACTTTTTGTAATGCTGACTTCTGTTCCCTGGGCTTAGTTTGCAAAAAATTTACTGACTTCAAAGAAAGATTTACGACTGAACAGCATGATTGACAATCTGGTGTGAATTTCATTCTGCTTTGCAGAAAATCCAATATGCCTATTTTCAAGCATTAAAATTTTGGAACAACCGCCCGAAGATATCAATTGTTTATATCTTGTCATAAAGTCCGTCGATAACTCACGCAACGTTTGCTGTCCTCTAAATCAGTATATCTCGCCTTCGCAATACACCCAAGGCGATCGCTTTATTTACGTTAACACTGCGCCAACTTTCCACATTGCCGACCTGTGCTTTAGTGGTGCTGTGTTCCTGAGACTGTTATATACTTTTTTTTTTAATTTATGTCAATTGTTCAATTCGGTTCGTTAGGTTTTTCTAAAGTTAGTAATTTATTTTACAAGGCTGAAAGCTATTCAGAACACCAATTTGATCTGAGTAACTCGGAATTGCTGAACACTGCTTTACACATAGTGGCACTCATTACATCATCTTTGTTGAATCATCAATTTCTATTTTGTCGTGCAAGCGATTTCAAATTAATTTGTTTATTTCACCCGACTAGATAAGTGTTAATCATTAATATTTTGTTGTGCTAATCCAACGCACAATAATTTTTGTCAATATCACTCTTCAGGTGCTACAAAAAATACTCAGGCTCAGCTTTGTCAATTATCCTTAAGTATCTAAACCGAAGAAAATACCACAGTTCTCGATATTATTGTTTAGTTTTCAGTTTCCATTTAATGTCGCGGTTGCTCTATCGCAATTTATGAATTGACTGTTCTTGAGTTTGTACATTGCTTTCCTCACAGGGTTTGCTTTTCGGCAAATCCGGAATGGAGTTGACCGTTCGATTGCGAAGAAGAGCCTTCCGCGCAATTTTGCGACAAGACATCGCTTATTTCGACGACCACCGCAACAGCACCGGTGCACTTTGCACTCGACTGGCAAGTGACGCCTCGCGCGTGCAAGGCTGCACTGGCGTTCGTGTGGGCACATTGCTGAAAAACTTTTGCGCGCTTGGTGCGTTTCTATTATTATTTTCTTTGAAACAACATTTTCATTTTTTGCTTGAAATGTTACCTGCGGGGTTCTTCTGTTCCTAGCTCAGAATCATGCATTTTCACCTGGAGCAAAACTGATATCATGTTAGTAAATGAACTGTTTCTATTTTATTTATTATTTATTTGTCTGGCTGACAGCTCCAATCCTGCGCGTTAGAAACTACGGCGTTCCAGTTCGTTGCAGTCATTCCAAGAGAGTAGATTGGCTAATGTGTGTGAAAGTAAACACTCGATTCGCCAAAGGGTGTTGAACACGATTGACTAGACTAGTGATCTTCAACCTTTTTTGTGTTCAATCGCCCCCTACAGGAACTTTACTTAAAAATCGGCCCCCGCCCCCCGCTTATGATTTTGTGTTGACCAAAATAATATTTTAATTTGATGGAAATAAAAGATTAAATTAATATTAAAAAATATTATTTTAATTTAATTTGAAAATATTTCAATGCTAATGAAATAAAGGGGCAGTTCAGTTAGCACAAAAAAACGAACAAACAAAAAACGAATTCAATTGTGTTTGTAGAAACAATGTTTTTCATTTCCAAAAACGGTTGGTTACAACTACTGCGAACCTTTACCCTGGCTTTTTATCTGCAAGCAGGTTGCAAAGTGGTCAGCTTAAGTCGTGAGGCGTTTACTCCAGTCTTGTCCATGTCAAGACGATTGCGTTAATTATTGCCCTGTGTAGTACTTGGTTGAAACTTGCTCAGCAACATATTTCTTGGGAAAATCCAATAGTAACATTAGCTTAACTTTCCCCCAAACCTCCACAAAACGTTCACCGCACTTGATGCAAATGTCTAACCATCCGTGTTAATAAAATATGTCAACGAGCTTCATCATCGATTTGGAAGTCGATGAAAAGTTCCTGGTTGTGGAATCGCATTCACTTATGCTAGTTAACTGGCAAAACACTTCACCCGGTCAGTTTCTACGCAATCCAACCTTTGGCGTTATATCCACAACAGAAAAACGTTTTGGCAAGTCTCAAACTACAGGTGGCGAAAACGTTTTCTTGGAGTTCTTACTTTAGCCAAGATGGGTCGGTTGAGCTCACTTACTAGTCTAAATCAGCGCTCTTCAACCGGTGTGCACGGTGCACCCAAGGGTGCACCAAAATACACGTGGGGTGCACCACTATGAAAGGGTTCACAAGGGTGCATCACAGACTTGTCACACTAAACAGATACATTTTACAAAAACTTTCTGTTAGCGAAAATGAACCATCAACCAACCAATGACTTTCAGAATCTAATCTGAATTTTGCACATTCTGAAGTGTGGTGCGTAAGCATCAGAACATGTCAAGCTAATTGTTGTAATTAGTTGATTATTTGTGATTGATAAGCAGCAGACAATGAGCCATTATCAATTGAATTATGTAGCTGGGTTACTGAATTAGGGGCACTTGCTTATTTAGGCTCGGGTACACACAGGCATAGGCGCAATTAGGTGGGGGGTACGGGGGACGTGTCAGTAAATAGGGTGTATGAAGAGTTCATCAAAACATCATTAAGGGTGCACCATAACAAAAAAGGTTGAAGAGCGCTGGTCTAAATTATCCCTTTTCTAGCCGACTGTGCTGGTATGCTCTGTAATTAGTCAGAAGAACACAGTACAGCAGCACGATTAGTCAGAAGAACACAGTCCAGCGGCACAATTAGTCAGAAGAACACAGTAAAGACACAGTTCCTATATCAGCTATATCCACAAGCAGAGTAAAACACACGAACTGACTGAAAACCATAAGAAGAGTATGGCTGATTATAGGTATTTTCCGATAGTTATATCCGTACCGGTTGATTTACAACAGGGGTTCCTAACCTTTTCACGATCTCGTACCACTTGGGTACCCCGTATTGTCAACGCGTACCACTTCTTCCAGAACAACCAATTTGATCGAATCTTAGTTTATTCAGAAGAATATATATTAAAACAGGTTTTGGTTAAAGGTGTTTCAGGGACCCGATTCGGGTCCCTAGAATTGAAAATCGGGTCCCTAGAATCAGCGAAAATTATCATCGGATCTATAGAATCAGATAAATCGGGTCCCTGCAGGTCCATACCGGGTACCTAACATTTACTTTAAAAAAAACTCGAGATTTTTGTTTGCCTCCCACCAATCGGTCGGTGCGTGGCGTAAATAAGCTAACAGCGCATCGAAAGTCATAATCTTGCGATGCGGTAGCAATAGCAGGCTACAGGAAAATGTATTTATTTAGAAATAAAGTCCAATACGTAAACTCGAAAGCAGTGAAACCAGCTTTTTATGAAAAAATGGAAGTTACTCGCGTACCACCTGGAAGACCTTTGCGTACCACATTATACTTCTGTTTTTGTAAAGCAGAGGTTCCCACCACAGGTTGGGAACTCCTGTTTTACAACAATATAAGTATAATAAAACGAACTAATGCATGTTATATACGAGAAAATCCAAAATTCCGCGCGTGTTGACATGCCTAGAGACTTGCAAATGTCGCTTTGTTGACGCTGCTTATGCAACGACTAGGTCAACAAACTACCAAGCTACTTATTGCAACAGTTTCGTCACAATTATATATTAGGCTTAAAAATATTCCTGAAAATTCGTCAGAAGCGCAGTGCTAGGCTCCCAACCAGTAAGTCTCCGTTGCCTTGGATGGTTAGTGCAGTAAGGCGTTATACAGGGCAATGCTAGTTTGACTGTTACGTCATCAATCCTATATTTTGCATTTTATAACCTTTGTTACGAACCATGGAGTTGAAAGCGTATCAAATGATTTGGTTCCAATGTGGCAAATATAGTTTTTACGTTTGGAATGAATTCAGAATTAAGTATATTCTAACCTACAGAATTCGCCCCCTAAATATGGTAAATCACAAAATCGCCCCCTGGGGGCGATTTCGCCCACGTTGAATACCACTGAACTAGACAATTAAGGAGCGCCAATTTATAAAGTAAAATTGATTTTTTTTCTTATTCTGTTTTATGCATATCCATTATCCCATTATTAAATCCAGTGCTTTTGCTGATGGTATGAATTTCCGCAATTTTTCAGAAACATACTGCTCATTTGTACTGATGTCGTATCTTCCGTTCATGTGCTTGACTTACAATGATAATGGTTAATGTCACTGCGCGTAACCAAGCTGAGACTTCATCAATAGTATCGTTTTCAGAAACCTGCTTATACATATCGTGTACACTAAATCGAACAAAAGCATCATGCAGATTGTGCAAAATAAAGTTGAAGTAAAATTAACCTTCTTCCTTTTAGAAATGGCAATTATTCGATCATTTCAGAAGAAAAGACAACAGTTTTTTTTCAACTGCTACGTTTATTCACAAATCCATCAGCGGAAAAGTTGTGAAATGATTTAAGCAATGACCATAAGGCGTTTTCCTGAATCTTCCCATGGTATTCATCCCTGCTACCTTAATGTTGTCCACTGTGTTCATACGTTATGATGGAATTTGCTTGCTGTTGGGGTAGCAAGTGTTTTTGAGGCATTCTTTTTGAACTGCGTATAATTTGCTCTGTTAACCTGCTGTTAATCTGTTCTGCTGCGACACAAACAATTGTACTTCGTTTTTGTCCCTACTCAGGTGTAGCTTTGGGCATCGCTTTCGCTTACGGCTGGAAACTCACTCTACTCGTCATCGCTTTCATACCCTTCATAGTGGTCGGAGGTTTCCTTGAAATGCAGTTGATGATGGGAAGTGAAGTAGCAGAAAATGAAGCTTACAATGAAGCAGGTTAGTTTATTTTATTGAAATTCTTCTGCTTATCTAATGCAAGGTTTCCCAAACGTTTTGGGCAACGGACCCTATTTGCGATTTTTCTTCACCGACCACAATCTTATGTCGTGTTTATTTTTCTGCCTAACGAACGAAGAAGGATAATACAAACCCCAAAATAAATAACACTAAATCATCTTTATTACAAACACTGACAAAATCAATGCGATGGATGAGGTTGCTTTCTCGTGCACAATTTATCAATTCTCGGAGCAATTTGTGACAAGCAAACTCGTAGGTCAGACTCTGCGGAAAGTCTGGACCTGGATTTTGTTTTCATATTGGTAAGGGCTAAAATATTCAGTCTCACACATCACATGTGGTAGGCAGTCGCAAAAGGTAATTCGATTTTAATTGCCCTTTCTAAGAACAATGGATATTTGTCCGCAACACTTACCCAAAAATTGCAAGAGATTTTTGGTTGAAACAAATCAATAAATTTCCATCAGATAACAATTTGGCTAATTCTTCTTCGCTTCCTGAAAGACTCGCGTTCTTTTTTGCAACAACAAAAGGGTTCACAGTCCATTCATATGACACTTTTAAAAAGTACTTCGTAAAATGCTCAGACAGCAATTCCAAATGTTGTAAGAGAAAACCAATTCTGTGTTACTAGAGTTTTTGTGAAAATTGTAATCACACAGAACTGGAAACATATCCACAACATCATCATTTATTCTAGTTTTTCACATGTTAAGTTTCTTTATGACTGCTGTTATTATGTTTTGATTAAGTAAAATGTTGGCATCTCTTCCCTGAAGTGACAAGTTTAGTTGGTTGGGGAGGTTGAACATGTCTGCTAGGTATGCAAGTTTCCCAAGCCAAATTTCATCAGCTACTAATGAAGCTAAGGCCTCATTGTGCTCTTGGAGAAAAATTGAAAGCGTCTCTCGCAGATCAAACACGCGTTCTACAATTTTTCCTCGCCACAGCCATCAAATGGAGCAAAAGGCTTGAATGCTCCGAATCTAGTTCATCGCAAACTTTCGAAAGCATTCGATACTCGAGTGGGCGAACTTTGATAGAGTTCACAATTTTGACACACAAGGACAGATTTTCCCAAATATTTCGCAACAAGTACTTCGCAATGAACCACGCAGTGCATGTTTGGTATTTTTTCTCTAATTTGAGGCTTATGAGCTACAGTCCTGAGTGCTTGGCTGTCATTGAAGCTGCACTGTCGGTGCATATACCAGGCAACGCTTCCACGACAGTTCTTATTTGTGAAAAAAACCACAAAGTTCGTTGAAAAAGTCTGAATCGATTGGTTGTTCTGCATTGCATTTGATGACAAAACATGAAATCTTCTGTCATTTCTCCACCCTGACAATATCGCACATAGACCAACAGTTGTGCTTGGCTGGGCTGGCAATGCCCGTACTTTCATCCAGTTGGATTGCAAAATAAATTTGTTTCTCTCAAGCAACTGTGCTTTCATGTCATTTGAAATTTCTTCATTTCTACTTGAAATCGTGTTGTTCGACTGAAGACTTTCTGCTTCGCTGCACATTGGCCATCTGAGACATAATTGCTACTGTATACAGCAGTGGTCCGCAAAGTCCGGGCCGCAAAAGGTTCCAATGCAGCCCGCAAGTTTTCGTTGGAATGTGTTGTATTTTAACAAGTTCGTGTAAATAAAATTAATGCAAGATGTAATTACACAAAAAGCAAAAACTATTTGCTGTAATTGAGCACTACATCCCGATAGGCTTTAGAAACCAAAACAAACCAAGCTTTCGGCTTTAATCATAAAGTCAACCACAAATGTTTTGGAGTTCACTTGCAATGCGTGAAATAAATGTGATTTACTTAGGACCAAGGCCATTCGTTTGTAATGTTATACTTTGCGAACAACACAGACTAGTGAACGTGAACACAGTCAATTACTGCGTCTTAGCTGCTTTTTCCGTTGGAAGCTGCTGCTCACCAGCACCTTAATTCTCTTCTGACATGAAATATTGTAAGTCCAAGTGTCAAAACAATTCCAGATGCACATTTGCACGAGCACGGTACTCTACGTATTGTAGCGTCAAGGATGGAACCAAATATCACAACTATTATGCAGCAAAGGTCACATTGCAGACACGTTACCGAGCAAAGAAAATAAGTAGCAATATACAAACGTGACCAATATTATGCGCGTTTTTTCAATACACAAAATATTCCGGCCAGAGAATGCTGATAGGAGTACGAATTTGGCATAGGCGTAGCCATGGGGTACCAAGGGGACCATGCTCCCCAAATTTCTAGTATATCTTGTCGTTTTGTGCTTTGAGAGGCGGTGTCCTCAACCAAATATTGTTGCTCGCTTAAAGTCAAAATATTTGGCCCCCAAAATTTTGGGCTGGCTGCACCACTGGAATTTGGGCCAGCCTCCAAAAAATTGGGGACCTCTGCTATACAGTATCAAATAACCATGTTCTTACGATCGACAGTACAAAGGCGTTTCTCTAGAACCGATATAAATTACATGAAATGCCAGTTTCAAACCATGAAGAATGGTGGGGGATATTTCTTGAATGTATTAAAAACAAAACAGCATGCAATATATCCAAGAAAAGTTTTTAATAAAATCGCGTAGAAAAACACATGAAGCGACAGTGTGCTTAAACCCCGAAGTATTAAACATCACTTGTGCTGCAGGCTTACGTACAGTGACAGAGCTCACTTTGATTGATGCTTATCTGTGCAACCACACGTAATTTACAAAATTTCGCTTTTCCCTTTTCCGTCAAACGCAGGGCAGTGCAAGCTTATGCTGAACTTGCAACCCAAAATCGTCAATGTAAGCTACATTTTTCGCACACGTTCCACACAGAAATGATATGATGAATGCATTGCATAGTATTTAATGCTATGCATTACGGGCTTTCCGGATGCTGAAACAATCGATAATGACATAATCTCTCGGCTTCAGTTGCTTCTAAGGCCTTGTGCCGGATACATACATTTAACCGACCGCGGCTGACAGTTTTTCAATCTTTTATTATGACGCATATTCCGATCCACGCTGGTCATATTAAAAGATTGAAAAGCTGCCGATCCGCGTTGAAAGATTGAAAAGCTGTCCATCAAACGGAAACCGGGCTTTATGCGGAGTTTAATAGAACGCTTAAAAATATCTACGTTCTAGTTTAATAAATCAGTATAAGGTTTCAGTATATACTAAGACCCACCTTAACATGTCAGCTCGACGGACACTTGCCTGAGTGCCCTAGCTAATATGCACGTTAAGTGACTTACCACATGTATGTATATATATATATACATTATACAGTATATATGCGGTAAATCCGGCCAAAATCCGCATTAACACTGGAGCACTGTTACTTCATTGTCGTAGAAGCCCCAGCACACTAGTTCGCTCCTGCGAAACAGTTTAGCGAGATCAGTGTCTGCAGTGGAGGTACATTTGGTTGTAGAAATCGAAAATTCATTGTCGATCAGAAGCCTCAAAATGGGAGTTCTGCGAGTTGCATCGATGGGAACACGGTCTACATGCGTAATATGTTTTGCTAGGAAATGCATTTCGCGTCAGCGACGCATCTTCAGTCCAGCAAATTTGCAAGCAATAGCTTACAGGTGGAATTACGAAAAAGATTAAAAGCATGACTCAGAGAAATCGCGCGGACTACAGTAACAAGCACACGCTAGCCCATAAAGCTGTTATCTCTGGAATCAAAAACCAACTAGCTCCAATTACAAAGCGTCTGACATGGAGCAGCCCAGTGGGTGAGTCACCCAACCGCCCAAACATACAGTAAGGAATTCTTGTCAAACGCGCTGTGGACGGTCGCGAATTCCAAAGTTTGTAGCAACGGTAAAACGGATCACTAGATCACCACTGTTATCAATGAATGTGCGTAAAATCCAAAATCATGCACCTTCCTTTGGCCTAACAGGTTGAGGCGAAGTAAAACAAAAATGGTGAAGATGCGGGGCAGATGGTCATCGCTATGGATAAAATATTCACCTAACCTCCAGCATCTCCATCGTGCTACATCTGTGTGAAACAGTGTATTGCTTTTGCTTTTTGCCACCTCTGTTCCTGTTTCCGTGTTGACTCTTATGGTTTCTGGCATTCATTTTAATAGTTTTCATCACTTGCTTCAATAATTTCAGGAAAAGTGGCTGTGGAAGCGATCAGCAACATTCGCACTGTTGCGTCACTAACAAAGGAACAAAAGGTTTTTGAACGCTACGTTGAATATCTGAGAGCTCCTTACAAGTAAGTTGACTTTCTTGCAAATAAAGTTTCCCGATCATTTGGAGTTGTCTTATCTTAGCACCTGCAAACTTTGTTTTTTACCATGTTACAGTGAAAGGCCTCACTATGCTTCGTTAAACGTTCTTTCGCAGGAAAGCCTTGTCGAAGAGTTTTATTGCTGGAATCGGTTATGGATACTCTCAATGTGTGTTGTATTTCACTTATGCCGCCGCATTTCGATTTGGTGTCGAACTGATTATTACTCAGGAAACGTCATTTGACAACGTTTTCAAGTAAGTTGCATGATTCCACGGACTGTTGGAGATGCGTGAGTGTGCTTTATTGGTTCGTGTAATACCTTGTGGTACGTACTAAGCGAGTGACGAATTTTCATATTTTGTCAATCGGTTTCTAGTTGAAGTTGTCTTCTGCTTAACGGTGTCGGCTGTACTTAGCTTGTCTGTTTCAGAAATAGTTTCTAAATGTAGCATTTCCTATGAGAATTTTCACAATCTGACTTCTGTCTATTTATCTCCAGGGTCTTAACCGCCGTCATATTTGGAGCAATGGCCGTTGGACAGAATAGTTCATTTGCTCCTGATTACGCAGAAGCAAAGATGTCGGCATCTAGAATGTTCGCTTTGTTTGAAAAAGTTCCCACGATTGACTCTTACAGCGACGAAGGTCACAAACCTGTAAGTATGACGTTGGTGATGCGCTACAGTGACGATGAAATATAAATGGAACAATCGTTGAACTGAAACATAGCCACCAATTATGTCATTCGGAAACTTGTATTTGTCTTGCCATCCAAGCAATTGCAGATAATACCCGGAACACTAGTTGGGAAACCTCCCCGAGATTTTCTCAACCTTCAGTAGAAGTTTTTCATTGTTTTCAAGAAAAAATGGTGGTTTCCAGGATGACGTATTCAAGAAAAAAATTCTTTTAATGTAAAGGTCTTGTTACGTCACTGTGACATTTCATCCATGACAATAACAGTTAAGTCACAGCAGTGACGCACACAAGCGAATCATATTGCAATTTATTTGCACAAGAAAACTGGTTTCGTGTCTATTAACACATCTTCAATCCTTATTCAAATAATTTTCAAGCATCACCAGTAATTCCACCAGTACACAGCTGAGGAAATTACTTAATTTTTGACAAATTGACTGAAATCTTCTGGCTTTCTAAATAAGTTGCAGTGCAGCTGATGGATCCCAGCGTTCTTTAATCGTACAGGCACACTGTAAAGGCGACATTACCATTAAATCGGCATTTTTCAACTACCCCACAAGACCGGATCTTCCGGTTTTACGCGGATACGACCTCACTGTCAAAGCCGGCCAAACGTTGGCCCTTGTGGGACAATCGGGATGTGGCAAGTCCACTACAATTCAGCTCTTGGAACGGTTTTACGATCCTGCATCCGGGCAAGTGGTCAGTGCGCCTAATTTTTGTTTTTTTTACAATTTGAGGGTGTGTTAAAATCTTGCAAAACATCAAAATACCATTAATTTAGGTATGCGATGGAGTTAATATGTGAATTCTGTATTACTGAAGTGCATCTTCTGCGCATATAATCTCATTTGCTGTTTATGAGGTTGTGCCAAAAAACATGGGACATTGAGTATTTTCTTCAGTTTTTGGACGGTACCGATATCACTGAACTTAACGTCAGCTGGTTGCGGTATCAGATGGGTCTGGTGTCTCAGGAACCTGTGCTGTTCAACCAATCAGTGAAGGAAAATATTCTGTAAGTACTGCATGGATGTGTGTGGCGTTAAAACCAGAGTGATTGATTCAGATATTGTGAATGCATGAAAATATTGTACAAAGAAGTCTGATGATGTTGGGGTTGCTGATGAAAGTTGGATGTCGAGACTTGTTCGTAGCTTTCCACTGTTATGTTGCAATTATTGTACACCTGATGTATACAGACGGATACCATTACTGTATGTTTCTCTGCACTATTTCTAGTGCTTGCTGTTCTCATACTTCGTGCAATTTTGCAATCTTACTGCGTTTTGCTAAAAACGTATCAGCATTGTGAATTTTAATGTGTATACCGGTTCGCTGGATTTGCGACCTGGGCGTTTTTTGCCGCGCTGGTGAGTCGAGCGAAGTTCAACACAATTTAACGTTTTCTTCCATCTCACCAAATGTCTTGCACTTAGAAAGCGCTCTTCTGACTCTAAGAGCCTTTCGCTTCATCCGGCGTTGTATGCACAATGGAAGAATAAGCCAGTGGTTCTTAACCGGGGGTACACGTACCTCTTGGGGGTACGAAGAACCAAAACGGGGGGTACGCAGCACCAAAATTTTCAGGGATACACGCCCTGAAAATTTGAACCAGATTTTCTTGAACATTCATCGAAATTCTCTGTAGTGTGACGTACCATTATCCATTACTTTG
>Ga0210059_1007707_pt1 | contig 17063 bp, 10 predicted proteins | sample Ectturendosymbi2_FD_188042 | JGI IMG/M metagenome (GOLD analysis project Ga0210059, IMG submission 188042) | Ecteinascidia turbinata endosymbiont from Florida, USA - Sample 2 (SPAdes) (version 2) | ecosystem: Host-associated > Tunicates > Ascidians > Unclassified | place: Key West, Florida...
TACGCATTCACTCTTCTTTGTGTTGAGTTATCGCGGCGTGATTGCATAGCTGTGGTTTTGTTGCTCCGATATTGCCGCCATACAGATTTTCAGTTTTAATGAAAGTGATTATTGGGGGACAGCGTACTTCCCAGTTTTTACTTAACACAGCTTGTATTTTCATTTATTCATTTTAGTCTTATGTTTGTCTGTTTTCTCTGCCCGTGATTTAGGCGTTCAGCTGCTTACACGTAAGCATTGCAAGCAGATTTCAGGACTGAGGATGGGTTGAGTTACATTAAATCGCTTTTCTCTTAAAAATGTGCTGATAGATTTTGACAGCGTCGTCCCTAGTGCAAGCAAGCGGAGACGGGCGCCACATACCACTCGCAACACTCCAAAGGGATGACGTAACCGAGTGCAATGAGCCAGGTCTGAGTGTTTGTTACCACACTCTCTGTCTTGCACGCCTTGACCGACCGTGATTGTAAACATCATTGGCCATACGTTACGGGTAAGTCCCATTGGGCAGGAGTGTCATGAGAGCGGAAATTTCGGCGAGTCTCAAGTGGCCTATATTATCCAAATTTAAGTAAAGTCATAATTTTTTTCTTAAAGAAAGTGAAAGCCAAAAAATGTCGGCTTTTTGCGTATCGCTGCAAATGCCACATGAAAGTTCCGCGCCGAGAACTTCTCTTCACTTAATACAGTATATCAGCGTCGTTGATTGTGCGCATTATTGTTGAAAATGTTTGGACACCTGTTTCATAGACACAAATCTACTGCTGACAAGCACGAAGGCACGACGTTTGACTGAGCACTGCGCGCTGGTGGAGTGGCATGTTATACCAAAATTTTTCAGGGAACGACCTTCGCTGTATAATGACAACAATTAGCCTTTTGTTTTTACACGAATAACTGCCTGATGGATCTGCTGAAAAGAGTTATTCTAAAGTGATGAAGATTTCTAAATCGCTCATGGCAAAATAGAGTTTCGCAGTACTTTTTTATCAATAGCTAAGAAAAAAAACAGGAAATGCGAGTTACCTTGTACGTTTTAAGAAAGTTCACGGTAGGAAGCAAACCGACCAGTAAAACATTTGCCTTTACTCATGTGCTGTTTATAAACTAAAACCAGCGAAATTATAGACCAAGTTTCACAGTTTTAAGTAAGAAAAATGTGTTGTGGTTGTGTGACGAAGTCTAAACGTTTTTGTTCGCTTATACAGCAGTTCTGTAATTTTTCATTTCTTAGATTATATTATTTTCGTCCACCTAAATCCGCACGGTGTTAAATTTTTTAAACAATATAAAAGTATAAGCCAGCTCTTGCACGCTATTGCAGTATTTTTGTATCAAATGAAAGACACGTCACTAAAGCCCTTTTTAAAATACAGAAATATCCCAAATAACGTAGCTGAAAACGACTGCCTCGGTACTGCTTCATTTATTTTGCTGAGAATGCAGTAATGAACTGTGTTAATGTCTGCACCCGAGAAACCGTAAGTTAATTTGTTTAAAAAAAGTATTTTTGCTTCAAGCACATTTGATTACAAAACCTTTGCTTCTAAGAAGCAACAATAAAAACTTACGTGAAATCGAGGTTAGTTTGTTGCTTGAACGCAAAGCTGTATCCGAAAAAGATGGAACTCGTTGCGTTTAGTGATCCACTCGTGGTGTGATTGAAGTTCCATTGAAAAGCTGTGACGAGTCTCTCGGTAGCCAAGTTGAAGCTCCACGCACAAGTACATTTAGAAAAGCAGTATAAGGCAACAAAATAAACTTCTAATAGCATTATAAATTATGATTACACGTTCAGCTTTGCATAAAAGGCAAAAACAAAATTCAGAAGTAAAACCTGTCTGAGTTTTGCTTGATTCAACCGACTCCATCAAAACTTTAAAAAAGGGTTATATGTTTTCCTTAGTTATTGTTCATCAAGAATGTCCCTTTCAATGCTTCTATTCAGTGATTTCTTTTTTGATAATCTATCAATAATTTCCTAAATAATCGCACTGTTTATAAGTTTAACGAGATGTTAAAAATGTTAAAAATCTTGTAGATTTTAAAATTTTTAAACCAAGGCTATGATGCTGATTACACCAATAAAGTTCTGTCGCGGCACTTATGAAAATTTCATACGAACTAGTCACCACATTCTCTTCACCAGAAACAAACCTTGCTTTGACAACTGTTGCTGAAAAACTGTGATCGCACGTGGTGCCTCGTTTGCACGCCTTACGTTGCCCGGGTGCGTCACTTGGAAACTTTCTTCACTGCAACGTAAAGTGACGTTCATTGAATACATCACTTAACAATTTCCTCTTTCCTTTCGACTGTGTCGCTTCAAGTCATTACTATCTGGGCATGGGACATTTCTCCCTACGGCAAATAAACGAGTCAGCACCAGCACGCTCGTGTTTATGGTAATTTTCGCCTTACTTGTGTAACTAAAACTTTGTGCTATTGCAACCAATCTTTCAAAAAATGTATTCCATTAGCAGAAGCAGTTGCAGGACAAGACATCTTCAATTTTTCTAAACGCAAGTTAGAACATTGCATTTGTGGTTTCCAGGTATTATATCCCAGTTTACACTTTCTACCCTTTAACTACCGCGTGCGCCACTTTTTTTGTAGAACTCTGTATCAACATAACTCGCCAACCGATTGAGTTAGAGAACTGTTCAAACCACCTACAGATTCGGGAAGCCTTCTAGTTCAGATTTAAAAAAAATTTTTCGTTTTGTGTTTGGAGCTTTCTGTGGGTAACGTTTTATTGGTAAATGTTTTTAGTTGTGGTTGCCTGGTTGTGGACGCCGACCCACAGAATCGTTTTTTGACTCAAGTTTTTTTTCGGATCTAGGCTATCATCCGAGTTTTAGGGCCCTTGTTTGCCTTTCTAGCATATCTGGAACCAAAATTAGGCTCAAAAAACAAAAATTGGTAAAAATTGTACTTTCACAAATGCTGACCCCGGGTGTATTGTACCAATGGCCATAACTCGCCACCCAATTGAGCTAGTGAGCTGTTCAAACCCTCTGGGGATGCAGAAAGTCTTCTTGCTTCGAATTAAAAAAAATTGTTAACTTTTGGATGTCGGGTTTTTTGTTGATGTTGACAAAATGTGGGTGTATTTATGCATATTTGTTTACATTTGGGTGACGTCATCAGGCCCTGGAAGCCAACGCCATGAGCAATTTTTGACTAGAGTTTTCATTGGATTTTAGGCTATCATACGAGTCTTTAAAGGGTTTGATTGAACTACCGTTTCTGGTTCCAAAACTATGGCCAAACGTCCGGAAATCAATTAGGGAAATCCCCAATTATCCCCTAGCTAGGAAATTCTTGAAATATTTGGAATTCTTTTGCCATAACTTTTGAACCAGAAACGCTAGAAAGTTGATCAAGGACTCAAAAGACTCGTATTATAGCCTATAATCCAATACAACTTTGAGCCACAAATTCGGCTCATTGGATCGGCCGATGACGTCATGAAATGAATTGTAATACCGACTCCAATCATGACGTCATCGAAAAAACCCCAAACCCAAAACTTAAAATATTTTTTAATTTTGAACTGAAAGACTTCACGAGTCTTTAGAGGATTTGAAGAGCTCTCTTTTTCAGCCATAATTTTCACTCCAGATATGCTAGAAAGTCAATCAAGGGCTCTGAGGACTCGGATGATAGCCTAGTTTCCATGAAAAGCTAGAGCCAATAAAACAGCTCATTGGGTTGGCACCTAGAGCCAGGTAAACTTAGCCAAAAAGGCGAAAACATCCCCTCATTATGACGTTACCCCCAGAAAACCCCAAACCCCAAACGAAAACATTTTTGTACATCTAAACTAGTAGACTTGCTGAATCCGTAAAGGGTTTGAACAGCTCTCTAGCTCAATCGGCTAGCGAGGTATGGTGTTGCAAAACTTTACAAAAAAGTGGCGCACGCGGTGTTACAATTTAAGTCAAGACTCGTGATAACATGTTTCACTCCAACAATCGCTGGCAGCAGAAAATACACAGAGGTTGTCTCAGTGCTGTCCTATGTAGAATTACCTGCCAGTTTCTGATGCATCAGAGCTTCAGCCTTCATCATATTTTGAAATTATTTTTACAATTCATGGACGTACTCCGAAACAAAATTAAAGGTAATCAGTTTTATGTACAAAAAAAGTTAACACAATATGGCATAGTCAGCAACGTTGTTTGTGCATCTTATTATTGTTGTTATTTGGATGTTTGGTATCTCAGACTTTCCGAGGTTACTACTGGGCTAAACTATCTTTCAAGAACCTTTATAGAAAAGTGCACAAGGTCGAACGGGGGACATCGCATAACGAGGGAGGACGCACAACGGAGGACGTCAAAAGCTCAGTGGTAGAGTGCCTTCCTCTCAATTGAAAATTTGTGTGTTCAGTCCCAAGCCACTGAGTGAAATGCCGTAGCGCTCTTTGGGCAAGGCATTGATTTCAAACGTCCCGGCAAGAAGCAAAATTCAGGTCTCGGGCCAAAAGTATGTTATTGGCAAAAAACTTTTGACCGGATTTTACATAATGAAAGTGTTGAAGAACGCCTATAGACGAGCAAAGTAGTTGGAAATATCCAGGGATGAAGCAACGTGTTTCGTTCAGTCAGGGCTGGACTAATCAGGCTTACCACGTGCTTGGGGTACCGGGCTATGCCTGCCCTATAGTTGAGATGGCCACCACAGACTTGAGATAAATATTGAAAGTAAATTAAAACCAACGAAGAACAGGTTACCAAAAGCCTCCGAGATACTTTCGCGTACTAGCACGTTTCCCGTTAATTCGTAATCCTGGTAATGATGCTTCACCACCACAACTGCCTTCTGTCCATCATAATCCCTCCTGTGACGGATGTACACGTGATGCTGAAGAGAATAGAATGTGAAGAGAGTTTGGTCGAAAAATACGTAACCAAGGAAAGACTGAGCGTCATCTGTACCTTTCGATAAGGTAAAGAACTGAAAAACATAAGCCGCCATTGATTATAAACCGGAAAAAAAACATAAGCCGCCATTGATTTATAAACGGAATTATGAAAAAAAAATTTGTAAGCCGCGGTCTACCATGGAATAAACACGGTATTTACATGGTGACTGTAAATTGAATTTTAGTAAATGCAGAGGACAGTCATACATGGTTGCCAGGTTGCCCATTTTTAGGTCAAATTTCAGAAATCCGGCCTTGTTTGAAGTTAGTTGGCCTAAAAAATTTTCTTTGGCCTTTTCGCCTTTTTTTGGCCTCAACTCAAGTTGGTTGGCCTTATAAAATTCGTTTGGCCATTTAACTCGTTTTTGATCCTTTTACGCTTAAAAAAATATTACTATTCCATTTTATTCGGAAACACATTTGGAAAGTATTTGCAATAAATGCTATATTAGACCGACGCCAGCGTTGTGATGTGAGTAAGATTTGAGCTATGCAAGATTCGAAATACTTTTTTTGCGTAATTATTGGAAATGTTTAGACAGTGCACACATTCCCAGTGATGACGCAAATAATTAATTTCGTGTGTTGCATGCACAAAGCAGGCTCAACGCTTGCGGACAGGTCTGCATCTCCGCGATAGAAATGCGACAATGACGTCGAGGAAGTGCTCTTATCATTCTGGTTGTAAGTACAGGAGTGAATGAGAGGTGACTTTCACATTGGTGCAGCGAGAGCTGCCAATAGATCAGTATGCAAACTGTGGCACCATTGTACCCAACTTGTGCAATCTCACGAACCATGAAAAGTAAGAGAATCATCAGTAACGAGCTTCGATACAAGGCCAAACAAGACTTAATCCAAATTTCGAAGTAAATTTCTAATGGTATCTTCATGCAATTGAGATGTTTCTACGTGACAAAGGAATAGCAATACCACAAGCGCAGTTTGGCCTTTTGTTCTGGCCTTGAAATAATCGGTTTGGCCTCTTTTTAGCACTGTTTGGCTGTTTATTGACAGTTTCATCTGGCAACCCTGCAGTCATACGATAGTGCTGCCGACATGTGCGGACGTTACAAGGACATTTAGTGAAAGCTTTGGAATGCAAATCAGTTTGGATGAAGTGCTGTGGATTGCTGTCAAGGTGTAATTGATTTTTTCCACCGTACAGCTGCTCTGCACGTTGTTTGTGGTCTCAGCTACTACTTGGAGATTTCTAGAAGATTGCATTGGAAATGAAAAAGTGTTGAAGTCACTTTTAGACACCAGGTTGAAAGCACAAGTGGTGGAATTGCAGCAATTTCAAGCACTTTTTTCAAATGCTGTGCGCTTTGCATCATTTATTAGATGACCAACTGAAAAAAATTGACACTAGAAAAGAGGTATAGAATAGTACAAACAAGATGTGTGAACAAGAATTTGTGTTCATGCTAAATTTTTGGAATGAATTTTTAGAAAAACTTTACTGAATAAGTCAACTTCTTCAGAGTGAAAATATGATTTTGCAAACATGTGGAGATTTTTATTCATCATTGGTAGACCAGTTGCACACATCAAGAGATGAGTTTGAGAGATTTGAATCACTTGCAAGGGCCTGCTCTGAGATGTTGAACACAAATCCAGGGATACACGTTGGCGAATAAGAAAATTCCCAACCTGGGGTGGACGGGGCGTCGCCTCGCCCCACCCCTATTTCAGAAATACCGTGTGGCCTCCCTCTGAGAATTTCGCATTTAGCTTTTGCATTGTTTTGTTAAAAAGGTTATGAACCACTCTAGAGCCACCTCAAATAAGCTCTGAAGTGATACACATTTTTTTTCATATTAAAGCAAAGTTTATGTGCAAATGTGCCAAATAGACCCCTCAACAACTTTAATGCGTGTAGATAAAGTTCAATTTAAAATCAAATGACTTCAAACAATTTAGAACGTGAAATTAACTTTCATGCAGAAGCAAATTCCCAGTCGAAATGAAACATTTAACTTGCCTTCAGCGAATAAAGTTTTTGTATAGCAAGTGCAAAATATAGGGCCACTTTTTATATATAACGTGAACAAATATAGAGGTCAGTAGCCCCTTTAGCGATGTTTTGGGGCCCTTTTCAGAGTTTGCCCGGGCTTCTAAAATCTCATATCCACCCTGTTCGCAACGATTGAAACGCATCAGATGTCATTCTCACTGCCAAAGACAAATACCCCATCTCCGTACATCCACTTTTTATGTAGTTGTTGAGACGATAGAAATTGAAATGAGGAGACGAAAGGTGTACAAAAACTAGTAGACAGATTCTCATGTTGGATAGATGTTCCTAATGTCAAGCAATAGGGTGTTAATTTCCAATTATCACAAAGTGACAGGTATTCAAAAGCTTGTCACATACTCACTTATGCTGATCCAGATGACGTTGTCCACAGAGCTTCAGCAGTTCCACTCATATGTTTTTCATAAGTCCAATACAACCAAGAAAACATGTTTCACTCACACAGAACTTTACAAAACAATTACAGAAGACAAACTAGATAGTGCTTTTCAAAAACATTGAAACTACCTTTGCAATATTATTAACATTAACGGTTGACAACTGCCCAACAGAGTGATGTTTCTCACAACGCAAGCGTGTAAAAAAAACGATAAGCTCAGATGTGTTTCAAAAGACTCAACTCGCAATGTAAATTGATAATGGAAGCAGATATTTTGAGAAGTATTACTTTCAAGGATGTTGTCAGTGATTTTGCAAAAATAAAATTTAGAAAAATGCAGTTCAGGTTATGAATGCAGGAACTTTGAATACATTCAATTTGTGAAGCACTCGAATACATGTTGTATTTTCATTACTGCAAACAGTATTATATGTCAGGTTAGACAGGTCAACAACTATAAATGACAGGTTCTGTCCTATGAAAGAGGGGGCGTCAAAATCGGGCAGTGGTTAAGGCACCAGTAAGCCTTAATCCGGCCTTGCTCATCTTTTCATAATTCCGAAATGGTCGTGTTTGATTTCCCAGATCAGTCGACAACAAAGAATATGTCCAACAATGTGTTGCTTGCCATGCATGAATGCAATAGGCTATTTTTTCCACAAACATAACAGCAAAAAGAATTAGTTGTTTTTATACAAACTTCGGTTAATAAAAATATCCGCAACAAATTATTGTTGCTGTATTTAACTCAACAATAATTTCTCATGATTTCAAAAAGTAATGGAACTTCCTGTCATAACCTTGCGCAATAGTCCTTAACTGGAGGTAGTTGTACTGTTAACTCCTATCAGACAATTACAGGAAGACTGCGGAAGGTGGTGATTCAAAACTCATTTCAACAGTTTCTTTCAAAATATTTCAACTGTATTGAAAAAACTATTTACATTCTTACACAACCTGTTTTGATATCAAATCTGAAATTTGTCACATTTGCAAAAATGCTACAATAATTCAGTCAGGGTGGTAGTGGAGAGTTCCAGTATTCAGGCCAGGGTTCCCAACCTTACTGACCATGTAACCCTTCAGCATTTCGACAGATGACCATGCACCTTTAAAATTTCTTATGACAAAAAGCCTGAGTAAAATAAAACATTCGTTGAATTTTTAATAGAACTTCTCGATTTTTGGGACTACAAAAGTAGACTCGCTGTGATGTCGAAAAATTAATATATTTAACAATGAGCATATAATGATATTTGTAAATAATGTTTACTAATATATGTAGAAATACTTGAAAACAAATAATATATAAATATATTTTTCGCTTCAATTGCTAACCTAAATGTACTCCTTCACATTGGCAAATGTACCCCTAGGGGTACATGTATCCCAGGTTGGGAACCTCTAATCTAGGTTATGTGTGCTGTGCCAAATAATTTGATAAATCCTCACGGTGATGAAGAAAACGCGAAAGAATCATACTATGTGCCTACAAATCTATTTTTGTTTCTTTCCTCTGAAAGTTATTCCACCGTTTAGCAGGGATAATCCACTACGTTAAAAGTAGAATAAAGTGGCATCAATAGCAACAGAAGATATCACCTGCATTACAGAATTGCACTGGGATGGTATGTTTGGTCTGTTTTGAAGTTACGTCTTGAACAAGGCAGTGCAATTGAAATTCTGCTGCCACTTGTAGGTTTCGAAAAGCTATAGTTTTGAAATTAGTCAAAACATTGCTGGTGCTGATTTTTTCACCGTACCAGCACTACCAGAAAAATCGTTCCGGGAATCATATCATAATTGAAGACTGTACAGTAAATGCACAAGAGAATGAACGCTTTCGCGTTCTTCAAAACTTCTTCAGAACTTTTTTCCAGAATCGCTAATGAATATTACTGCTTGGATACTTCACACAATGACATACCTTTTTCGAAAAGATCGTTCAGAGGTCAAAGTTTGGTTCTCTTCATGAATTCATATCTATCTTGAATGCAAGATATTAACATCTACGTTCTCTAAGGTCCTTTCTTCTTTCAAAGCTGCTAACCATGAATGCAACGAAACTTTTGTCTTACAGTGGTTCTAAATTTTGTTAACGACCCACTGAGTCTATTGTGCCTAAAATCTTCACCCACTTGCTTATAGCTGCCGTCTGGTGCAAAAATATTTGAAAATTGTTCCTGGTTGATTTTCAAATATTTCTATATAATCAATTTGATTTTTTCACAAGTTTCACAACACAAATAAAGATCTTTATCATTGTTTTCTTCTATAATGATTACTACTTGGAACTTCGTTATATATTCCTTCCTTTTAAATGCAACTTGTGTATTATTTTTAAGAAATCATAACAGCAAGTTTTTGAAATGCAAGATTATGTGAATCTATAACTGAAGCATTTTTTCTACGATTTTTTTTCACTGTTTTTTCGTACCTTGAACAACTAAGACGTCCAGTTTAACCAACATCATTCAACCCGAACGTGCAGTCACACCCACGCACACAACTCACTCATGAAAAGGAAAATGTAGAAAAAAAACTCCGGTGAGAAATAAACATCTTACGTTCTTTGCCCTATACACCATTGAAAATCCTAGCTCTCCCAATTGAAGTTTGTATGAAGAAACTGAAGAATTTCCAGCACCTGTCAAGCAAACCTCGTTGGTCAATCAATTACAAATTTCAATATTCTTAGTATTGCAAGATTTTTAAGATTCTACCTCAATCAATGTGTGCATTTAGCAATTGAACAACTCCCAGCGTTGCCAAGCAATAGGACGTGCCATGCAACAAGATGAAGTTTCAACAGCAGGTGACTGTATACGAAATCATAGATTACTATAGAATAAATGGCCAATCCATTGTCTCCGTCACACCTGACTGTGACTTTACTGCAACCTATCGACAAGCAGGCAAAGGTAATGGTTTATGTACATACTGTAATAAAATCGAGGTATTTCTGCACAATCCTGTAGGCCTCCCATAAGATCTATTACCCTACGTCAATTGTTGATGAAACCGTAACTTGAATGTCATTCATTCGATCCAACTTTTGGATGTATTACAAATGGCTCTCATGGGGCTTGTCACAGACCTGACCAAGTCAAGGCTATTCTCTATTTTGCAATCTCTGGATCGGTTGTATTGTGTCCTTGCTGTGTTTGGTGGCAACAGAATTTTTCTGCAAGATTTACACTACAAAAATACTAGCAGAGAGTAACAAGATGTCTTTCATTTGTGATGAGTTGTCAGATTTGTCGGAGAAAGTGGGCTACTGAAAGAGCTTGTTTTTATTGACTAAAGTCGAGTAGACTCTAGATGAAGTGCAGTCAAATAGTGCGTGTCCGCCAGCATTTTGCAGGCTAAACACAGACGAAACGACAGCAGAATTGGACAGCAACGCAGTAGTTAACTTCGTGTAACGATTTTGTTCCACGTCAGTCCAGATGACAGCTCCCTTATAGGAAACCGATTTTTTCCAGAATTGGTTGAAACATATACAAAAAGAAATTTACACCCTTGAACTTCCGAATCATTGGGGCTTAATTGCCATTATTTAGCTGTAATTAGGCAATGCATCGACTTCCAGCTGCATGAGTAAAGCAGCGTTGCAAGACAAAGATTCTTCTCCTTCATTAAAGGAGTAGCTATGACTTATTTTGGATATAAAAGTAGCACATCTTAACGCAACTTCAGGGTCTAAATAGCCGATTTTAACAAACCTATTTATTAGCATGTTTTTCCAGTATGTTCTGGTTGCATTTACCAAACTTGTTCTATGTTTGTGTATGTCAGAATCGCAAAATAAGCGAAACTTTCCCTTGATCACTTTTACGAAGAAGTGCTATATAGAAAAAAATATCGGCTGCACGGGAAGCACCTTCCAATGTAATGGTCAAGATTGCAGTCCTGAGTTGATTGACGATTTCTTCAAGTCCAGTAAAGTTTCGTACATAGTAAACTCTTTTGTCAGAATCTTTATTTCCTGTTGCAATTGTCTGCCGAAGTAAGACACAGTGTGATCATAGGGAAGCAATAGTATAGTGCGTGATCCAAACACTATGTCATGTCAAATTTGCAATCACACCTTTTTGGTCAATCACGACCCATTAGTTTGGTCTTTTGGAGGCATTAACTGCAACAACTATATCTCAAATGTCGTTTCAAAGTATGCCATACACTTAATAGAAAATAGATGTATCATCTGCAGAAGCAAAGTCGAAGATTTATCACATGAAGTGCTGAGTTTGGTTCAACCCTATTTAGCGACAAAACTCGCCAGCGTTTATCCACTCGCGTTGTTTGCTGTGCACGATTCGACGCAATCCCAGCTTCACTGGACGCAAAAAGGATGTTGGCTTTTTGTTTAGATACTTTGATCCCGTGGAAGCACACTTATGAGGTAGTATTTAAGCACTTTCATGGAGTGAAGTAGGTTCTTGTTTTGCCTGTGATTACAGTAAGTCATATGATGCCGAAGAACCTAGCTGACGTTACATGTGTGACGCATACACTTGGGAAGACGCACAAAGGTGATGTGATGTTAAACTTGCTTCGCTCCGGTTAATTTGTGCTGAATTTCTATTCGTTTGTTCTTCCATAAATAGAAACATCGTTTGGAATGTGCAAGCTAAGTGGTCAGCGTTTGACGTAACCAAATTTAATCACGTATTGAACGCAAAGATGTAACGGTAACTTCTTCAAAAGAGTTCAGGGCGAACGTCAAAAAACTACTTAGTCACCTAAAGACCTTTACGAATACGAACATCACCGACGGAAAATCAACCAAACTAAACAGTTGCCTCGTTGCTTGTAGGCATAACAAGTGTTATCTCTAGAGCAGCGTTTTTTACACATTTGTGGGTAACGAACCCTTAGTACATCTCAATAAAGTTACGGAACCCTTAAAGAAGAAATGTTGCAATAAATAGTCGAAATTAGGTTTTAATCATCGTTGTACCAATGGAAACGTCTGCAAAGCCGAGTACCCCTTTCCAAATTTCGGAGCAAAGCTACTGATCCTTTAAATCACATTCACGGAGCCCTAAGGCCTTAGGAATTCACAAATCACATGTTAAGAACACCTGCACTAGAGTTTGATCAATTTAATGGCAAAGTTGTTATGGTGTGCAAATAGAAGTAGCATAATTCCCTTGGTATTATACTGGATTTCGGCGTTTAATAATTAATGTGCAACTTTTCATAGATTAACTGAGTCCCACACATGAAAAACTTTATTTGTACAAGAATTAATGTAAAGAACAAAATTGTGAATGACAACTAAGAGATAAAGGTACAAATTATGCTCACCCTGAGCTCCGATTGTTTTATTTTATTTCCAATTCCTATAGCAAATGTTGTAATGCCCAAAGAACGGACGTAGTTTGCGCTTTGTGGTAAGTACAGTGGATCGCTTGATCTGCAAACGCATAAATGTTTGATAATGTATACTTTCATGTCATCTTTTGTGTACACTCATTGCTTTGTTCTCTGATCAGCAAAAACAAACTTGCTAACTATCGAATTTCATCCACACGTCACTAAAATGCTTACTGAGTAAAAAGTCAAATAATTTTTAAGTTTGTCTTTGTCTTTTCCCCAAGCCTTGTACACCACTAATAAGCTACGAAGACTAAAAGTGCACTGTGAATTCCAAAGTTAGATGATTGCATATCTCGTGGCAGAAAAAGATAACAACACGCAGCAAACTTTGTAACAGCTTTTCAAATGCTAAGCTGCCGTCTGAGCCGTATCTGCCAGTATACTCTTACCAATAAAATAAGAGTTTCGATCCTTCCAAAAAGAAGAGAGAATAAAAGTGCGTAAATCTCATGCAATACTCTATCAAAAATGCGTTTAAGGAACAGAAAACTTGCAGTATCACCCGTGCATTGATTTATCATCACTGATTCACCATCAGCGTATAGATAGTAAACAATACTCATTTCGCGTGACAATTCTTCGAAGCAAAATAACTTCAAAATTAAGTGAAAGTACAGCGGTACATTTGAATTTCTGTCCTAACTTTCGACTTAAAAGTAAATTATCATTGTCCGCAAAACCTTTAAAGTACATCTCTGAAACACAATAACTGGCGAGACTTACGTTCAGCGCGACCTTTAACACTTTTTGCCTCTGAGAAACCCGATACATGGCTGATCTCTCTCGACTTGCAAATATTTGTTATTAATCAGAAAGGTGTACAGCATATTGTGACTGCAATGGGTCTCCCAGTGTCGTTTTAAGATAATCGAACGAGTGAAGAAGAATACAAATGTTGAAAATATTAATCAAAAGTGTCTAAGTGCAAAAAATATTTCGAATGAGACTTCAGATACATTAAGTCCTTTACGGTTTCTTTATCACAATTTAACCTTTCGTTCATATCAGTATTTTCGATCCTCGTGTTATAGCTTACAAGAGCTACAGATGATGCTAGCTCTTCGACTCTTTTGCCCGTTTTACAATCGTTTGAGCTGCGCTGCCTTTGTATAAAGCCAAGCAAGTTTCAGTGTGCACTATCATCATAGTTATCAAAACTCTGGATGTTCAACAAATCGTCAAGAAGAAACAACAATGAAAGAGTAATTGTACTCGTGTTTATCAAACAAATTTTAAATTTGCAACGAGTGACCAAAAGAAGAAAAGGTTATTTGCTATTTCGAAACATCAAATTACAGAACATAAAGCTTTCGAAAATGTCAAAAACGTTCATAAACAGATAGTTCCTCGCACCCAAAATATAATTAAATCACTAATCATTAATTCAGGAACAGTTTCAAATGAGCAATCGACACCACTGCCCCCACTGCGATTTCCACGCACTGTTGTTTTCCGTGATTTTTCGCTCATTGACCAATTTCTTTTTTTAATTACCGAAAAAGGTAAGTCAACTCGGTCATAGTGCTTTCTTCATTGATAAAAAATAGCCGAAAACGAAAAAAACGACGTTTTTAAGCTATTTCGAACAAATGACCCAAAATTTCTCAACGAAAACAGTTACAAAGTTTGCAGCATACTATACGCAATCGATGATTAAAGTTTCACTAATATTCTTACAATACAACTTGCAAAACTCACAGATACGAGAAAACGCTTCCAATTTAACCTATTCTATTTCTTAAGTCAGTTTAGTGCTACTGAAGGCGAAGAGGAAAAGACACGAACCTTAAGCCATGAACTTGCTCATAAAATACAATGTCAGTGAACCATATATCGTAGTCACAATCCACACTTTTGTAGCAACCTACCACACGCTTTACAGTCTAATGAAGCCATTTTGCTCTTGCACTTTGGCTCTGTACAAGAATTTTCAGATAACTTAAGAATAACTATTTTAAAGAAGAGTATATAATAATGTGATCACATCAAATATACCAATGTCCAAAATTCTCGTTATTTCTATAATAAACAGATTGTTGAAATGTCCTTAATTTACTATTACCAAAAAACTTAAGGATCTTTTGTTGCCTCTGTTAATGGAATGAACTACCTAAGTTAAAGGAAGTATACTTCCTCACTTCTCAACATTGTAACTGCATGACCAAGTTGTAAAATGGAAGCCCTTGTAGTACTATTATCAAACTCTAAATATGTTCAACCAGTCTGGGAGTAGTCCCGTCCTCACAGGGTGGGGCTTTGGTGGGCTTAACTCTCCAAACAAAGCTCCAAGTCATCCAAATTGAAATATTGAACAAATTAAATCAGTGGAGTTTTTTCCAAATTTTAGAATGTCAAATGCCTTGCACAAGCGTAAAGCCCACCTACTGTAGACTTTCTGGCGACGGTTATGCTGGAAGTACAAAGGAAACATACGCCAACCCAACTTCACGTTATGTTTTTCTTAAACTCTGCCCTTGCACATTGTCAAGGTTTCTGAATACGTCACGTAGAATGTAGTGATGCAATGTCATATGTGTGTTAAGCGTACATTCATGTTCATTTTTGAAACAACGCCATCAGGGCTGGAAAATCAACACATTTATCAGAGGACACTGGTCGAATAAATAAAAAGTGAAGAGTCACCAACATCCAACCGATAAGGTTCGTCGAATAAATAAAAACGAAAACAACACAGTTCTACATAATCTTCCATAGAGCTGCGAAGTCGGAACAAGCAAAATTTTTCTAATAGAGATCGATTGTTATTCGAAGTTAACTCTTGCTGAAGTCGGGTATATACAAACGTCTTTTAGACGACAGGTGTTACTTTTGAATACTCCTTACCAGCTACATACATACATGGCCCATGCCGTCGCGTTCTCAACGATCAGAACGGCGAAGACACGAGAACATTTGCGGAAAGTTCTTACACAACGCAGTTGCAAGTACCAGGTTACAGGCAATGTAACTGCACAACACAAGAATTGTCCTTCGAGCGCCTTCGACGATCGCTAGGGCAGAGATTTGTTTAGGGTGTTGAAGAGACCGCCCGTTTCTCAACCCCCGCACTTGGTGTTCGACGAAGTTGTTCCGACTGAAGGAGGGAAACATTCCAATGTGGATGCAATCTTCGTCGGAGTCCGGTCGTGTTGACCCTTGCCTTCCCTTACCAGCTAATAATGCTGAAACTGTGACAAATCAGTCAAGAATTGCTTGGAAACGCAAAGATAAACTTAAATTGTACCATTCATTCATTTGCATACCAGTTTTTCCTCTGGGGAGGATCGCGGGCATAGCAACCCACGGTCAAAAGCATTCTCAGATTGCTCTTGCTGGTTCCGCACCAAGATGGGACCAATCATGGCCAAAATATTAATCACGCGGCCTGGTTTTTAGACGACATTTGGGCCACCTTCCCATGGGTGTGGTCAGAAGGACGTGCATCGCCAACCTTTCGTGGTATATACTGGACACATGGCCGGGATATCTCCATTCGAAGATGTGGCTCAGCATTCAAGGCTTTACTAATTTCACAGCTGAGCGCTTTGTCGCTAAGTGGCAACTTTTCGTAAAAATCCCCTCTCTGCCGCTTGCACTTGAGATAGCATTCTTACCGCCATAACCCAAGATTCATGACCACAGGTGAGGGTCGGAATAAAAAACTGATGGCTTTAAGGTGTGTGAAGGTTAAGAGTTTCTGGCCACATAGCCATAAAAGTTACGCAGAAATTCGTCTCCTTTCCCAATCCGTGCGTCAATCTCCTCGTTCCGTCTTCCGTCAACCGTGAATACCGCACCAAGGTACTTGAGCTTCTCAACCTGCTGCAGTGTATTTCTCCAAATTCCCAGCGTATACTGCCTTGGGTTTCAGGAGAGACATAACACGTCGGTCTTTTCAGAGCCGATTTTCATTCCCGCTTGGTCTCACGTAGCAGAACACTGATCAAGTTTATGTTGAAAGCCCCGTTCCAAAGATGCAAACAGTACCACATTGTCTGGAAAAAGCAAACGGTTTATCTTTCAACTTCCAACAGTGACACCCTTGTCGAATCAGCTCTGATTGTCTTTCCAATTCATAGATTATGAAGAGGAATGGTGGCAGCATATACCCTCGTTGGATTCCAACATCCACGATGAACGGTTGTGACTTGACTCCGCCGACATGCACGCAAACTTCGGAGCAGGAGAATACAGTGACTTGACGGCCAGTGACAGGGTCCTTCAACACTGCAATCCCGCAGCACTCCCCAAAGTCATGTTGAACTAAAGACGGTTGTTGTTAACCTGCTTCAGTTCTTTGTTGAAAATGTTGCCAAGCGTATTAAGTCTAT
>Ga0210059_1007708_pt1 | contig 17062 bp, 16 predicted proteins | sample Ectturendosymbi2_FD_188042 | JGI IMG/M metagenome (GOLD analysis project Ga0210059, IMG submission 188042) | Ecteinascidia turbinata endosymbiont from Florida, USA - Sample 2 (SPAdes) (version 2) | ecosystem: Host-associated > Tunicates > Ascidians > Unclassified | place: Key West, Florida...
ACATCTGGCCCGCGGGCCAGATGTGGCCCGCCACAACATTTTCAGTGGCCCCCAGAAACACTCAGGAAAATCTTCAAATCTAAAATTTCCTCCAACTTCTCATTGTAGATGTTAGTGCTAACTGCTGAGGCTATATAAATCGACACTTGCTTCTACTCACATAAGAAGGTACGGCCCTCTACTAAAGCAACCTTCTCAAAGTGGCCCCCAAGCAAAAATAATTGCCCACCCCTGATCTAAAGTAATAAAAATATTTGACTAATTAGCTGATTAATTAATTTGTTTATTTTAGATCATAACTTTTGAACCAGAAATGCTAGAAAGTTGATCAAAGGCTTAACAGGACCTGGACTCGAGCCTAGTTTCTAATGAAACTTCAACTAATTACTTTGGCCTAGCGGTTGGGCCCCAGGTCAGGTAACATGAGGTAAAATGACCCACAAACTAGTTCACTTATGATGTCACTCACAAAAAATCCGCAATCTCCAACCAAAAATTTTTTGAGTGCAGACGAGAAGACTGGCTGATCTGTTTGAGTCCTTGAACAGCTCTCTAGCACAATCAGTGGAAGAGCTATGGCATTGATAAGGCAACCGAAAACTGCTGGTTTTAGGCTGAAATCCAGGTACGATATATTCGTAGACTGCTCTCAAAGTGTTAAGTTTGAGCAAACATGATAAACTTACTCATGAAATCATCTAAAATATTATATCAAGGCATTTTTAGCAGTGGTGCTATACAGGTAATAAAGACTTGCAATGAACTGCTAAACGGTTTGCTCATGGACAGTTACATCAATGAAAACTAAAAACTCTTTACATTCATCGAATAAAGATATTTTGTTTTGTGCTGATCAATTACACTGATGCAATTAGAGTAAAAATTCAAGATTTCAAATGTATTCTATCAAGTAAATTTAATGTATCAAAAAATACTAAAATGTCAATTATCAACATATGAAAATGTGGAGCATTTACAAAGCAATCAAACTCAAACCTTGTCAGAGTGTTGAAATTCTCACTTACAAATCCATATACTTATAAAATATTTGTGAGAATATTGATAAACATATGAGACACAAACACAATACCAGAGTCAATGCAGACATGCCACTGACACTATTATGAATGACCACACCCTTATTGAAGTTCTTTTCATATAACTCATATTTGAATTTGACAGGTAACCTCATGACAATACCAAAACAAGCTGTGAGGAATGAAGTTTCATTATATGCTTTGCTCTTTAATGCACCATGTATATGTATGCAGTGTATTAATTTTTGCTCATAAATTATCTTGCATAATCTCATGCAAGCCCTAAGAAATGCAAAACCTCATGCGAATCATTAAATATAAGTACTTAACACTTCCTGGTTCTCATGAAAAGGCTGTTTTGGTTATGCAATAAATGGAATCATTTGAAATTTTCCATAAAAGTGATCTTGAGATTAAAAGAATCTTGAAGGCTATTAATACATTAATTGATTGATGGCTTTATTTTTTCATATGACTTAACACTCAGATAATCAACAGAAACAATGTAAAAAGCCATCACGCTAAAAATTAAGCAATCTTCAGTGGAAATTAGATTGAATGAAAACACAATGGCAATACAACTGATCAAGTTAAAAATGATTGTTGTTGTGTCACATACGACTGGTGAAAGACCATGAAAGTCATCTAGTCAATCAACTCCCTTAGAAACTTATTGTCAAGTGGTGGAAAACAGTTGAAAATAACATAAGCACAGTTAGAAAACAAACAAAGTATGTTTAAAATAGAACAATGGACCAATTTAATTTTAACTAATATTGTTTCTTATGAATTTGAAAGTATGTTCTGTGGCAAAGCACACGTAGCACAGAATAAAAGTATGTCACCCTTAATTTTTGCACTTCAAAATTTAACACCAAAGCCTTCAGTGACCACCAGTTGTTATGGTTGTATGGCATATAAAAATGTTTTTGCTAATAATCAGCAAAGTGAATTACTTGACACTTGCTACTTTCAAACACAGTGAATAGACTAAAAAGATTGTCTTCATAATGCATCTTAGATGAAAGGCCTGAATTTTGTCTAGTTCACTGATTCTCAACCTATGGGTCGCAACCCAAAGTTGGGTGGCCTGACAATTCTTCTGCATCACTTATTTTTTTGTAAACATCATGATGTTCTTGAATAGATTCTAAAAGTGAAAGAGTCTTCATTTTGTTCGATTCAAGTGGATGATTCCACAGATATTGCAGGTCTGCCGCAGCTTTCGGTTTTTATTCGCTACGTCAATAATGTGGCTGTATTAGAATATTTGTTATTTTGCAAAACACTGAAATTACACACGAAGGGTGCGCCAACATGGATGCTGATCATAAAGCATTGCTGCGGCACAAGGAAGTGCGGTGGCCATCACGGGGATGTGTACTGAAGCATGTTAGTGATCTGCAAAAGGGAATTGCTATCTTATTGAGGCAACAATTTTGTGGAATTAGCTGAAAAATTTTATCAAAAAGATCTAACGCAAAGGTTGCTATCTTGCAGATATATTTAACTCTCTGAACTGCTTGAGTTTATCTATGCAAGGAGTTGATTTTACAGTAATTGATCATGCCGATAAAGTTGCTGCTTACTGTACTACAAAAAACTCATTATCTGGAAAAGCTGTGTGACCCGCGACTGAGTAAGATAAGTTCCCTGAACTAACGAACTATATTTGTGACAAAGAAGTTGGTATTAGGCAAACTATAATCGGACACCTGGAATAGCTTGCCCAAAAGTTTGTGGACTATTATGGTGAAATTCTGGTGCCTACTAATGAAAATGATTGGATAATTAAAGTGATCTATTTGCTGGCACAGATCTGCCTCAATTACCCCGCCATGTTGCTAAAGAGTTTATGGACTTTACGGTGGAAGTAACAAATCGTATTACTTTTTGTGTCCTTCAAAGAAAAATATCCAAAAGATTCTACAAATATCCACTGTTGGGCTTCCATGTACAACGTGTATCCAACAGTTTCAAACTTTGTGATTGAAAAACTGATTCCGTTTGCGACAACTTAGCTTCGTGAAACTGGATTCAGTGCAATGTGCATACTGAAACCAAAGCATCAAAATCGGTTGGAAGTTTAAGCAGCCTGCAGCTATGCTTAATTTAATGCCATGATTTCAAAAACTCGCAAAACCCGCATACACAGCTTCTTCATTAGTGCAATAATAAAGTGATTGGATGAATAAATGTTCAGTAAAATTGATTGCTATGTATTATCAACGTAATTCTATCATCATGAAAAAGTCCACTACATAGCTTTTAACATATCAGCATTCATATGCTTGGGTCACAAGATTTTACCAATTTGATTTTGTCTGCAAACTTGGGTCGCTTTGAGAAAAGGTTGTGAACCACTGGTCTAGTTGACTGTGTTATTCAAAACGAATATACACCTTACCAAAAGATCTTTTTAATTCATAAGCAGCTGTGTGTGACATGTATGACACTCTATTACTATTGGATGGACATGTGTGTTAAGCTCTGATAGGTAGTTCTATTGATATGAGAATTTATGCTATGAATAACTTGTGTGAAGACTTAGAATTACTTTAGATAGAAATGACAAAGCCTGGGATCAACGTATGATTCATCAGTTAAAGCCCGGATAATATTTTAAAACCATTTATTAGTTACCACAGCAATCTAGATTGATCAACTTGTCAGTAGCTAAAGCAAATAATAGGGTTTGGTTTCAATTAAACACACAGCATGAGAAAATACGGCCTACAGAAAAGGACAAACTACCTCAAAGAATATATGGCTTTATTTAACTGATTATACTATTTCAAATAAGTAACAGAAGTAGGTACTCTCCACAAGGAGGGTAAGCAAGGAACCACGTCAAAGAATGATGCAAAAAAATAGCAAGAATACTACCAATGTTCTCAGTAAAATAATGGCGTCGTGTTGTTTCAAGCATTATTAGGTTTGTGGATTTGCTTGATCATTGGCATCAGTCAGTTAGTTTAAATCTTCAAGCAAAATCCATTGTTTGGGAATAATGTATTTTCCAGCATTTGATTTCATTTTAGTCTTAAGTTTGTTTGCTTTCTCTGACTGTACTACTTTAGCCTTTCATATTTTCACCCGCAAGCTTTGCTTGTCAGCTTTTGGGATTGAGTATGATTATATGTGAAACATATTTCCTATTAACAATTTTGCTGCTTGATTCCTTGCTTACCTCCCTTGTAGAAAGTACTTACTTTAATAAATGCTGTGTATGCAAGTTTGAATCATTGCAAAAAGATGAAAGCAGAGCACAGTTGGCTAAACCTGGAAAGCTTGCAAAAAAACTTACGTTTGATTAAAGTAAAAGTTTCACTTCATTTTTCCATAGGCTAGATTCTATTATGCAGTAGAATTTGCCCAATTTGTCACCTCAAGGAGAATTGAAAAAAGTGACGATTTAGGCAAAGTGATCAATTATGCAAACAGGTGAGAACTCTATCATGGAAGCTCATGATATACTTCATCATAGCAACTTGTATACACAGTGCTATTATTTGCAGTAAAATGCAAGTTTATGACGTTATGTGTGAATACAATAATTAGTTCCTCTACTCCAGAGGTGTACAACCTTTTGTTATTGCCGGCCGCATTACTTTTATTTATATGAAGTACGGCCGCCAATGAGTTCGAGATATATTTATGAGATACGTTTAATTAAAGAATAGGTTTTATCAGGTATATGTTATTTATTTGTGCCTAAAAGTATGATAAAATGTGAAACATTTTAATGAATTTATTAAAAGAAAAGTTTGTTCGACTGACGACTGATCCATGTAGACTGATTTTCTTGCATTGTTTGTATTTGTTTTGCTTCAATATACGCCAGCACGGCCACCAGATCTTATATTTTAAATTACATGTGGACGGCCACAGATTTCATTATGGAAGGCTGGCCGGCCGTACGGCCGCAGGTTGTGCACCGTTCCTCCACTCTATATCTGGACCCCTCCATTTAATCTCGCACCTTTTAAATCTTCAACAAAATGTAAAGGCTTCTTGCATTCTCTCAATGGGGAGTCAGGCTGCGCTTCGCACCTAGTGTACAAATTAGATAAACAAATTACGAAGTGCAAGTTGCAACAATTATCAGATGACGTTCCTTAATTTGTTTGAATTTCTACACGTACTAGCTTCTTAGGGATAACACTAAACGGAGGGCCCATAGGCGTAGCCAGGGGGTCAAAAGGGGCCATATCCCCCTAAAATGTTTAGAAAATATAGTCATTTTGTGCTTTGAGAAGCGTTTTTCCAAACAAAATAGTGTTATTCACCTAAAATCAGACACTTTGGCCCCCCAAGTTTCTGAGCTGGCTAGTGGCTACGCCACTGGGAGGGCCGTGTTGCCAAATGAAAAACATGAATTTTTAGCAGGCTGGCGAGCTGCACAGAAGGGCGGCCCGGCAGGCTGCACTACAGGACTGGCCAGTGGACTCCACATTAAGGCAAGCCGGCGGGCTACACATTAAGCTGGTCTGCGGAAAAGGGTGGGCAAGAGAGCTGTCCTTTTCTGCAGCCCGTCCCGTCCGTTTCCGCAGCCCGCCGGACTGCCTTTTTATGCAGCCCACCGGCCTGCCCTTCTGTCTTCTGTGCAGCCCGCCGACAATTCACGTTTTTCATTTGGAAACACAGCCCTCCAGCCAGCTCGACCTGCCGGCCCTCCAATTAGTGTTATCCCTGCTTAGACATCAAAAGCGGAACTGCAACCTTACGATGGTGATCTTCAATTATTAGCTGGGTGACGTGGTGGTCACTTGGTAAAATAAGCGGATGCCTTTGAGAAAACGTCATTGAAGACATGTTCAGTCTCCCTCCAACTCGAACAACGCCATCTTCGAGCATAGGGTTGAGTTTTCGCAGTGATCCCGGGAATCGCTTCTTTCTACCTGTGGTAGACTGCAAAAGAGATATTTCGCGAGAAAAATTTCGCGTTGAACCACCTTGAAGATCTCTAGCTGGGCCGCTTCCAATTCATCGACGGTTAAAGCACCAGTCAAACCGTCTTGGTGACATAGTAGCCTCTTGAGGTGCAATATCCAAGCTACAGCGGTTTGTAGTTTGTACCACGAAGAGTAGCGAGAAAACCGCAGGGAGAAACTCTCACTTCCATTAACTTTTATAGCTGTCTTGTGCGATGGTAAGACCAGAAATTCTTCTGGAAGATCGGGAAAGCCACGAGGGCTTTTGTCCAACTTTCTTGCGCATGCTTCAAAAACGAGGGGACTTCAAACCAACTATCATTAGTTATTAATTCAGACGCAGTCAAACCTCTGGTGACGTGATCAGCTACATTAGACGGTGAATCTATCTCCATTGAGCTGGATCTGGGGCTTGCTCAATCTTCGCCAGTCTACTTGCCACAAACACAGGAAAGCGTTTATTAACATTGTTTATCATCATCAGGACTGACAACGAATCGGTCCAAAATACAGAGTCGCATTTCAAAGTGTGCAACTCGGCACGAATGAACTTATCAACCTGTACAGCCAGAGTTGCAGCCATTAGTTCCAGTCGAGGGATGCTGACGGTTTTCAGTGGAGCAACGCGAACTTTAGCAAAAAAATGTGCAATGCACCTCACCCTTCTCGTCGACTACACGAAGGTATGACACAGTACCATATCCTTTGGATGAAGTGTCTGAAAAATGATGAAGTTGTATATTTTCAAACAAATCGGTTTCCACATTCCGCGGGATCATGCACTGGGGAATATTTATAGTAGACAATTTCGGCAAATCCGTCAGCCAACATTTCCACTGGTCGAGCTCGAGCGGCGGGATTCTTTCATCCCAGCTAATACCTTCCCTGCACAGCTGCTGTGAAATAAGTTTACCGCTCAAAACAACCGGAGCGACCATACCAAGGGGATTGAAGACCGAACTAATAATCGACAGCAGGCCTCTTCTCGTATCAGGTTTGGATTTGAAGTGGATATCATCTGTAATGTATCGGTTATAAAATCCCATTTGAAACCAAGCACATTCTCGGTCGTTTTGCTATTCAAATCCAAATTGAGATCGGTGTGAGCACGATCGGATATATCTACCTGAGACAGAACAGAAGGTTCGTTACTCAGCCACTTTTTCAACTGGAAGCCGCCCAGTTTCAGTAATTCAATCAAATCATGAACCAACTTTCGCGCCTCTTCCACACTGTTTACCGATTTTAAGCAGTAATCAACGTAAAACTTGGTTCTCACCGTTTCTAGCACATCGTCGTTGAAGTGGTGAGGATTGTCCTGAGCCGTTTGCAACAACGCAAAGTTCGCAACGCTCGGTGATGACTTTGCTCCAAATATGTGGACTGCCATGCAGTGCTCCTTTCTGGTTCTTTGGTTGTATTGCCCTGCGACCACCTCAGGAAGCGCAAAAACTTTTGATCAGCCAAAGGAACCTTTACCTGATGAAACATGACTTGGATGTCCGAGGTGTAGGCGATTTTTCCCAATCGGAACGAATCAAGACTCCGATGAGATTCCACAGCAGGTCCTGTCCCGATAAAAGCATGTCATTCAACGATGTGCCTCGAAACTTTGCCGCACAATCGAAAATAACCCCTACTTTACCAGGTTTAGAGGGATGGCTAACGGGATGGTGAGGTAAAAACCACACAGTTTCAGTGTCTTTGTCAGAGACCAGACAAGCATGACCTTCGGACAAGTACCTGTTAACTGCTTCGGTATATTTTGCCTTTGAATATCGGTCTTTATCGAGTCTCTTTTGCAAGTAGGTCAGGCGCGTCTTAGCTAATTGACGATTATTTTTGAGCAATGTATCACCATGTGGTCGCCAAGGCAGTGATATTTGCTAGTGGCCATTTACCTTACTCTTAGATTGTTTCATCACCGAGAGGGCATATCGATCTTCCTTAGACATAGAAACACCTGAAGGATTCGGGAGCGGTATAGCATCTAACTGCCACAACCTTTTCACGTTGTGTTCCAAAACTTCATCAGCGGTCGTTACATGGTGCACTGCCAAAGTTTTACCGGCAGAAGGCAACACAGGGCCTATTAAGGACCAACCCAAAAGTGTTCTCACTGTGAAAGGTAGGCTACACCCACATTTCCTCGACGCTCTTCGAGAGTCCAGATGGCGTGAGGAACATCGACTCCTATTAACAGTAAAATATCTTCATCAAGAAGTATAGGAACGTTTACGTCGCATTAATGGTTCCACCGCTGCAAATCAATGGCGTCAATGGACGCATTCTTAGTTACTTCAAGGCAATCGAACGTAAGCGCGACCAAAGTTAACACATCTCCACCGTTTATGGGGGCCACGTCTAACTATACTTTCTTCCCGTGCTATTTCTCTGATACACGGTTTAAGGTTGAGAGTGAAAATGTGACAGGTTCTCCGCTTAAACCCAGAGCATCAAACAAACGTTCATCGCATAAGGTAGTTGTAGAGCCTTGATCAAGAAAAGCGTTCGTTTTCACCTCTTTACCATTCGCCATAATATGCACTGGGACTACATTAAGGCTAGTGGTGATCTTTTCACCTCGTACATTGCATACCTTAGACGACAGCTCGTCTGACATCGTTTGCACCGCACAGCTCCTTGTTACACGGTTGCGCCGCGGCTCTTGAGCAAATCGTTCGTGCAACATGGTGTGGTGTTTCGAACTACAGCCAGGTACTTTACAGATTACTTTTGTAAAGCAACGTTTAGAGATGTGTCCAGCCCGGAGACAACCAAAGCATAATCGCTTTTCTCGGACGTGTGCCACTCTGTCAGCAGCGTTCTTATCATTGAACTTTTTGCAGTAGCCAGGCGATGCGATTCTGCACAAAGGCTACATTTGACTCTAATTTGTATTTGGTCAGCGCTGGTTACGTGCGAGGAGACCCGTGAGATGTTGGACTGTCCCTTTTTGAGTAAAGACCTATAGGACGATTGAACAACTCGCGCTTCTCCCTGGACAAAGTACACAAGGTCCTCAAATGAAGCTTCGCGTCTACCGCCTTCTATGGCCGCAGCAAATCGCAACCAGCGTTTTGCAAGTCAAACGGAAGTCTCTCTATTATCTTTGCAATATTGTCGAAGTTATTCAGATCTGAACATACTTCAGATGATTCAGTGCAACTCTGCTTTCTTCTAAGTCATGGGCTAACACCACAAGTCCTGCAGAGTCGCCCGATTTTAACCTTTGCCCTTTCGACAGTTTATTTACATACGTTCTCGCAATTACATGCGGACGACCGTAATTTTCAAATAGTAATTGCTTAGCCTTTTGGTATCCTGCACTGAAGTCCAAGACAGAACAAAACTCGATCAGTTTTCTCGCTCCACCCTTACAGTACTCTATTAAGTATTGCAGCTTTGAAGCATCGTCTGTCGGGTTGAGTCTACTCTCCACGTGAGCTTCAAAATCGGCCATAAATAACGAATAGCGGGTAGGAACGCCTTCAAATTTTTACAATTCTGGATTGGGCAAGCCTACCTCTAAAGGATGAAACGCAGGTCTATATGCTTGTGGCTGCCAATCACGTTGCTCACGCTGAAATTTAGGATCTTCAAGATGTTCTGGGTGGTTTGCGGAGAGCTTAGAATTTGTCTGGCGGTCGTTTGTCATGTTAACAAGCACAATAGGCACAAACTCACCTCCATCACGCTCTACCACGATCGTAACACGGTTGACTGAACACGATGACGTCATACAATCACTGCGCAGAGGGGCCCCGTGCCTAAGTCTTGCATTGGGCCCCGCGTCCACCAGGTTTTGCATATGCTAGGACTAGCCCTGTTGTTGTTTCAAGTAAGGAGAGGGAAAGGAGGCAATTTACTGCATAGCATATAGCTTAGCCTTCCACATTAGGCAATCTTAACTGCAATGTGTTGTAAGTAAAATACTACAACTTACTTAAACGTTTACAGCAGAGGTCACCAACGTGGTCCCCGCGGGCGCCAGGTCTCCCGCAAGGGCCCAGTAGGTCGCCCGCAGGTATAGGCGTAACCAGGGTGGGGCATTGGCGTCAAATTTCTAGCATGTTTTGTCGTTTTGTGCTTTTAGAGGTATTGTCCCAAATAAAATAATCCAGCTCGCTGAAAGTCAAAATATTTGGTCCCTACAAAAATTTCGGCTGGCTGTGCTATCGCCCGCGGGCCTGTTCTAAAAATAGCATTAGCATGAACAGTGTCTTAACATTGTGGAATATCTTAATTGTTAATACTAAAATAACTTAAAGATAAATTGAACAGCATTTTCATTTCAGAAGTGTGTATATCAAATTAGCAGCTCTTCGCATTAATCTGAACACAAGAAGTAGCTGTGAGCTTCAAAAAGGTTGGTGATCCCTGGTTTACAGCTTCTAAAGTCACATTATGAAAACCAAAAATCCACTCCAGTGTAGACAGTTGAATGAGCACTAAACACAGCATGCTAAGAAAAAATAGCAATATGGGACTGATACAGGCATTTGCTACAGCCTATATAATCAACTACCATGGAATGTGTACAAATGCACATTTCCAATGACAAATGGCTTATAACCTCAATAAGAATATTTTATAAAAATAGCAGTGCTTTACTGGACTATATTAGCATTATTGAATTATTTCAGTGCAATAAATAGTACAGTTGCTACTGTTCATGAAAGCTCCATTTCACAGCATTAAATTGAAACATTAAAATTTGGCAGGATACAACACAGGAAATTCATCACGTGAAACAAACGGAAAATATGAAAACCTAAAGAGTATGACATCGCAGCTACATTACTATCACACAACACATTAGCCTACAGCTGCAGTTACATAGTTAATTCTGTTCATGAATACTTCGCGGTAACAGATTCACACTTGCAAATCTCACAACATCAAGCAAGTTTGAGACACGAGAATTTCCACTATCATATCACAGCTACACCACGTCACTACCACAAAACGCTTTGCAGCTACAGCTACATTTTAGTTGTATGCTTTATAGCAGCAAGAATTTGAGGTTTACAAAAATCAGGGTTTGATGGAATAGTGGGTTACCACTACATGTTCCCAAGGACGCTGTAACGTCGGTAGGGCAGGGGGGCAGAAAAAAAGTTGAGGGCAATATAAACTTATGAAAAACAAAAAAATTGTTACCAATTACCAGGCCTGTAGGCTAACTAGGAGGGACGCAGGGGGCTTAGTCACCCCTGAAAAAATTTTTGCCCCTCCCTGGAAAAATGTGTTGGATATAGTTTAATAAATGGCCCCTCTCAGTAAACTTTTCGCTCCCCCTGGTGTCCCATCTGGTTAAGGCCTGCCAATTATGCTTGCTACAGTTCAACAACAACGTTGAATTAAAAAAAATAAAACAAACTATAGACAACTTGCTTCAATTCGATCTTGATAAATCATAAAATTACCTATGAAAAGACACCTTTCCCCCATTGTCCTTCATTTGAAAGGTCAAGGATTCAATGCCACTGCTCTCCGACGTCCTTGCTTGCCGCTATCAACAGTCGCTGTCTCGCTACATTACCTGACAGGATGTCTGCGTTCAAGAGTCACATGCAACAAAACGCCTAATATCGTAACTTGAAGTTAACATTTGAAGATTTGTTGCTATGTTATTACAGGGCGACACAAAAAAAACGGTCATCACCAAAAATCGAATAACTTCCAAAATTTTATTTAGATTGACACAAAACTTCAGCTACATTAGGTCAAGCCTGTGTAGCGGACATATACAAAGTTTCAAGTCTGTACTACAAAACCTCTTTGTTTCACTGGCGCTCAAAAATGTGCTCCAAATGAGCTCCCCGGCGCTGCAGGCACATTTGTATCCTGCGGGCAAAGTTCTCGATGACCCTCCCACATTCTTCCCTTGGGATCGCTCTTACTGCTGCTATGATTGCTGCCTTCAGGTCAGGGATAGTCTGGGGGTTGTTGCCATACACCCTGTCCTTGAGGTATCCCCACAGATAAAAATCTGGGGGGTTCAAGTCCGGTGAATGCGGCGTCCCCTGCGTGTTACACCTGCGGCTGATCGGTCGGTCAGGGAAACGCTGCTGTAGCCATGCCAATGATTCGTTTGAGGAGTGGGGTGGCACCGGCACCATCCTTCTGGAACCACTGGAGGACCCTGACGACCCCTCTCCGTCGACTAAGTGCTGTCCAGAACTTGCCAAGCACCTGGACATATCGCTCGGTGTTGATTGTCACAGACCGCTCGTTGTCGTCCTCGAACCAGGCTGTGGACAACAGAGTCTCTGACAGCAGCAACGGTTGAGGAGTGGGGTTGGCACGGGCACCATCCTGCTGGAACCACTGGAGGGCCCTGACAACTTCTCTCCGTCAACCAAGTGCTGTCCAGAACTTGCCAAGCACCTGGACATATCGCGTGTGGTGTCCTTGATGATTTCGGTCGTCCAGAGTGTGATTGTCTGTTAGTGTCTTTACGATTGAGGTTATGCACAGTCCCATAAGTTCTGAACTTGAGCCATCTGTAGATCATTGAGTGGACAGGAAATTCATGACATCCGAACCGTTCTTTGAATTGCAATTGAGCTGCGTGGATAGACTTCTGCCGAAAATATGCCTCAATTATAAATACCTTTTGCTCGGTAGTCCATGGCACCTCGAAGGTCAAATTTGGTAGACTCTTAGAACATTAATTCTACTTGGTAAATCTGAAAAATAAATAGAATTGATTAATTATTTCAAGAGTTATTCAAGTTCAGGTGATGACCGATTTTTTGTGTCACCCTGTATTACACGATAAAAACCAACAGTAAACCAATCCGCTCGCAAATTTGGCAACTTGCCCCTGCAGGCAGTAGAGTAGCCAGACCAAAAATTTGGGGGGCCAAAATGTTTGATTTTAGGCGAATAACACTATTTTGTTTGTGATACCACCTATCAAAGCACAAATGACTATATGTTTTAAAAATGTGAGGGGGGACATAGCCCCTAGGCCCCCCTGGCTAGAACTATGCCTGCAGGCAAAGGAGCGGACATGAGTGAACTGCAAGCTCAGCACTGTATGACACCAAAACAGTGAACCTGGTTCTTGCGCAGTTTGAGTGTCGTACCGGAAAATATACTGTTATTGCAAGAAATAAATCAATTAATCGGAATTGATCTGACGTCAAATTTTCTAGAAAGTTTTAGTTCTTAGTCCCGATTTCCAGAGCGGGGTAAATGCCCGTTTTGACCCAGGGGCAGATCTAGCCAATAAGGTCAAGGGGGCGGTTTCAGTATATTTGTTAGTCAAGTCTCATTACGGGTTCACTACTTTAAGATGAAGTATACTTCACAACATTTCCGTGACAAAACAATGCATTTAGGGGAGAGTGGTCGCTTTGGTTTTAGGGGGAGCAATCGCCTCAATCGTCCCTCCAGATTTCGCCCCTGTTGTGACGCCCCTGCGGACGCCCATGGCTTTGACGTACCACGAGTTCAAAACTGTTTGCTTGAGTTCAGTGTAAAAGCACACCCATAGCCATAATAGACATTCTTTACGCATTTACATGTTTAGCAACAATGTTGACCTCAAAACTATTAACAGAAGTTATAGAAAACCATCTTGAATTTTAGGTGTGCACGAATAGCAGCAATAAATTTGTTTCAAATTGATCTTGATAAATCATGAAATTACTTACGATACTGATATGTAAGGGCACCTGCGCCCCTGTTCCCCCCCTTTCAAAGGGTAGGGGGCAGTGCCCCCGTAATGCACCCCCGTTCCGACGTCCCTGCATGTTCTTAATTTAAAATGTTTCCTACTCTACCCAAATTTGAATGAGGTTGTTTCAGTTGTCCCAAATTTCATTTGGGCTGTTGTTTTTATAGTATATGCAAATCTGCATGAAACTCTTCCAATTTGCCAGATGGTTCCAATAGTACCCAAGTTTGAATGAAGCTGTTTCAATTACCAAATATAGTTGAGGCTGTTCGAATTTTTCGAAATGTTTCTAATTGTATGCAAATTTCAACGCAGCATTTATATACTACTCAAATTGGAATGAAGCTGTTTGAAGTTCACCTAAAGTGAATAAAGTTGTTTGAACTTCCCCAAAACTGAATAAAGCTGTTCGAAGTTACCCAAAATTGATTGAAGATGTTGAAGATATTCCACTTGGCGAAATTTGAATGGAGCTATTGCTATTTGACCAGAGTTGGTTTAGTTTGTTGGAATTTATCCAAATTTTTCCAATTTATGAAAACATTTCTAACTTCACCCAAATTTGAATGAAGTTGTCCCAATTTGCCCAAATTTCATTGAGATTGCTAAGTTTACCCGAATGATTTTAATTTGATCCAAATTCGAATAAAGCTCTTATAGTTAACCGAGACATTTCTAAATGTACTAAAATTTCAAAGGAGCCATTCCATACGGCCCACCTTTGAGCAAGATGTTTGAAGTTGCCCACAATTGAATGGAGCTGTTGCAAATTGCCAAAGTTTGATTTGACTGATGGACTTCACCCAAATGTTTCCAGTTTATCTAAACGTTTTTATTTTCACCCAAACTTGAATGAAGCTTTTCTCATTTGCCCAGATTTAATTGAAGCTGTTGGACCATAACCAAATTATCCTAATCTACTCAAATGTTTCAAATTTTACCCAAAGCTTGAATAAAATTTTTAGTTGGCCAAAATTTGATGAAGGCTGTTGGAATTGCCACATGATTCCAGTTCACTCAAGGGCAGTGTCTATTTTGCCATCAGAGGCAAAAAATGGCAGAATAGTCCAAGATTGTTTTGCCGTTTTGGTCACTATTTTGCCTTTGATTTGGTTATTATTTTGCCTTAGTTGGGAAAGTAGACACTCCCTTGCTTGTATGTGAATGTAGCTGCACACTTTGATTTTTGCTCGAATAATGGCCAATTTTTCAGCTTTGGGGATGCAACCACATCCCCTGCATCCCCCATGCCGTACACTTATGCGCAGGGACCCATTTTGAAAAAATATCTTAAACAGGTTAAAACCGGCTCTGGTTGAGAAACGTTGGCTTGCAGCCTTCATCGTGACCTGCACACTTGGTCTAGCTTAGTGGTTCTCAAACTGGAGCCACTTGGCTCACTAAGGCAGGAATTTTGAATTCCTTGGAGGAAATTTGTTCCAGGGAGGAATAGGGGAGGAAAAGCTGCGGATGAAAAAAACTTAAGTTTTTATTATTATTTTATTCAACAAATCAAAAAACTGAGCAGCAAGGTTGGTTTTGATGGGAATGTCTACAGTACACAAGCACAAATTGCTTCGCCTTCATCATCATCATTTGAGAGACAGTTCTTTCAATCCACGGCTTGGCCGCACTAGATCTCGGGGCAGGTGTTGAACAGCCATTTGATTGTCTCATCGTCCAGAACCATCAGGCCGTGCAATCCATTGGAAGGTCTAGCCATGGATTGGACATTGGAAGACAACATGATCAATGATTCGATCTTCTTCGCCGCACTCACAAGCCGCAAAAGTGGTCTCACCCCATTCATGCAAACAGGGGCGGAAATGTCTGTCACTGGTTCGGAGGCGGTTGAGCCAGACCACGCTGTTCTTGGCAGGGCCATTCCAGGAGGGTGGGTCAGAGATGGAAGTACGGAGTCTTGTAGTGCTCTCCAACCTTTCCGCATTCCATCAGTGATCCGCCCAGCGTGCCGCACTTCTGTTAATGTCGTCAAGTGAACTAATGTGTTGTGCAGCAGGTACGAATGGGTGTCTCGATTTCAGATGCCGTGCATTCCCATTTGATGGACAATGCTGTGTGGAGAAGATCTACAGGTTCCATGGGACGGCGTGCTAGAGACGGTGTGGCTCCTTTGCAAAGAAGCATGGCAGGTTGGATGCTTACGAGGAAAGGAAGATTGTCCGCTGGTATAGGGCGCAGGGATCAAGTCACACTTCGCAAGGCGTTGTTGATGACGGGGTCAGTGAGGCGGTTGTGAACACTGCGGCACCAGACACGAGCGCAGTACTCTGCTGTTGAATGGACCAGGGCTGAGATGACTGTTCGTAACATTGTTGCTCCAGCACCCCAGCCAAAGCCAGCAAGTCATCTCAAGAATGCAACGCGTGATGTCAACTTTTTGCGAAGTGACTCGAGGTGTCTGCGGTACGTGAGTGTCCTGTCCAACCTTACTCCAAGGCATGTGGGCTCGGAACAATACGGCAGGGTTTTGGTGTTGTAGTTGACGTTTAGCTTCCTTAGTGTTGATGTGGAAAGCTGGCAACCCAGTTTTTGTAGCACTGAGCTTTAACTTCCATGTACGGAGGTCTTCAACTACAGTTGCCATGTCTTTGCTTAACACCCTTCCACTGTATATCAATCTCCATCAGCATGCATGATTACTAGGTCGTCGGTGTATACATACTTTCTGGAGACGGTGGTTGTCAGGTCAGAGGCGTAGATGATGAAGAGAAGGGTACCAGAATGGACCCTGTGGGATGCCATTCTTGAGGCGCAGCAACCTACTCTGATTGCTGTTAGCGGTGGTAAGGGTTTTATGGCCACCTTGCCCGCAGGTTACGTGGCCTAACGTTCTTCATGGGTGAAAAGTTCCCCATTTTACAATAATCTTAAGCCGATCAATAGTAGACCCGCTGTGGTTGAGCATAGCTCAGTCACATACATTCGTACTCAACTTACAACACCTCGACCCCGTGGCCAGATGTTGGAGTCAAGCATTGAATTTAATTTCGTTGAGCATTGGTTTATTTCCCAAAACGAGAGAAACATCGATCAGCACGGATAAACATCCAAGCCATATTCTGCAGCACTTCAATAGCAATCTTGCTATAATATCGGAACCATGACATCCGTTCAGTAGCAGTGATTCAATTGTGAATGCCTAATCGTTGCAAATACAGCGCTATTTAAAGGCGAAACGAAAAAGGCAAAAACAGGTGCGAGTTGTACGGGGCCCTGAATATACGCTTGCATTTAGCTTACTTGATCTCCATATTATTGTTATGCGTGGAGCTATTAAGTCTTTGTTCGTTTTTGTCACTAGAGGCGATACAAGCATGTCGATACGGAGTGATAACGCGTCTGCATGCACACAAGGTGGCGAGGTGGGCGTTGATGAT
>Ga0210059_1007710_pt1 | contig 17061 bp, 8 predicted proteins | sample Ectturendosymbi2_FD_188042 | JGI IMG/M metagenome (GOLD analysis project Ga0210059, IMG submission 188042) | Ecteinascidia turbinata endosymbiont from Florida, USA - Sample 2 (SPAdes) (version 2) | ecosystem: Host-associated > Tunicates > Ascidians > Unclassified | place: Key West, Florida...
CAACCCCAAGTCTAAAGCGAGCATGATTTATAAGTTATACAAACAACCTTTAACTCGCCACCTTTTGTTGCTTGTGTAGTTCACCAAATACCTCGCTCCATTCTTTTGAAGCACAACTGTTAACTTGGATGAAACTGATGTGGCCACGTAGCGTTTTCCCCTAATTAATTGTACCTTGAGGTGAATGCTTTATTGCAACTGAAAACCTGACCAGACGAGACGAACCCGCGCCATTGCTGAAAAATCCTTTTGGAAGTTGTTGCAATTAGCGATTTAGTAAATTTGCATACGTTTAAAAATTACTGCAATCTGTGCAAGAAAAATAAGTTAACGATGATAATCTCGATACACGATTTCAACGTCGTGTCATCACTATGGTGATCACTCAGCTTGCTCTTTATAGTTGTTGCGATTTTTCTTCCTATACTTTGCCAGGAAACAGACAATGTAATTTTGAATAATGGTAGGGAATGTCTTAACACTGCAGCCAAACGACCGCCACTACGCTCGGCCGGTTTTGTAGATGTTGCGTTTTGGTAAAAGTTACCGGGTTTGTTGTTGCCATAAAATCATTTCGTATCTAAATCACAATTTTGGCCACAAACAAGACTCCAATTTAAATGGTAAAAGCACCTTGGACGAAAAAACACAAGATTCCTCGCTCATGTCACTGTTTATGGTGATGGTCGTTTCAGGATTTGAGGTCAACAGCCGGGTTTATGAATTTACGATTTACTGCAATGAAACCATTTAACAGGCCCCCCTTTTGCCCCCCTTTTCTGCAATTTTGAAGGCTTCACAGAATAAAGTCTTCCAGCGCTAACCTATCAAAAAACTCTGTTCCACATTAACATTCTACGTGTGTTAACTGTCCCACTTTTTAAAATTAGCAGATTGTGATTCGGAAATCTAGTATTATTTCATATTATTTGCAAAGCAAATGATTTTGTATGTAATTATTTGAATATGTCTTTTCGCAAAGCTGGAAGCTATTGCTGCGAGAAGATCTGAGAAGGCTTGCGTTTCAACAAAACTCATCGATGGACTTTCCTTAATTTACCAGTACTATTTTTGGGTCAAAGGTGCCTGAGTTTTCAGAACAACAGAAACTATAGTTTTAACTTTGTAGCTGCATTAAATATACAGAAATTTTTCGGTGATATTTTTGCTAGACACAAGTTCGAGATTTCTATGAAGTCCTCAATACCTGTTTTACACACAACCCTAACATTAACATTTAATTCAAATTGGTTGCGTTTGCAGGAAAAAGAATGCGTTCGATTAATTTCCAACTATAAATTGCAAATCACTGCCCCTCAAAGGTCACAGACTAACAAAAGCCACGAAATATCATTCAAACACAACGTGACATACCAGAAACCCTCTACAAAGTGGAAAACATTCAAATCTTTCTGTTCTTTAGTCTTGGAGCAAAAACCGGAATAAAAGCCACAGTATTTTCAATCCCTATTCATTGCAACTGGCGTTACGACGTGACAAGAAAATTCATGCCCAAAAATAAGGAATAAGACGTAAAATTTGAATTCAACACAGGAATGAACCACGACTGTTAGGTTTCGTTATTAATCGCGCATTTTGCTGCAAAAAGTGATACATCTGTACCTAAATAGCGCTTTGTGTGTGCTGTCGCACAAATTAGACCGGTGAAGCTGGATGACTACAAACCACAGCCACTTAGGAGACAGCGTATCTGTGCTCTTAAAAGTCTGATGTTTTGTGTTAAATACTTTTGTTGTTAAAAAGCGTCATACTGTTCAAACGCGTTTAAACCGACACGTCCATGTGATCAAGCTCTGCAAATTACTGGTTCCTGTAATCTTTACAAATAACAATCTATTAAGCTTTGGAGGTAATTGTGCAACACACAAAATGATCTAATTTGATATAAACTTGAAAGCGCAGCATCAATCAAATATGTCGTTGCATTTCAGGCATCGACTTCAAAATGAAGAATGTCGTTGTTGCCGGAAACCACGTTCGATTGCAAATATGGTACGTGACGTCACAGCCTAAAATACTTTTTGGTGGAGTGAGGCATAATTTACTTCAGAAAAGTGATTTTCTGAAAAAGGAGTATTAAATGCTAAATGTGTGACGGAAGGCCACCACTAGAGGCAGATTTCCTACACTCTTGTTGTGGAAGATCGAAACACTGGTTATATTACGTAAAATCATTCCACCAATTTATGAAACGGTGCCTTTGTTTCGGTATCAGAGCTTTTTATGTGATCATTGTTTAGGAATTCAACAATAGTCTGGTGAAAAATGTTGCTGAGGCTATCGAATAACCTCTTCTATAGTTGTACTTCGGGAAGGTTGAATAAATAATTCCAAATCTTTCAACCAGGGGCGTCCACACTTCAAAGAGGTTAAATTTGATCATATGAAGGTGCCCGTGGCCAGTAGTTCCTTTAGAATTTTTTACCGAAAGGTCCAGGTTATACTAAAGTGTAGTTCTGGGGTTCCCTAATATTTTTCCTGCTCCCCTAAAATATTTTTGTTCTGACTCGCACCCCCACAATTCATAATCAAGAATTAGCCTTTAAACGTTTGAAAACAAAGTAAAATTTTTGACATGTAAAGAAAATCAAACATTGACAGGGAAGAAACAGACTAACACAATATATTCTACAAAAATTGATCACTTGTCTTAAATATGTACAAATCAGAAAAATCAAAATGTTGATGTCTACAAATTTGCTTGCGTATTTCAGTTCAATAACTCTTGTTCCTGGTTTTCGTGAGTTTTTCAAAACCTGGAACTGTGTTGGTCAAAGGAGAGTAATAAACACAGGGCAGGTGATAAATAGTTCAGTTTCCTGTCATTTAAGACGGACGCTTCTAGCACCTCGGAAAGATGTCTCGCACCCCTGGTTGGGAACCACTGGTCAAGATACTCCGCATAAGAGTTTGAAGCAGAATCGCCCCTTTGCAACGGTTTTCCATGCTCAAGTTCGCTCCTAGTATATCAAAACACAACAGAAAAAGTCTCGGAAACCGCCGTTGCTCCGACACAGGAGCGGGATCCACGCTATTTTCGGGCCGTATACAACACAACTTGAATCAAACCGGGGGCCATGCAAAATGTGCCCGCGGGCCGCGCTTTGGATACCCCTGCTTTCAAATATGTCACGCACATAGTACTGGCTACTTCGGTTAAGTTCTTCTGCTAGCAACAAGCCAGTAAACAGGAAAAACATGCTATAAATACTGTAGATGATCGTGGTAGCAAAGAAGGTCAGCGATTTTCAAGTCTTCTTCTCCAGGGACACAGCCGGCCAAGAACGCTTCAACAGCATCACTACCGCTTACTACAGAAATGCTCGGGGCGTTTTACTTGTTTACGACGTAACGAAACCAGAGACCTACGAGAACTTATCAAAATGGTTGAGCCTTTTAGACGAGGTACGTTTTCTTACTTAAAATAAACACTGCAGGTAACTGTGCGATTTGACGCGTAAAGAATTCTTGAATTAACAAGCTAAAATTTATAGAGTTGTGTTTATCCAGATTTATATAGAGACTATTTGTTCCGCAAAGGGATTCGATTGCAACTATATGCACTAGCACCAGCACGATCTAAATATTGTGGTGTAGTGTAGACTTACAGCTGGCGCAAAACGACTTAGGACCTAGCTCCAAAATTTTAATTTTTGTAGTGTGTTAAGTATTAATCAATATCTGGACTATTACTTCAATCAGTTTACTGAAAACCACATGACATATTCATCAACACTAAAAAAGCCTTCTAAAAACTATACATTTTTTATTTCGAGACGTTTGGGATTATTCTTGATGCATCTTCAGTCAGAAAATAAAGCTGACTGAAGATGGATTAAGAATAATCCGAAACGTCTCGAAATAAAACATGTATAGTTTTTTGAAGGCTTTTTTAGTGTTGATGAAATGTCATGTGGTTTTCAGTAAACTGATTGAAGTAATAGTCCAGATATGGATTAATACTTAACACACTAAATAAAGCCTTTATTTTCTGACTGAAGATGGATTAAGAATAATCCGAAACGTCTCGAAATAAAACATGTATAGTTTTTTGAAGGCTTTTTTAGTGTTGATGAAACTGTTAAGTCTATCCCAATTTTATGCTGCAACATGACATATTGATCATTGGATTATTATGAATGAAATGATGCAATATTGGTATTGTTACGTCACAATTATCTTAAAATTGGAGGAATTTAAGTCTTCAGGAGACATCATTCAGGAAGGAGTATTTTGCTGCATAAGAGGTAGTTCGATATAGTCATCAGTGAGGTGTTTGTTTTTGAAAGAATTATTTTAGCATGCCTGGAAAGTACCTTAATGATGAGAAGGCTCGTATTCTTGCCTGGAGTGAAAAAAAGTACCAATAAAAATAATATGTAAACGTAAAAGAAGAGCAAGATCGACCAGATTTTTTTGGTGAAATGGGTAGGCCCAGAGCTGGCTTTTACTTCCTGCCCAAAGAACAAAAAATGAATGGCGAAACTTGAATAAAAAGTACTGAAGGAGCATATGCTGGACTTGTTTCATAATCATTGCTGTGAAGTGTTTATGCAGGATAATGCTCCCTGCCATAAAGTCTAAAAAAGTAAAAAATTACCTCAACAAAAGCAGATCACAATGCTTGAGTGGCCTGGCAACTGTCCAGATTTACACCGAATGGAAAATTGCTGGCAGAAAATTAAGTATCCTATGAAACAAAAGAAAATCCCAAATATAAACACCCTCAAAAATAAGTTGAAAGTGTGGTGCCAGGAGGTAAGCTTGGATTATTTCAGAAATTTAGTTTTTCCATGCTTAAATGCTTGCAAATGGTCATAAAAAATAAGGGCACCATGACAAAATGTTAAAGTGTGTGTTTTTGTTAAATAAAAGTTACTAAGACCAAACGTTTGTTTTTGAAGGAAAAATAAAGCAGGTCCTAAGTCATTTTGCGCCAGCTGTACTACTGACAGACTGTTGAACACACTAGTGTGATAACAAAATGCATGGCATCTTAAACGCGCATTTGCCCACGGACTTTGTATCGTACACATTTTGGTGGGACATAGTTGCAGCTACGTGCCTTGCTCCTTTATTTATAAGCATTCCTGATTCGTGTAGTTTCCAGTCGCATTTTTCAAACCTCCAACTCGGTAAAACTTCCTCTCGGTCCCGATCGAGGTTCTTTTGAAGACATCTGCTGTTTCACTATGGTTCAGGTTGCCACAAACATATTTAAATTTCTTCAAGAAATCAAGCACTGATGTCACGGCTTTAAAGCCCTTTATTTATTTCTGCAGTATGGGAGAAATGACGCAGAGATCGCGATTGTTGGGAACAAAGCTGACCTTCCGCATGCACGCGTCGATTCTCACAAAGCAAGGAACGTGAGTTGGCTAACGGCTGTTGAAATGCTTTAATCACACAAGCTGTCTTCGTTTCTTACGATGTTGTGGTTTTGAAAAACCTGGCTGCTCGTAAGCCATGAACCACCGGTTTGGTAACGCTTTGTGACGTGAGAAATTCCACTAATTCTTCCAACTGTCGGGGACATAGCTCCATGAAGGCAAACACACAGCGTTTTCGCATGTGTCACCAGAATCGAAATGAGGTTGATAGTTCGCTGAATAATTCACGAGTTCTTTTTTTAACACAGTTTGCCGAGCACAGTGGGTACCTTTTCTACGAAACCAGTGCAAAAGAATCCCTGAACGTTGACACAGTGTTCGTTAACTTGGTATATAGAATACTAAAACAGGTAAGTTGTGAAAAGCTTGTTGCTGTTTCGCATGTAACTTCCAGTGCAAGACAATGATGAAATCTTAGAATATTTTTAAATGTCTTCCGATCCATGCTGCCCTTCATCTAAATAGCAAACAATGTTTTATGCTTTTAAGGGTTATAAAGTATCGGCAAACTTATTGACTTTTCGTATTTGAACATATTCAGCAAATGAAAGTTTTGGGGTGTGCGAAGGAAATCTCTCCACTCAAACAGAAGCAAGATGACAGCTCGGGTAAAATGACTGGGGTGACGAGGAAATAATTTAAAAAACTGCGTAAATCGTCAAACCCCTGACGGCAACAAAATCTCCAGAAGATTTGTTCGGTTGGCTCGGAGATTCACTTTTATTGCCAAGAATCAAGATTTTTGTGATAATTGTTGAACGATTTACTTCATATGGCTGGTACTGCAAAGTTTCTTTTCCAAGATACTTTCCATTATTGCAGGATTACCTTTACCCTTGCAAGCGCTTTGCGCTGAGTGCCATTATGCATGCTAATTGATGTGAATTTGTTATATTTAACAGATACCTCAACCGCATGAGCAAAATCCACGCGTGCGAAGGAAAATGACACCACCTGAAGCATTATCAGTGGCAAGGAAGGAAAAAGCCAACTGCTGCTAGTTCAGAGATTTTATGTTTGACTTATATTTCCGCCTCTCCCGTTTGTTGAAAAAACGTTTTCCTCACAAAATAATTATGTTGGATAGTACCGTTAGCGGATGGGCGGTTTATTAAATTGCAAAGCATATTGGGACACGTTTCTAAAAGAGAAAGTAAAACTGGGCATGTACAGCTATGCAACTGTTCAGGAGACATGCAAGTATTTCGTAATTCCTCGAACTGACTCAAGAATGCTGCAGATCGGCCTGAGTGCAGGTCTGGATAAATCTGCAGCTTCTATACGTCAATTCGGAAGAAACGGGCCATAGAATGGTGCTGATAGTACAATCATCCACTCGCGGCATGGGTCTATATGTGACCGTTGCTTGGGTCTGCTTGAGCAATGCCGCCAATGGTAAGACCCTCGAAGAAAAATATTCACTTTTTGTTAAAAATACCCTGTAAATTCTAAGTTTGAGTAAATCAATCTACTTCGTCAGATACTGATTGATTAAATAGCATCTGAAAAATGTTACGTCTGGCTGAGTGTAATAAAATATAATTTTTCGTACCCTGCACACGATGAGGAGGTGGACAGGAAGAGCGGCAATTCCAGTGAAAGATGGAACCCGCGCTATGACTGAACGTGTCTGGTCTCTTATTTGCATTTACGTTACAAGGAAGTAAAAGCTGAATACTGTCGAATTTAAAAAGCAGCTCTCCATTATTAAACGTGTTATTTTATCAAACGTTCATGAACCAATTGCCATTAAAGGGCTGGAACGCACGAAAGTCTATTCAGCAGATTTAAATGATATGCTGGAAAACGTTATCAGTTTTAATGCAATTACTGCAATTTCGAAAGTGACGTAGTTCTTTCCATCAATTATTTTTACATTTCACGTAGCTTTTTCAGTACGCCACTAACCAAATCACATTCTGAGGAATTAAAATGCTTTAGAGGAAATCTGACTTTTCAGTGGAAAATGTGCTTAAAGGGTTTGCACACAAAATTTTTTGCACAATTTTCGCGAGTACTTCACAGTACTCACCCCAGTCGATCTCACCAGACCTGCTCTTTTCGCTCGTATCCAAGGTTTTCTGAACCAATGATCGAATCCCGTGAATTATGAAACACCGTTTTATATGTTGGACGGAAAATTTTGGGAGTTAATGTATAATGTTTGCTATAAGCTTGACAAGTGTCTTCACTATCTTTCATTTTGTTGATTTGGAGCAGTGTTTATGTACAATGAAGTGAAACAACGGAATGATTCTTTTGTGTTTCTACGTACGATGATGACGCTGTAATCACAACTAACAGGACAGTCTACGTTAGCAGAGCCAATTCAAGTATTTTGACACAGACAATTTTGCAAATCCAATCCATAAAACCCACCGAAGTAATTTCGCAGAAATAGGTCCTGCATATGAGGTTGCAACTATTAGATGAAGATCTTTGGCACTTTCTCTGCCACGCCCGGGTCATGGTGGATCTGAGTACAGTGATGACAGAAGCCGGTTGCGACACAGCGATTTTCCGTGCGCTGTTTGGATTACCCAGCTAACGCCAATGCATGAGTCAGCTTGACCTTGCGCAACTTCAGCACACTCTTTGGAAGCCACTTCAAGATAAAATTTCGGAAAAGCCTAAAAGTGTTCAGAGGTACTGGGCCGGACAACCATAAGGTTTATCTGTTTTCTGGAGTCTGACATTTATCGCGGACATCTAATAATCTTCACCCTAAACCTCAAACATCTGACGAAGCTAAGCAGAAATCAAAAATAGTTTTATTGGAAATGATTTTCATATCAATCTTCTTGTTTTCTTGAAAGCAGGTTTAACAGTAATGAAAACAGTTGATGTGTTGCCCATTTTGAAAACTTGCCTGTTGCAGGGCATTGCTTGCTTTAAAATTTTACTAAAGTAAATTGCATTGTTTTTGGTCAGTTGACTTGTTGGTGACTTCTCAGCGATCTTACCCCGAAAAAGATTAAGCAGCTTGCGATTGCAGTAGGACGTCCAAACAGTAGATGTCATGTTAAACGATGGGCTTTAAACGAACTACACCACAATTTCTCAAGCTCAAATAAAATCGATTTATGAATTGTATTTTATTAAGAATATATTGCATTTTAGAACTCTTCAAGATTTGAAGTTGTCCATACCGATAGTGTACAAGTACTCACTACCAGTAACCCGATTTCCTTACAAAAATTTTGTCGTTCTGCAAGATCTCTAAGGCAATCGCTCCTTTGCTGTCGCTTAGTCCCTGCTTTGAGAAGCGGCGCCGCCAACATCAAGTGTTTGCATAGAGAAGGTGCTCACCTGATTTTTATTTAGTTACAAAAATTAAAAAAGAAATATAGGTCCGTGATATAAGAAAAAAATGATGCAATAATTCATGTCGGCAGTAATGTAGGTCTGGCTGTATTCTACTTGACCAATAATTTACATGACCTGCTGCGAGCCAAAGAAAAACGTTTTGTGAAGTAGGGGTACTCGTCACACAGAACTATTCACCAAAAGTTTGAAAATTTTGCAGCAGCGTTTGCAAACGTATTTAATCACAGGGAATGCTGGAAGAGTCACTGAACTGATTCAATGCACTTCTGTGGTTGCAGTTCGTATCCACCACATGTTAATACATTAGCGCTAACCAAAACCGCTAGATGCCGCCAACTCCTTACTATCACCGCACAATAAGAATATGTTGAATCCGTAGGTACGATACACGCAAAGATTGCAAGAGTGCGTGGCTGGGAAGAACCGTAGTGTGTAGAAATGCTCTTTCATCCCTTTTTCATAGTATCGACGCTCATTAAAAGGCACCCCAAGAGTGGAAGGTCTGTTGGGAATTGTTCGAACACGGAGCCAATACAACAGGTCCGTACAGAATCAACTGTCGTACTCTGCTAGCCTGACTGTTCCGATGAGAACAAATTGGATTACGGTTGGGAAATTTGTTTTAATTTAAAAAACTTATTGGAACATGCAGTAGCAGCTAAAAAATCTAGAGGGATTTTGAGAAACAATGGATCGGCAAAAGGACAGTTGATATTTTTCAGCAGCAAACAGTTTTCTAAGTATAATTTACGTGTCTTGAAAAACCTTGTCAAAATCTGAATGGATTAGTTGCTTTTAAAAATTTCATTGGAAATCAGTTGAAGCTGAAAACTGTGGACGGATGCACTAAATAGGAGTCAGCTCAATATTTTCTTGGATTTGATGTGTAATACTACGGGCAGTTGGATAAAAGAGCCAACAAACGAATAGTGTATTACGTTACTATCTGGTTACGGTTTGCGAATAGCTTTTAGATGCTGCAGCATTTCTACAGTATATGCTCTGTTAATTTTGTTCATTAATGGTTTTCAATAAAGTTTGTTCAATAAGCTTTCGCGTTCGGAAATTATATTTCAAAATATCTTTACGCAATTTTAGTTCTAGTTTGCTTTTATGACAGTGTAGGCAAAACAGTGATGCACAGGAAGTAATCAATGGCGTTTCTAATTGCTGTATTCTGAAAATGGCTGACCTCAACAGTTCCACTATAACGTTAATTCAAATTTCCCTTTTATTGTTTCAAACAATTCAAAATAATTTGAGAAATGTACTGTATATCAAGTAAATCACAACTAGTCTTGCATTAGAAAAATGATGATGATCATCACTTGCCACAACAAATCTTTCTAAGAAAACATTTATGGCACTTAAACAGTTTCAGAAATACCTTTCTTTATGTTGCTGATAGAAAACTTTCTTGTTGGCAGAGTTAATGCAATTTCTTAACAATCTAGTCGCAATAAAATTTTTATTTCATATAGTTTCAGTTTTTAGCATCGCTTTGAGAGAGCTGCAGAAGTGTAATGCGTTTGTATGAAGAGCATTTAGCGCTACTTCATATCGTGGGCGCAACTTCAACTCACAATTATAAACAGATAAACTAGGTATGGACAGTATGAGAAACAAAGGTGACAGCGCACAACTGACTCATATTTTCAAAAAACTCTTATCAGGGTGAAGTGTTTTTTTGATCAATCTCAAATGCGCAGAAAGACCGTAGACAATTTTCATCATAGGCATCGTCTAAAAAATAAGCGATCAGCTGGAGGAAGCTCCCATCAAGTTTTAGTGGCGACAGTCTGTTTTCCATCAAACGAACCTGTTTTGCTCTCAATAATGGCCAGAGGAGAGCCTTTGAAAGCGCCGAGTTCGCTTTTCGAGGTGGATTTCTCACTTTGATGAACTCAGCGCACAGAAACGCTCCACGCGACCAACCTGACAGGCAGCTCTGACTCAAGCGTGTAACTTCTCGGTAGATCATTGGCTGTCTTGCGCTTTCCTTTTTGTTCTTGTTTTTTGGCAGCAGTCTCTTAAAACCGTCCAAACGTTCGCCTACTGTGCTTGCTTTGCTTGAGTGTTACTTTACTTTTCAGTTAGGGTTGCAATCTTGCATAGAGTGTAGTCTGGCAAGTGCAATGATGCATAAATAGAGGTGGTGTCTGGTGAGCAACAGGTCTCAGAATTTCACATAAACAAAGTATGTTCTGTTCATTTAAAGATTTTGTGTCGTAATAATCGTCGTTGATTTAAAGTTGAGGAAGGGCTGACGCCTACGTTGCTTCCATTTTGTTTTACCTGCTCTCTTCTGAAAAATTTAGCTGTTTGAAATAAGCTTTTTTATGTACGATAAATCATTCCGCAAGTCCAAGTTTTCTAATATTTATAATATGAAATCCAGTCTTACTTAACTGCAACCCTCTAATGAATTTTAGTGACCGGAAGTCTTTGATGTAGTTCCAATAAAATAGCGTATAAGCGTTGTAGCTACAATTTATTAAAATACTAGAGGAACGTTAAGCTGTTGTTGGCCCAATAACTAAAACGTTGAACAGAATAGGATAATTTTATGATAAACAATTGAATGAACAATGTAACAAGCAACTTGTCTGGACTAAGGTGACGGACGAAGTCGAATAGAATCTTTTCTATTTGCATAAGATTTCAGGACCGAGGATACGTAGAGTTACGTAAAATCGACTGCTTATTGAACAATTTGCTGTCTGAACGACTTCTTCGCCTTTGTGGAAACTAATTACTTGAAAACAGATATGTACTAATCCGAATCATCGCGAAGTCATGATGCAGTGACCAAGTGGCTGATTCCTCGAAAGCTTGTAGGAAACCTGGAGCTTTCAATTGAACTACTGTATGTAATAAAGTAAAACTTAGAATTTTTTCAAAGTCTTGGTAAATACAACGATGCAATACAAACTTAGATGATGAAAAAGATGAAAAAGAATAAAATGCATCAACCCGAATGACTGAACACAGTGTAACACAAAAATGTTCTGCCAGAAAAGTGTATTTTACTAAAAATGTTACAAAATTTTGTGCTTGCCTGAAACATACTTTTCAAACGTGTATCACTTGATAACTGATTTGTAACTAGTTTCAATTGCTGTGGTTTTGATCCAGCACACAACTGAAAAAAACAAACTGCAAAAATACGCTTTATATTTCCGTTACTGCGCAACGACTTCCAAATCGTCATTGTTTTCATGTTTTCGTTTGTCTCTTGACAATTAAATCATTGTTACGTGTATGACACAAAAATCAATATTAGCGATTTTCGACGTTTGAATCCTTGTGTCGAATCCTTGTGAAACAATGACCAACTTTTGATTGTCTCCCACGAGAGCGCTGGTTATTCACGCAGTGTGGGAGAAAACCTTTTCAACCTACACCTAAAGGGCAATTTCAAGTAGCGCTGCTGGGAGATGAACGTCCCAAGTGTATTGAGCCGAACGTCAGATATGTACATGCGCCACCATTTGTCCACTCACGTGACCAGGAAGCACACACAGATTTCAGCAACAATCAATTATGTAGGTGTTCCATCAACCGCGAGCTGATTAAACAGATGGAAACATTTCAAAAACTTCTTGTACATGTTCTGCTTTGTTGTTTTGCTCTCAGAAATCTCCAAACCACTGCATATTTCGCTTCGCAGGTCATTAAATGTCTCTTCACTTTCGGCTAAAATCGCTGAACCAGACTTGTGGACATCCCAAAGACGTAACTGGAAGCTTTAATCCAGTTATGTTCAACCCAAATGGCTTACAGAGCCAAAAACCATGTCACTGTCTTGACCAGGGCCGCACATTGAATGACATATTAATGAGGGCCGCGCGTTGAATGGCTTACTTTAATCTTAGCAAACTAAATTGAGCTTAAGCTAATGTACTGAAAGCGTTCGAATCCCAGTTGCAATGGTAACAGACGTGATAAAGTGGCAGTCAGGACCACCTGCATTAAAATTTCAAATTGAAGATTATCAAAATAAGGATAGATTGTCAGTATGTAGGATATTTTCACTACAGCAAACACCTAAACTGGGCCGCACAAAACCTTCAACTGGGCCGCGGGGATGGACATAGCTGCTTTAATCTAAAGGGTATATTCCATAATGTTATTTGAGTGAAATGTAGAGTTTCCTTTCCATTTAGGTGGAAACGTGCAAGCTATAGCAATTTTGTTGGCTTTACTGCATAAGAAAAAGAATTATTGGAAACACTTCCTGGAATGCGTTTTGGATACACTGACACTCCAAATTACTTAGTCTCGGGAGAAACGTACTTACTGATAGCACTGTTTTTTGTCCTCAGACTGTTTTGATTTGACTTAAGTCTATGAAGGTTTTTAACTGAGCTCCAGGTTGTTCATAAAAGTTACACTTGAGTTTTACTGATTGATCTGAAGTGTTTTGACGTACTACGCAATAACAACTAACTGCTTTGACTAGACGACATTTCAACAGACGCTGTTATGACTGATTTTCAATCCCCTGGAAATTTTACTGTGAGTCGCATATTGAATCTCTCGAACAACCCAGGAAACATATCAGAAGAATACCAGTACAGCTGGCGAGCGAACAGCAATCCCCGTCTTGATGTGACGGAAAACATCAGCGGGAGATCAATCGCCATGTCCAACAACCCCATAAGCGACGAACAAAGTGTAACAGAAGAGAGAGCGAATCCGCGCTACGAAGACGGCGATGAGATTTACCCGATGCAAGCGATATACAAAGATCCTAGGTTGTCTCTGCATCACCACGTGGCTATTAATGGCCACATGGCGCACTGGCAAGAACCAAAACCACAGCCTGTCAATGACAGCGAACAGTGGAATGCGAACTTCACCCCTTGCGCTTACAAAAAAGATCACGAAGATGCAACTGGGTGTGAGTTAGACATGGGATTAGCGCACTCGGAAAAGTTGGCCTGTGAAGAGAAAGAAGTTATCCCGGAAACAGAGAATGAGGCAGTTACCAACTCACCGAGCAATTCAGCATGGGATACAGGGTGCCCTTCTGCCGGGGCACGAGGTAAATTTCTGGTGCTGTTGTATTACCAAATTTTACATTCGGTTGATTGCTTTGTTCAAAACCAGTTACTGGCAGTCTCACGATAAGAATTTAAGCACTGGTGCTGAATTCGTTTGCATTAGAACCTGCTTCATACAAGAGGTCAATCAACGAAAACCTTGAACCCCTACTGTAGAAAGACAGTGCAAAAAGTATCAACTCATAGCTCATTCATGATATTGAATTGATGCTTCAAAAGCGGTCATACCGCAGTCCAGTGAAAGTTCCATTGGAAACACTGGTACAAGTTTTCATACTTAAAATCTTATGATTATCACAGCATTAGCCACAACCAGCTATGGACAAACCGTTGCAGCGAAGCTAAAAGCGACTGATCTTGAACGTTTCTTGAAAACGATCTTTCATGCTCTGTACACCAAACAATAACATAGTGAAATGCAAATGGCGATGAAATGGCCGACACATACCCTGCGACTGAAAAAAATCCATAAAAATTCCTGTAATTAGGTGTAGATTTCCTGGGAAGCTGAGCAGATACTTAATTTCAATTTTTAATTTTCAAGCATAAGAAAGGTCAAGAAAGTTTGACAAACGTCTTAACAAACGCTTTTTTCCGGTAGGGTATACTAACAGCATAAAATGTCTGCGAAACATAAAAGTAGTTCACAAATATGGTAAAGTTGCCTATTGGACTATAAGCAATGTCTTTCAACTCTTCGAAACTTGCAATGAAAGCTTATGACAGCCATTGGTGGCGAAGATACATTGCGCAGTTCATTTGTAAACAGAACGCAAGAACTGGAAGTGGTATTGGTGTTGTGGAAGCGAATTAAAGTATATTTTCACAATATGAAACGTACGTCGCGGTTGGTGTGCATTCGTGAAATGCAAGCCATTTAGAGCAAAGGATTTTTGCGGATTTCCAGCTACTTAAAATTGACGTCCAAGTTTAACGCAAGCGTGTTGCGATACTGGAAATTGTTCAATCCCAGTTTGCGTTTCTGATCAACAGATATGTCAACCACGCCGAACGATGCATCATCTGAGCCAAGCAGCAGCCCATCACTGGGGACTTCAGACGCAGCAGACACGCCGGTATGACCAGCTGAAAGTAATCGTCTCTCTACAGTTTCGATAAAAAAATGCTTAAAATCAAAAACGTATCAATGCGACAAACATTCAAAGCCTGTAAAGAATAAAACCCTGATTCTTAAATTTTCGTTGTTCGCAAGAAAAGTTTGTTTTTCTGATTCGGAGAAAGCCTTGTCGTTGAGTGCTCGACGCGAATTGGCAGCACAGCTGCGTTTTATTAAAACTAACTAAGACATTAGAACATGATAAACGAGGTAATGCGCGAAACGCTTGTTGGTCAATAAATTCAAATCCTTGACAATTTTCTACGTTCTATATTATATATATATATATATATGTATAGCAAGACACGTTTCAAAACGTTGTTTGGTAATACATGTCCTGTCTCTTGAATTGGCTTTGTTTTTTAGGAGAATTCGTAGTGTTCAGATGCATAAGTGATTATCGCAGGGCGATAATCACTTGTAAAACCCGGCTGGAAGAGGAATACATGTTGTATTAGCCCATGTGGTGGGACCTTCATACAAACTAACCAGTAGAGGTTGAAGGTTATATTCAGAATAAAAAAAAGCAATAGCCTTTTCAAAATATGCTTTAATCCATGTACGAAATAACAAGGTATTAACGCTGGTTTATTATCACTCTCAAATTCCCGACGGTCGACAGATCAAATTAAGAATGTAATCAGTAATATAAGTTGTCTTGAACGTTTAGTTCTGAATCCTAAATGTGAAAGGATTTTACCATTTAAGGACCTGAGTAACGACACATTCTTAATTCAAAGTTAAGACTTTCAACTTTATCCCAAGCGACAAAAAACTGTCTTGATTTCCTGTATGTTTGCCAAAAAAGAAACGATTTTTCAAAGCTGGTAGTATTTCATACTGCGACTTTTTAGGACAGGGATAAAATCAAAAGAAGTGATTGATGATTTTCATTCATACTTGCATGCAAGTCTGCACTTGAAAAAGGCGCAAAGATGTATATCTCGCAGGAATGCGGTTGCGATTCTCAGCAGCTGATGAGACTAGATCAGCGGCACGATTTATTTTTAAAACATGAACTGCAAACTGTTGTAGATACTTTGTTGTAGATATATTCTCACATAGAATTTCGTACTAAAACGGTTTTGCTAATTTTTGCATGAACAAGCATGGTTTCAACATTAATAAATAAACACCCCGTGCAGGCTTCAGCAACCTGTCACGAATACAAAAGCCTACCTTATTCATCTATCACCACCGACGGGAAAATAGATCAACAGCCGTACAACACGTATTTAACACCTCAACTTCATGGAGATGATAGTGAAGCAGGTCACATCAACGCATCTGTTCCAAGGAAGAAACAGCGACGGTAATAGTTCTGATATGGATAGCATAAATATTTAACTGATGAATTGCAGAATTATGCATTTATCAAACATATTTTTTTCGCATTTGCAAAATCGAATAGTCAACATTTCTTCGGTTGAAAAATAAACTTGCACGAAATTACTTTCAAAGCTTCAACTTAACGCATATTACTACTGTTCATGACTCTTTGATAATTGATAAAATCGCTTAGGCCCAAGCTTGGGGTGTACGATGTCCAAGATACTAGACTTTAAATCTTTTTAAATGCACTGCAAACAACCAGTTTAAACCAGGGGTCAAAAACGTTTTTGCAAAAGAGCCATTCTGTTTCATCCTCCAGCACATATGACCGGCGAGGAGCCACAAAATGTTGATGCCGTTTTATTTTTCATGCGACTTCACAGGGGCATAGGCTAAATTGTAATCAACTCAATTCTCATATTAATCAGGTGCCAATTAAAACTTCATGTTTTGTGAAATCCAGAGAGTCACTTTGAGAGGATCTAAAGAGCCGCGTGTAACTCCGGAGCTGCAGGTTGCCGACCTCTGGGTTAAACGAAAGACAATGACTTTTTTACCGCACACACTTCTGCGTTCTGACAAAGGTACACTTTGTTTTTCAGCACAAGAACAACGTTCAATAGCGGTCAGTTGGCAGCGCTGGAACGTGTTTTTGAAAGAACGCATTATCCCGATGCTTTTGTGAGAGAAGAGCTTGCACGACGAGTTGGTTTAAGTGAAGCGAGAGTCCAGGTTGGTTTTTTACATATTTGAAAATACTCAGAGGTAGATCGTGTTTAAAGCTCTTGATAGCATACGCGCTGCGAAG
>Ga0210059_1007711_pt1 | contig 17061 bp, 13 predicted proteins | sample Ectturendosymbi2_FD_188042 | JGI IMG/M metagenome (GOLD analysis project Ga0210059, IMG submission 188042) | Ecteinascidia turbinata endosymbiont from Florida, USA - Sample 2 (SPAdes) (version 2) | ecosystem: Host-associated > Tunicates > Ascidians > Unclassified | place: Key West, Florida...
AAGCAGTGCGCGTGGCAGGTGCGGGTACAAGTCAGCGGGGCGGGAGTGGGCAAGATTTCTCAAATTACTGCGGCGTGGGGCGAATTTAAAATTTGCGGGGTGGGAGCGGACAAAAATTCCAACCCGCGCAGGACTCTTAACTACGCAATTAACCCAGCACGAAGACCTAGCCTGCACCCTAATGTGAACCAATGAAAAGTGATGTTTCGGGTGTGGTTCTGGTTACAGTGTGACCAGAAACTGGCTGTGGTTTTGCATCTAGGCAACTTAATAAAAGCAAACAAATCATTCGAAAAATGATAAAAAAGGAATAATGTTAAAGTAAGAACTACTAACAGGAAATTTCTCGGACCTGCAGAAAACTAGCTCAAGAAGATTTCTGAGCAAGGGTTTTAAAAAATCTATAACATTGTGCTGCATTTGTTCTTATTCTGGCGAACTTAGTGTGTTCTTGCTCAAATAGTGCTCTAATCCTTCATGATCAGCTTCAATGTAGCCGAGCAAGATCGCACTATAATTTTCCAGGCTTGTCCATGGTGGATGGGATTCCCGCAGTAGTTGTTCCATAGGATGGGACAGTGGACTTGGACCATGTCCCGTCGTTAGTAATTTTACGTCATATAGCAGGAAATTTCTGAAGTTCAATAGAAATTCAGAGCCATGGCGTAATGAAACGAGGCCCCAAAAAATAAGGCTGCTTGGTCCTTTTTCAGATGGGAAACAAAAAAGGTCACCCAAATGTTATTGGTCCCATCACAGCCATAGCCCCTTAATTTTCATCTTTGGGTTTGCTTGCCCACGCCTCTGCAGATGCTATATTCATGCACATGATATAATGTACCTCTTATAACTAGTTTCGTGTGAATCCCATGGAATGGGACAGTCACAAGCAGCCAGGGGCACGGTCCCTAATTTTCTGAAAAGTATTGCAAAATAACCTATATTTTGACGTTTTTTCCATTTGGCCCCAATCAAACTTGAAAAAAAGGTGGCCTTTTTATGCTCTCACTAAAATTATTTTGAGAATGTAAGAAAACTAAGAATTCGGTCCAACCTAACAAAAAATCCTAGATAAAACCAGAGCATCAAGTACAGTAAACAAGCGCGCGTACTTTTTAAGTTGTGACCTAACTGGCAACCAGTTAATTGAAATACACCCTTCGACTAGCAAAAATTTCCACACCCCTGCTCTTTTGACTGCACAACGCTGTTTGGATCGAAATGAAAGTAGAGCACAACAGTTTTGCTTGATACTACACCTGTAGTAATCTTTTTTCATATTTCAATTGAATGCTGAGTTTTTTCATAAGAACTAGTTTTTTGTTGCAGATTTGATGGTGCATGACTAGGTAAGTTAATTCATGCATCTTTGTGGCTCAAACCGCGAAGTAAGAAGAGGGAAAATAAAAAGAACAAAACATTAAAATGCAGAAAAAGTAACTGCATGTTGATAAAAAACAATACGAGAAACAATTGATGACTTAAGAATTCTGCAAATTTGCTGTGAAATACGTAGTTGAGACTTAAAGTTTTGGCGGAAGACCGTATGGGCCAACTACTCAGTCAACTCTATTGTTGACATAAATCAAGAATAGATTGAAGACGTTTCAAGTGAAGAGGATGAATGAAGTGATAAAATGCACTAATATAAACATCAGAGAGAAGTTGTACCAAAGCACAAAATGTACGAAAACCAAACAAAACAAATGGCAAAAGCTGTTTCTAAAAATGATACTGTACGCCTGAAACACAGGCTCGTAACCAGCTTGGGACATCAGGAGAGGCGAAGAGTTTTCCCAGAGGGCCCAAAACTTTTTGAACTATGTCCAATATTTTTAAACTGTGTCCAACACATTCTTCCAGGAGGGCGAAAAATTTTTAGGGGGGGCTAACCCCCCTACTCCTGCTTGGTTACGGGCCTGCCGAAACACCAGATAGATTAGAAATCAAATGATTTTTGGATCGTTTTTGAAATACAGTATAGTTTGCACCTACGATAGCAGATAAAAGAGTTTAAACCGTACATAGTTACGCTTTGAAGCAACTTTTTGTATTAAGTAACTATGGTTTTATCTTACAAGCGTAACTATGCTCAAGTTTACAAGCTCTAAATCAATGTTACGTAGATCTACTACGCGTCAACAAATATGACTCTACCAAAACTAATACTGTAATTGTGATACAAAACCTTCGAAAAACAAAACTTAACATATAATACACCAGCTAGCGTCTTTGAGAAATCGGAGCTGGTAGCCGAATGCCGTTGACCACGTAAGCAGACAAGAGTCTCATCACCTCCCATGAGAATCCCACCAGTCGTTAAACTACTAACCTCCTCCCAGCCACAGGTAATAAAGAAACGTGTTCTACGCCGTCGCGCAAGAGCTGTCGAAACAATACCGGTAGTCTTTGCAACAAGCAGGTTGCTTTTTTTGAACGTAACTGAGAAGAGCGGTAAAGAGCTGTTCACAAAAGAATGCGGCAGACTACGCAGTCATACCAGAAAGGAAAGGTGTGGAGGCCAATATGTTTCTATTCCATTTACAATAGTTTTCTGTTGCAACCAATGAGGAAATTTTTGTCGATATTGCTGATGGGTTAATTGTTTTTGTAGTATATTTCCGATAGTCAGTCACTCTTTGTTGGATTTACAGCTAATGGCTAACTATATTGTTGTACTGTCAATGTAGCCAAAGCTCATTCGATAAAATTTATTGACTCCCAACTCCATCTACTGGCAGGCCGGTAGCTACGGGGGGGCATTCGGGGCAGTACCCCCCAAATTGTTTTTGTGTCCCCCCAAATGATTCAAACTCGAAAAATGAATCAATTTCGCAAATGCTTGTTTTCAATCTGTTTAATCGTTACGCCAACTTGCAACATCACCGCACGTTGCGTTAAAAGGTAACCTCGTTACAAAATAGATCGTATCAAGGAATGTCCACACTGGTAACAATTTCGATTTGTGCCGTCACAGTCACTGGAGACCAAGGGCGTACGCAAGGGGGTGGTTTTGGGGTTGAAACCCCCCCTTGAGCTTGATATTTTACAAAACTTTATTACCTGCGCAAAGGAAATTAAATGTTTTCGCATACTTTTTGCTTGTTAATTTGTCGACTTATTTCAAATACTACGAAATAGATTTGCCTGCAAATTTCAATGAACATTGTAAATGGGCCAAAGAGTAATAATTAGGTTTTGGCGAGAATCAGGGTTATCGTCTGCGTCCAGAAACCAACTCACCACTTTTTGCAGACCTTTCGTCCACTACACATATTTAAGATTGTGTTCCGCGATAGTTCACTTTATCCGAAATAATTGTCTTTGTTTTGTCTGCTATGGCTGATCAGCGCAAGCGCTGACCGCATTGGCTACATTACCAAATTCTGTAGCATGATAGAATTGTTGCACGAGCTCAAAAACAGTAGTTTTTAACATAAAAGCATTCAGGCATTTCATAATGTCTCAGCACGGGAAGAACAAAATTAAGTTTTCTGGACTTCTATACACAACAAAAAATTGAATGTTTTCTTGCGTACTTCATGCGCATTCTCAATTCTTGTGCAGCAGGGTTGCCAATTTGCCTTTTTGGAAGCCAGATTTTGACATTCTGGCTTTTTTGAACACCTTTGGCTTTTTTCGGAAATAAAAAAATCCAGAAAAATCTGGTTTTTTCAGTCGGATAGGCTTGGCTCTGGCAAGCATTGTCTGAGCTGCATATTCATTACAAATCTCTTGCGACGAAGGTCTACTACCATGCAGGGTGCACAGAATATTGCAAAAATTCTACTGTTGCCTTAAAAATGATCGATGTTATTGATAAAAAACAAATGCACGACAGTGTAATTATGGGGAAAAAATATGCTTCTAAAGATTGGGCTTGTGTTATATCGATGTTTTTGACCAGTTTTAATTTCTATTTTGCGTGTGGTTGTACATGTTTAACGTGTACATGCCTCAAAACTGCTATCTAGGATTTTCTGGCTTTTTTTGGGACAACGTCTGGCTTTTTTTGGTGAAGACAGGTTAGCAACCCTGTTGTGTACTTTAGCAAGACTCGATCTTGCAAGCCGGGATGTGCGCCAGCCAGTCCAGCCGCACACCTATGTTCGACTGCTCGTATTCGACGAGACATTAGCGCAGCCTTATTTGCAGTTGTAAATTTCTCTGACGCAGTGATGAGTGTGTTTTACTGCCCTTTTTCAACACGCAGCCAAAATTTTGCAGTTACAAACTGCTGTGTCGCAGCATTGAGTTTATTTTCCTCCGATATCCTGACCTGGAGCGCTGATAGTTTATATTCAGTGCAATGACACATAAAAAAAGGAGAGTGCCTGTAAAAGAATATGCATATTTTGTCAACAAACTTCGCCAATACGTTGGCTTGGAAGCATGAATATACCATCAAATTGTGACGTCACCAAGACAGCACGCCACAAACAAATGATCACCATATGCCACTGAATGAAACACCTCCCATGAAAATTATCTGCGTACGCCACTGCTAGAGACAGCCTTTCGAAACTTTCTGCAGTCTCTCTGTGAGCGCGAACGCCATGGCACTAGCAAGCTGGCTATGGTGATGTTATAATGTAGTACAGGGGTTCCCAACCAGGGGTGTCTGTACCCCCAGGGGAACATTTACCTATCCGAAGGGGTACATTTAAGGTTATCAATAGAAGAGCAAAATATATTTGCATATAATTTATTTCCAAATATTTACACAAATATCAGTTAATATTCTTTTCAAATATCATTGTATGCTTATTGTTTAATATATCTATGAATAATCATGATAAAATGTATTGTCATAGGAATTCGTAGGGGTACCTGCGTATCTGTGGCAATTCTGAAGGGGTACATACTTATCTGTTGAAATGCTGAAAAATGTTGGTTATCTGTCTGCTAAACGCGAAACACAAGTTTGTGAAGGAGAAAAACAAACCAGCTTCTTTCAACGACTTCGGCGTTGTGGTTCTGGCAACGAATAAGATTTGTGGTGCATTTCCATGACGAGTTTCTGTCTTTACTGTGTTGTGGAACATCATGGTTTAAAAATAACTTTTCGTGTTTCAACCAATATTCCGAAATTTTTTCCGGTATATTGGATGACCAGAGACCATATCTTTGCTTCCAGTGAAAGAGTCAGACAACTCATCTGTCGTGTTTTTCGATGATACTTCTTGACGTTCTTCTGCTGTTGCACCGCTGGTTAAACTAGGTTTATTTTCATCGTTACGCAGATATAAGTCTGTAACAACATGTCCTTCGATTTTCTGTCCTCTTACAGGTTCCGCAGAAATGTCTCCGTTGGACTTCATTGCCACAGTAAAATAATAACTTCAATGTTTCTTGACTTAGCTGCAACTTCTAACTCTCTCATTTTTGCCTCATTTGCTTTTTAATGTTTTTTAGAACCACTTGGACAAGCTCTACACTTGTAAAGGTGACGATCTCCTTTCCTTGTATCCGTGTGTAAGTTCAACAGGGCCGCCATATTTTCACCGCAGCAAGGGAGGACAATTTACGACACTGTCACTTCCTTGAGTGTACTACTTACACTTAACAAGTTAAATAGCAAATAGGCTTATTGATTAGTTTTAAGCATTGAATTAAAGCGTCCAGTGTAGACAATGTTTCATTCAAAACAAAATCCTAATTTACTTAACCAATTTAGCCCATGAATATTTTCAAGATTTCTTGAATTTGCTAAAAGTGTAGCATCGCCTTTCACAATTGTATGAAACTGCTTGCATGAAATATGTTTTGAATTGCACACCAGCTTTAGACTAGCAACTGGTTCAACCAGAAAGGCATCTCTTTCTTTTTGGTTTGTGGCTGCATCATGGAAAAAATCGTTCCACATTAGCGTAATCAGCCATAACGCTGAAGTAAAATTGTGCGATCTTTATCAGTTCGCTGAAGTATTCAGTGGTATTGCAAGTTGCAAAATGTTTTGCCCATCTTTTATCTTTCATGTTCCATAATTTGAAAATAAATGCATTTGTCTCAGAGCCGGATTTGGAGGGGGCGGGCTCCCCTACCATGTTTATGCGTTTAGCCATATATACGATATATGCGTGCCATTTAGGCATGTTTAATAGCGAGGAAAGTTTGTTTGTTGACGCTAAATTATCGGTCGTACAGACGGCAGTATTTCACTTGAATATTGTTTGATATAGTAACGAAACAACTATGACACTTACCGTTTTTCTAAAAGTCGGTCAGGTACCTGAATCTAGTGAATGCAAGGTCAAGCCATGTAGAACGCATTAGCTTAAGTCTCTACTCGTTACTGGTAGATTTTGCGTCTGTCTTACTTAGATTTGGACAGGCCGCTTATGAGTGGCATTGTGAAGTAGGGCTACCATACGTCCTCATGTTATAGTACAGGGGTTCCCAACTTGGGGTACATTTGCCTATCCGAAGGGGTACATTAGAAATTCTTAAGGGTACCTGTGTATCTGTGGAAATTCTGATGGGGTAGATACTTATCTGTTGAAATGCTGAAGGGGTACATTCTCATCTGTCGGAATGCTGAAGGGGTACATGGTAAGAGAAAGGTTGGGAATCCCTGATATAGTACATGTCCATTTTTTTCACGACATATGAAATAGTCTCCGAGGACATTCAAAAATGTCAAAACATCCTCCTTTTTAGATTTCTTATTTTACATAGCAATATCAGTGGCGTAACTAAATTTTGAGCCAGGGTGGTAAGCTTAGATAAAAGGGGCCCACTGGCCACTGTACGGGGTCCACTAGCCAACACTCAGAAAAAACTTGAGAAATGATGGTGAATCCGGATGTGAATGGCTAAACTAAAATCCTGAATCAACGGAAAATAATCCTCAAAACACAAAAACAACGTACCAAAAGAATGCTAAAACCGAAATATAAGTTAAGTGGACACTGTTTAGCAACAATGGCATTCTTTCTAGATATTTATTTGTTATGATCAAACCTACATTGTGACGGTTTAATCTTTTGTGGAGCGTTTTTAACATGTGGAGCGTTAACGTTTTCATCAATGATTTCACATTAACTTGCTGGCGAGAAAAAAAACACAGTTTGGGTCAAGTAATCACAATCCAACCTAGGCATGGTCGAGAAGTGTTACAACTTTCATCTGATGTTAATTGCCATCCTATCTTACTGTAAACTTGAAATCATTCCCCTACAACGGGTAGATTCAGCAGCAAAATATAACGGAAGTAGGTTTTTATTTTGGTAAGTGCTGAGGACATTGACACTGCCATTACTCGCAGACAGCTTGCAAACTGTTTTGTCGATATAGTGCATGTAACTAAAATTTAAAAAATTGAATTTTTTCCCAGTCATTTGGATTTTGTTATTTAAACACTCATGGATTAAAAAAAACTTCAACCGCTCATGCTATAATGGCTAAACGAGCGGTTCCCAAACTTTTTTGAGCGCGACCTAAATCTGAGTTTGGTGAACACGCCTGAAACCACGACTCAAGCCTCAAACAACTTATGAAAAAAATAATGATTGTATCGGTGATTTTGGCAGTAAGTTTCTAATGTCAGCATTCCACCCCTTTCTCAAGTAGGTTACCTACGCTACAGACAAGAGTGGTAACGTTGAAAATACACAACCCCGGTTTGGATCGCCTCAGCAGGGCCCATTTTTGACCGTTAGTCTCCCTTGTTTGAATTTTGACCGATACATCGGGAACCACTGGGCTAGATCAACTAACTCACCATTGTGTTAAGTTGCGACGATAAGTATATTTCTTAACTTTACTGCAGAGCCGTAGTGACAATGAATTGTGGCTTCGTTTTCGCAAACACACATCCATTTTCACACTTTGTGAAGACTGCGTGGGTCAAACATACCCAAGTTTGTTTAGAGGACATGTGTAACTTTTGCATTTCATAGTATTTAATAACATAAAATCCAAACATTTTTCAAACGTGTTGAAGGATTCTAACCTTTACGTTATCAGCTTCATACGTCAACCAGTCTCTGAAGAACTGAGTAAGATCCACATCTTATATGTGCACAAGTTTTGTAGACCAACTTCGGGAGTCAGTGTCTTAATAAAGCAAAGTCACTACACGGCTTCGATTTAACGTGTGTTGGTCTACATCAAAAGCGTGTAAATATAAAAACGAAATCATAATGGCGGACACGATGACTTCTTGCTCAACTGCAATATTGGCTGCAAAAGGCATGCTTCAGATCTTGCACTAAAACCATCGATATTTTCACAAGCACTCTTGCATGAAAGTTTTACGAGCAAATGGTGGCTTTTAGCCAAAACAGAAGCTTGGAAATTTACTAAACACAAACTTTTAAACTTCGTGAATTCGATGAGATAGACTGTATCATTCAGCAAAAAGGCCCAGAAATATGTACCTTTTATGGATAATACTTTAAAAACAAGGGGCATTAAATAATTAAATTTGCCCCCCCCCCGATTCTGGCTACGTACCTCTCCACACCCGGATTCACCATCATTTCTCAAATTTTTCCAAGTGTTGGCTAGTGAGCCCTGTACAGTGGCCAGCGGGCCCCTTTTAGCTAAGTTTTCCACCCTGACTCAAAGCTCTAGTTACGCCACTGATTACAGCTATGTAAAATAAGAAATGCAAAAACGAGGACATTTTGACATTTTCGAATGTCCTCGGAGAACATTACATTTCTCATGAAAAAAGTGGACATGTTATTCAAAAAGAGGACGTATGGTAGCCCTACCTAGCAATGCTACTCATATGCGACCGTTGCATATCTGAGCAAAGCAGACGCAAAATCTACCACAAACGAGTAGAGACGTAACCGAAGCTAACGTGTTCTACATGGCTGACCTATGACCTTGCATTCACTAGATTCAGATAAGAGGTCTGGTGATGCCCGGAACGACTGCCTGAGTGTTTGCCCTCCTAACAAATTCTAGGATTGAGCAGTGGAGAGGCGTGTGGCGGTCAATGAAACTGGATATACGCTGTTTGTGACGTCATTTTGACGTTTGCCGTTGGTTTGTCGAAGTTTGTTAACACAGCGTGCATATCATTCTACACGCACTCTCCTTACTTGTTTTTGTAGCCTACAATGTGTCACTGTAACACACAGATTAATCAGCGCTCCAACTTGGGAGACCGGAGCAAAATACAGCACTCAACGCTAACACAGAGCAGTTTATAACTGCAAAAATATCCGGCAACACGTTAAAACAAGGAAGTAGAACACACTCAGTACTACGTAAGAGAAGTTCACAACTGCAAAAATTTAAGGCTGCGTATTCAAAGAGTGTTGTAAAAACACACTCACGTTAAGATGGGGGCAGTTCACAAATTTTAAAAAATGGCTCCGCGAACGTCTCATCGAATAGCAGTCGAGCAGAGAATTTATGCGGCTGATATGGCGGACACCCAGGGTTGACAGTTTGAAACTTGCTGAACTAGTCTACACAAGAATTGAAAATGCGCATAAAGTACGCAAGAAAACTTTCGTTTTTATTTATGTGGCTGTTATATATACAACTGCTGTGGGGACAGAACAGATACGCGTTTGTGTGAGCCGTTATGATCAATCCGTCCAGAACCGTCGCCAGAAAGTGTTCACTACGGGGGCTTTACGTTTGAGCATGGAGTCTTGATTTTGAAAATTTGTTAAAATCTCTACTGATTTATAGTGTTTCATAGTTTAATTTGGGGGCCATGGGGCTTTGTCTGGACGGGCGAAGCCCACCAAAGCACCCCCGTGGCGACGGGACTAAATCCGCCTGAAGTGAAATTAGTGACGAAGCAGGAAATGATGCACATATTGCAAGCACAGGTGTGAAGCTGCATTAGCGTATACCCAGGGTTGCCAAATCAAAAAAACGAAACGGGAAACTAAGGATGCATCAAAAAGTCAGCTAAACCAAGCAAGTTGAAATAGGAAAATTTTGAAATTTGGCTCAGAAAATCAATTAAACGGCCGCAATTATTTTTCAATCCTTTATTGTAAATTCCCCTTGATAGCTTGATCTGAGCAAAATCACGTCACTATTAGTTTGATTGCCGCACACCTAGAGTATAGGTCCCTGGTGTTAAGTAATGTCAGAATTACTGGCGTTTGAGTACATAAAAACTAGTCCTGATAAAGAACACAAGTCTCGAAAAATTAAATCCATGCAGCATGTGTGAGTAGCCTTACAATAGGAAAAATCATCTTGCCACAGCATTTTAATTTTTGGAGTTTCACTTTTTGGATGCCCACCTTGCTTTGGATGCCCGGTGCCGTCGCTCCGTTTTCCCCCCCTCTGCACACCCATGGCCGGCGTTAGCAAGCGCGGGGCCCGATTTGAAACACTTTTGCGGGGCCCCACTCACTGGTGTGTAGAAATTTTTGAGGGGTGCATCAATGTGTAAAGGTAGAAATCACTGATGCTGCAAAGGCGAGGCCCGAAAAGGTAACGCCATGCCAAGACGTCTCCAGCAGAGACTTCAATGGACAGCGCCGTTAAAACCCAATAAATCAAAGAATTGCAACCCTGATGTATATCTCCTCTCTGGCCAGATTGAAGGTACGAGTATAGTACCTGCAGAGACGAGAGGTATTGAGTGCTGTGCTAGTGGATATCCAGAGCTGAGAAGTTTGCAGTAGTAGCAAAAAAATTAATTTTTCCATGCCAGGAATAATAGCCATGGATGACCTACCGCTTCAGCATTTTGTGGTAATCTTTTGCAGTGAAACTTAGAAAACCGTGTACTATCACTCTTGTTTCTGGGGAAGACTTCTATTGTGATTGCAGGCGGTCCTATTTGGGCTAAACAGTCCAGGGTAGTCCCCAACATTCCGACTCATGACACCTGGCTATTTAGCATCATTTTTTCATCCAAATTTTGAGTGTTCTTACTCGCATGCCTCATCAGATGCACATCCGACGAGGTTCCTTCTTTGTCAGGATCAACACTTTCGAAACGACTTGTATCACTTCCGGTACATAAACTTCGACTTTGACTATCTGGCGCAACAATGACCAGGCTAGCTGTCTACGCTGCCGTCATCTTGAATGTGGTGTCGCATTGAGGGTACACCCTCAGTGGTTAAAATACTTGTCCAGCGTACCTTTCTTTTTTATGCTTCGGTCTGTTTTTGCCTTAGCTTTAGGCCCCTTTTCGCTGTCACCTAATATTTTCGGCCCATGTCTCATGGTCTTATAATATTTCGCTTAGTTACAGACAAAGCATATTCTTAAATAAATAGCCCAAATTCGACTTTTTAAAGCCAAAAACAAAACACTTTCCTACTACTATATACAGGGCTACCATCGATCTAGTACCAAAAATAAGGACGCCTGAGGAAAATTTTATATTATTACCTAAAAGAAAACAAATCTTTTTTGTTTGCACGACTAACGTCAGATCAAATGTTTGCCTATTTACCTATAGGAACCATCTGCTTCCGCAATGTCTCATTCTCGACCTCCTTGCAATTGTCGCAGAAAAAGTTTATTTCGGTTGCTTATTTCTTGAATCAAGTAAATGCTAAACTTTTGCCATAATAAAAAGCATTCCTAAGAATCCCAGCCAGAGACACCTTGCGTGCTAACAATGCCTGATAGTGTGTAAAAATCTGCAATGTTATACTGTTTTTATAACATCACAAACCTTGATTACAAAATTTTTACGATGATATAGAAATGGTCAGGTGTGTCTGTCAGATAGAGCCTATTGAAAATTGTTACGTTACAGAAACTAAGAAAAAATAAGGACGCAAGTCACAAATAAGGACATATCTTAGAAAGAAGGACACTAATATTTTCTAAGACACTATTTTCTAAGACAAATCTTAGAAATAAGGACCGTATGGTAGCCATGACTCTATACTTTACACGTGGAAAATGGTTACAGTGAAAACCACTTAATAAACCACCGATTTTAAAAGTAAAAACCGCTTATTAGAGCAGCTTTTCAATATTACGGAGAAGGGGTTAAAATTTTTGCTCCACTGACACTAAAGAAACTCGCATAAAATTATTGTAGATTTCCCAATAAGTTTAAACTTACTTTTTAATTTTTCAAAACAAGCAAGTAGGCTACTGTAGTAGCCTCAAACTTCTACGAAAGTTATTCCACTTTTCAAACTTTTTGCAACTTTTAGTTTGTTAGGCTATATGTCAGAAATTACGGCGCCAATCTGTGACATTGATGCTATAACCCTTGCTTCGGCTGTATTTCATGATGCAATTTTCACCACAAGGACATCATGAGGCTTACTTCACTTGAACCAAATTGTCACTTCTGTTACTTTGCAAATGGCTTAACTGTTAGTAATTTTCTGTTACATTTCAAGAAACCGTTATTTTTTGAGCACCTGAAATAGTCATTCATAATTACTGTAGGTATATTTCAAACATTTTTGTCAATAATCTCAAGCGGTTGCCTCTGATGGTTGGTTGCCTCATCAAGCTTTTACGAGAGTGAAAATGAACAACGCTATTAAAACACTAAGCAGCGCACATTTGCAATTACGAACTAAACGTTAACCTTAGAAGACAAGTGGTATCAACCAGGCCCGTAGCCACGGCGGGCACTCGGGGGCAGTGCACCCCCAAATTTCTTTTGTGCCCCCCCAAATTTTGTTGCGCCCAGAAAAATTTGTTTTAAACATAGTAAAAGCAAAAATCTTGCCCCTCTAAAAATGTATTGTGCCCCACCAAATATTGAAACCTGGCTACGGGCCTGGTATTAACTATTAAAATATCAACATTCAACAACTATCAAACCGCGTTTTGCAGCAACTGTTTAACCTGACCTGCCAAATACGAAACGCTTTTATAAATGAAAAAGAAAATAGCGTTGAAATTCAACCCCTTCCTGCCTTAACGAGGTGCTAGTGAAAAAACTTGGCTACATATTACTGAAGACAATCACTATTCTTGCTATAGAATTTTGATAAGGGCGTTAAAAACCGCGCAGTACACTAGGGTTTTCGTTAGCAACGGATCCACGCTTACAAAACTATGTAGACCCCTCCAGAGTTTTCGGTCTGACCTTGCTGACTGCAAAGACATTTTGAGAGACCGCAACTGTTCATCTGAATACCGAAATGATTGTGAAGCAAAGTTTTGGTGTACTTTGATGGTGGTAGTAAAGCGAGTTTAAACTGTCCTTTAAGAAACCGTTGGAAAAATGTGAGAACCGTTTTGGTCTCTCAAAGCAACTTAAAAAACGCTGGTGCCCCGGTGCCCCACACCGGTACTATACCCAAGCAGCCTCGATAGAAAGTGCAAATTTGCTTTGGTAAGTAGATGGAGCGCGGGGCCCGATTAGACGAAATCGGTCAAATCGGCTTAAAACCGGCCCTGTGCACGCCACTGGGTAAGGTGGGCTACTTTCAGAAAGCTTGAATAACGCATGGGCAAGTCAGGCTATGTTAACCATGTCCGAAATTGAAATAAAACAAAACGTATTATGACGACACAACCTTTCTTCAATAATTTACTTTTTACTACGCAACTGTTCAAGATGGAAGAAATCTATGCATTTCTCTGCTCATTTGCATTGTTTATTCTTGATTCTTGAATGTTCAACGTAATCGATAGTTTTTAAATGAACAATTTAAAAAATATTCAAGAATTTTCAAGGACGCCGGAAAATATTCAAGGACAACAAGATGTTTTTCAAGAATCAAGGACATAACGAGTTTTGATAGCAAATTCAAGGACAGTCCTTGGCGCTCAAGGACGTCTGGCAACCTTAAGGCCCGGAAACCCACGGTACCAGAAAGTCATAAAGGTTACCATTCATCACTTTGTTCAACACGACCTTGATGCTTTGTTTATCGCAGCAAATGTTCCTAGACGCAGTGCATTTAATAGAGTTGAACGAAAGACGGCACCATTAAGTCGAGAATTAAGTGGGCTAATCCTTCCACATGATCATTATGGAAGTCATTTAGACAAAAAAGGCAATACTGTTGATCCCCAACTTCAAAAAAAGAATTTTGATTTTGCAGGAAAAGCTCTAGCTGATGTTTGGTCGCGATTGGTACTTGTAGGGCATCCAACTGCTGCAGAATACATCGAACCTTCCGCGTCAGAGCCGTCTGAAGAAAATGTAATTTCAAAAGGTCAAAAATGGTGGGAAACTTACGTGCGACCAAGTCAATATTTTACACAGATTGTAAAATGCGACAACGAAAAATGTTGTGAGAAGAAAAGAAGTTCTTATTTCAATGTGATTAAGAACCGATTTCTTCCGCCTCCTTTGCCGATCGCACAAACAAGCGAGGGCCTCTGAGTTCCTGAACGATCATCTTCCGGAACTTCGCACAGGTTTCCACCACTATTTGTGGCATTTAGTTTGAGAGTGACTGATATATCTCATCGTTCCACTTCAGCCTTTTCTTCAATTCCACATGATCTCTATTGTCCTTTGATTCAAAAAGTGTTGAGTGAGCGAATATGCAAAACGTGCGGTCAATATTTCACCTCAATTGTGATGCTGCGAAATCACATAAAGATGCACAAGCATCAACCATCTCAAACCAAACTCGTGTGGCCAGTTAGAGTGGCTGCGCGTCGTCTGCGGGAAATCATGGTAATCATCACAAATGCGGAGAATGTGAAAAGTGCAGAGTGGCAAGATAAAGATAATCTGGATATAAGTGAAATGATAATTCCAGAAAAAAGTTGCACTGGTAGTGGAATGCCAGTTTACACCATAACTAAACATTTTTCCTCTCCATGGGAAAATGCATAAAGCTAAGTAAACATTTAGGTGGGAGGAAGCTTGGCTTAAGACGTTACTATTTTTGTTTTCAACAGAGACAGATAGCTGGAACCAATAGTGGTATCCAACCGGCACAAAGCTGTTCTTGAAATTACGAAAAGTCAGGGTGTTATATCTTGCTTGACTTAAATTCGAAAATTATTTCATGTGAACCAACAATTTCAGTGATTGATTTGTTTTCTGTAGTAGGATGTTTCGGTTTATTTTGCAGACCAGTGAGTGTTTTCGTTGAGTGTCGCTGACTGATAACCATTAGGAAGTTGCAACAGTTTGTTGAAACGCCGTAACCTCTGTGGAAAACATAAGCAGGTGTGAATCTCTAAAGTCCACTGTCATTGTTTCATTTTTGTGGTATACGGATTGGTGTTTACTACACACAGATCACAACAAAAAAGTGAAGCCTACCGTAAGTCACGCGGCGATCTCGAAGGAAACAGTTTTTAGAAAAATTCATTTCTAATTCATCTTAGCCTGTGCAGAAACTATCATTAAACGTTTCTCAAAAGGAGTTATTTACCATCCTGTGTTGCATTTGCACACCATACTTGTTTTCTGTGCAGTATTGTGAAATCATTCTTGCAGATAGACTATACTGCAAAACGTTCCTATGATTTCTTTGTGCTTCAATATTGCGAAGCGACCACTACGGTAAATCCATGCACAGGACTATAACCGCAATCACTCAGTCATTGCCAGTATTCGCACAACGTAATTCATTCGTTTCGATCTTTAACAAAGTAGAAAACACTTTGCTGCTTAATTTTTGCTTAGCAATGTTTGCAGTATTTTCAACATTTTACGAATAGAATGTTGGTCTTGCTACAACGTGCACAAATCAAATCTATAAAACAGATGAAATTTTTGTCTAGGCAGACACAATTTAAAATAGATGGAAATTTGTAATTGCAAATGTAAGCGGGGGGGTTGCAAATTGTGACGTTATATTTGAAGGGGGGGTTAATTACTTGTGACGAAATGTGACAAGGGAGGTGAGGGAATGATTTTTGCCCAAAATAGTGTGACGTCATTTATGGACGGCCCCTAAAGGTAGGCTAACCCCAACTATTGCACCACAGAATGATAGGAAGAATTAAATTTGGACAAATGTTTATAGGACAAATGCCTTGATTTGTCTGTTAAGAATGAGAAATATTGAAATGAACAGATAATTATTGCATGACCAACTTCATGAGTTCATCTCATGCAAATTGCACTTTGACTTTGTTCTACGTTTCATCCATGGCTGCTGCCCGCGGTAAAGCTGTAGTGTAATGTTCTCATTTCACTGTACAGCTTGGTTTTCAACTTCTGTGGCAAATTCATGCATCATCAGAGACAAAAAAACAGATTATTTCAGCTTAGGACACTTCCCTCACACATAAATTGGCATGCTAAACTTCCCTCGAACATACAGTAGCTCCGAAAGAAAGCGGAAGATTAAATTACCCTAGTTTCCATCAAGCATTGGGAGATGAGAAACTAGAGGAACACCGCAGGGTAAATCCACATTGGTACAACCCCTATCATGAACTTACAAACTGTATTGGTTACTTTGACAACCAAAAATATAGGAAGATTAACAAACATAAATCATTCATCTGGAAGTCAAGTCCGAAATATGCCAACTCCGAGTCGAAGTCATTGCAGTAAAATTCGTATCACGTCAAATTACTGACGATGTTGACTCGATTTTAAGTTGAGCTACAATCAATTTTCAAGTCGTTCATTTCTACTGTTGGGACTTTTCGAGTCGTTCTGATTCACGAAAGGTTCCTTGTGGTTATGAACGGAGTATTTATGTAGACTGTAGAGTTTGCTGTCTGAAACGGGAAATAATTGTAATGTTTTCTGATAAAAATCATTGCATGAATTCAACTAAAAGTTTTTCAATTTTTTTGAAATGTGAAGTAGTTGTCTTTTTACAGTAGGCCAAAGTTGGTGATGGATTTTTTTCAGTATTGTATGCACGTATATCAACCAGATGTGGCCGGAGTAACTTTTTCAGACTCCGACTCCGCTTTTGTTCCAAAATTTTTAAATCCGGGTCCGGCTATTCTTCAAATTTGAGAATCCGACTCCTGTTCAGACTCGGGCTGCAATCGTTTTTTCACAAAATTTTGACTCCCGATCCGGTGTCAAGCGAAATTTCTGACTTCACACCATGTATGCATGACAGACTGATATTATTCATGGCAAATACACTGATAAAATTGATTATTAGGGCTTAGGAATTCGTTTTTAGGTAAGTGTGTTGGGTTACGGTGAGAAAAATAAAAATAATTGAGGTCAACGGTTAAGTCCGAAAATTTTCAATG
>Ga0210059_1007712_pt1 | contig 17058 bp, 18 predicted proteins | sample Ectturendosymbi2_FD_188042 | JGI IMG/M metagenome (GOLD analysis project Ga0210059, IMG submission 188042) | Ecteinascidia turbinata endosymbiont from Florida, USA - Sample 2 (SPAdes) (version 2) | ecosystem: Host-associated > Tunicates > Ascidians > Unclassified | place: Key West, Florida...
GCGCAAGTTGCTCAAAAACCCTGAATGATAAAAAAATATCAATACAGTGAAAGATTTCAGGGCAACTCTATTTTTCAGGGCAAGCGCAAGTTGCTTAAAAATCCTGAATGGTAAAAAACAAATATTCAATACGTTAATCCAGGGCACACTGTTTTTCAGGGCAAGCGCAAGTTGCTCAAAAACCCTGAATGATAAAAAAATATCAATACAGTGAAAGATTTCAGGGCAACTCTATTTTTCAGGGCAAGCGCAAGTTGCTTAAAAATCCTGAATGGTAAAAAACAAATATTCCATACGTTAATTCAGGGCACACTGTTTTTCAGGGCAAGCGCAAGTTGCTCAAAAATACTGAATGATAAAAAATATTTCAATACAGTGGAAAATTTCAGGCCAACTCGTGTTTTTGCTTAAAAATCCTGAATGGTAAAAAATATATATTCAATACGTTAATCCAGGGCACACTGTTTTTCAGGGCAAGCGCAAGTTGCTCAGAAATTCTGAATGATGAAAAATATTTCAATACAGTGGAAAATTTCAGGCCAACTCGTGTTATTCAGGGCAAGACCAAGTTGCTCAAATATCTTGAATGTAAAAGTATAGCCTACTCAATAGGCCCTTTAGTGAAAAATTCTTGAGCAAACTCTGTTTTTCAGGACAAGCGCAAAATGTTCAAAAATCCTGAATGATAAAAAATATATTCTGTGCAGTGGAAATTTCCACGGCAAACTCTGTTTTTCAGGGCAAGGTGAAAATATTTTTGGTACAGTATATTCAGCCAGTAAAGGCAATTACCCTAATGTTTCTTTTCAGAGAGAACACTACACGCAAGGAACTTCACCGCCTTGAGTTAACAAGCAAGGTAACTGCAGGAGTTAACAAGAAAGGTAACTATTTGCCTATAACTGCACTTCTAGGGGATTATATAAGGAAAGTTATTGCCGAATTGAAGTTATAAACGAATTGAAATGCATGTAGAAGATGCCATCGGGACCGAACAAAATGTAACGTTATAAGCGAATTGACGTTACAAACGAAGCGGTTATAAATGAATTCAGCTATGTAGAACAGATTTACAAGTTTCAGGCCCAATTCGGATTGAACTAAAAAACTTGGTTTCATTGCTAATTTTTTATTTTTAGGGCAAATTGTTATTTTTAGGGTAAATTTTATCCGCCCCCCCAGCAAAATGCCTTCCCGTACGCCTATGGCTTCGAGTACTGCACCTTGTGCGTAGCCAGGGTGCATATCCCCTGCATCCGAAATGCATCCTTTTTGCGTACCACGGATGAGTGAACATGGTGACGTCATAAAATTTTGAGCGATGTTTTGTAGAAATCGTAGGAAACTTCCGTGACAGGGGGCCCCAAAATTTTTTGCACAGGGGCCCCCAAATTGCTAAGACCACCACTGCTACTTGGAATCTTAATGCAGCACGGTGATGTAAAGTTTTTCATAATGACGCACCAACTTTCTGAAGCAAGAAATCTTTCCCCTAACAAAACGAGGAACCCTCACGGAACCCTTAAAACACACGTAACCCCACTACATGTTTTGCGGTACACTAGGGTTCCGCGGAACCCATGTTGAGAATACTGAGCTGGATTATATTTCTACACACACACGGAAATCCATTTTGACGAGCACAAATCCAACTACACATTTATTATATTTACTCAGAAATGTTTCTTAGACCCAACAAAGCGCTTTTGCTCGCAGGTACAAAACTTACTCACCACAGCCACACGTTTGCCCACAGTCATCTACCATACTCCTAAGTTCTATAACTTCATATAAGGACTACGATCAGACGTCAGCAACGACCCAACACTCGATCAATCAACCGCGTAGTGAATCAGTAAAATTTGGCATCAAGTGAGTTGATGCCACATTTTACTGATTTGCGTGTTGAGAATCGTGTTGCAACGTCATGTAAAAAAGCCTACTGATACAACATCCCAGATACACGATTATTCATTGTTTGGCTAAGATAACAATCGCTTAAATACACATGCCATAGTTTAAATTACTCAAAATGAAAAACGTCCTTCAACTGCGTGTAATGTCCCGACATTAAAACCACTTTTATTTTAATACAGCCTGTACAGGTTTATAGCCTACAGCAGCGGTGGCCAACTTGTCTTCGACTGAGATCGACTATAAAATTTCTTGATAACTTGCGATTGACCGGTCGGTAATAAAGTCACAAGTAGAAAATGTCATAAAGTGCAATAAAAGGAATATCAACTGAAAATTGTTCTTTTTAAGTATCTTGTCAATTTAATGCAATATCAGGCGCGATCGATCAACTTAGACTCGACGATCGACCTGTTGGCCACCCCTGGCCTACAGCACAGCCCATAGTGCCGCCCCCATAAAGGTGCCGCCAGGGGCGGACCGTCCCCCCTAGCTACGCCACTGATTTTGCATTTTTCGTCGTACCAAACGCAATCTGTATGAGCATTTCTTTTGGCAATTAATCGTGAAACTAGCGTACGTGAACTGCTACCGTAGGCTATTGCAGAATGCAGAAAACTCATAGAAATGGTCAGCACGGCAGTGACATTTCAGACACTAGCGAACCTTTCGCAATCACGCGAGCCGCAATGAACAGACACATTATCTCGTCAGCGGTCTATAACTGGCTCAAGCAAAGGCGAGCGAGAAACCGGAAGGTCATCTCTCAGACAGTCGTAGTGGTCAAAAATGTAGTGAGAAATTTTTTCAAGAGGTTCAAGTGAGCTAGAAAATGTTTGTTGCAAACTGAAGAGAATATAGCACGCGAGGAAATTGTTAGCTGTGCTGTGGTGTTCACGCAGGCAATACTACCGTAGAAAAGCAAATACCATGAAATTGTCCGGCAAGATGTTCACTTTAGAAATTGATATACAACGTGTGAAATTGGAAATTTACGAAGTGCATCATTTTTTAGAGTTTACAAAAACGCCCCCGTTCACATTTAAACACTGCAGTTATCGTTTTTCATTTAACGTATGTTAGTTTGAAACACTTTGGCGTCTGGCCGCTTTTGGGGATTTTCGAAAAAAAACGCCGAATCGCACGTGGCTTTGCGCGGGAAAATATTTCGCTGCTGACTCCTGTACGGGTTACGGACCTGGTCGAAGCGTCAAAAGACGCGGCAAGTCTTCCAGTCTGCACTCGAAAAAAAATTTTTTAGTTGGGGGGGGGCGGATTTTTTGTGAGTGACGTCATAAGTGGAGATCTTTCTGCTTCGAAGACGCCAGGACTTCGAAGACGCCAAACTTTAATCAAGCTCTACTGGCGGTAAAAACATAAAAACACGTTAAAAACTTGCCAACGTTTCGATAGTTGATACAACTATCTTCATTAGGGCTAAAAAACGAAATGCTGTGAGGTGCGAGCACGGATGTTATAAAAAGTGTGTGCGCTCCAGGTGGTACCGTGCTGATAAGAACTCGGGAGGCGGGGAACGTTGATTAAAAGTTTGAGCCTTAGGCGATCGTCTAGATTTGACTCTAGACCAGTGGTTCTTATAGTCCGGTGGCAGGGACCGATAAGCGTGCAATACCGTCCGTCCAATGGTTTTTTGCTGTTTCCATTCTTCCGAGGCGTGCTCTTTAAGAATCTGAATGATGCCACTCTGTCAGCATTGGGCAACCCCCCAATATGCAAATTAAGGCCGCCATTACGGAAAATCCTTCTTTCGTCAATATCGCAGTCACTATGCATGGTATCAAAATAATTTTGGTGTCTATCCCCATGTTTTGAGGGATAAAGAATAATATTAAGCCATTTCAGTAAAGATTACGCCTTTATTTTTTGCTGAATACGCATATTGAGACAGTCATTATGGTCGTATCTCAGTTACTTCACATTGTATCATAACAATCGTTGATTCTATACGTGTTTAATGAGCAAATAATCAGATTAAATAAGCCACTGAAGTATTGATAACTACAATATTGTCTGCAAAAACATTGAAGTAAAGACCGCCGTTTTTTCGGATCAGCAACGGCGACAAAAACGACTTTTCAAATGACTTGGCAAAGGGGAATCCCCAAAACCGTAGATGAGGTTTTGAAAAAAATGCTGGTGCAATAAACCTGTTCTCAGCAAATAAAAGCATTCTTATCATTGAAAGTGAGAATGAGTTGATCGAATATGATTTAGAAGTAATTGTTAGCAAGCGCAGAAGTTTCTGCATACAGATAAGCCTGATTGAATAGACTTTTAACCGAAAATAGAGCTAATCCTCATTTTTAGAGCATAATAAACTTTTATCAGGGAAGGAATCAATTTTAGCCCCCTCCCGATCCACCCCCTATTATAGCTTGAAGGCTAGTAAAACATTTATACAACTGCAAAAAATTTTCAGCAGAGAAAAAGTTATAGGCCTACTATATACAGTAATATAAAAATACATTGAAAAATCCCGTCCTCAAGTGTACAAGAGCAGAAAGGTTGGTTGTGGTGGATCTCCGTTGTCATATTCATTGCTTGGTTTTTCTTTGAGTCTGACATCTGTATAGAGACAACCTTCATGCGTTACGGAAATGGCCCAAATGAAATCATAAGCATAACCCTGAAGCCCGAAACCATGAAGCGATGAGTATATAGTACGGACACCTGCAGCAGGATCGTTCAAGATATCGCGAACATGTCCGATCACAGTGGAGAGAGGGGGATGACGAGTCATGAAAAGGAGAAGCCATCACGCATCACTTCGGACGCAAAAGATAGGGATAAGTTACGAAAACGTCTGACTTGCATCGCTCCCCTGGATCCATATAGTCTTCCCGCTGATTTAGTTGGTCTGGTTTCACCTGAAATGGTGAACGCACATGACGCAGTGGATATTGGGAATGGACAACGTGCGTCATTTGAAAGAGGCTGGCCTGACGGATTTAAGGTGCTAAAGGGACTTGACTACAAAAAATTTTGGTCTTGACTACAAAAAACTTGGCGTGCGTACTTTCATCCTCCCGGGCACCAGTACCTCTCGGGCCCGGATACGATATGCCTCTCATAGCCCCCTTTCGTAGGCCCTGCCTGTGCCCATCTCCATGTTTGACAATGTAGGCAAAATGAGAATTGTAACTACGAAATACACATTGAAGACGAAGCTGCAGGTGACTGTATCCCAGCGTTTGGTGAAAAGCGCAGAGGTATAAATACTGGATGGCTGTGTTATCCTTTGGCTGAATCAAGGAACTGAGGAAGATTTCGTCAACGGGTTCATGAGGAACGTGATGAAAAGGGTTGTAATCCAAGACACTAGTCAGAAGATTGCGCCTCATTTGAATATTACAATGCGGGTAGAGGTCGCCTTTCCAAGTTTGTTGATTGTGCTCCACGCCTTGCGGTTGGAGTGCGATACGTTAATGGAATTGACAGCTTCTTCCCATCGCTCCTGCTTCTTATCGTCGAGCCATGAAAGTAGGGACGAGGCGGCTCTGTCAGAGTCATTCCCCACTGGGACTCGGAGGAAGGAGCGATAAAGGGTCTCGCACTTTTTGGCTCAACATGGCACATAAATCTTGCAACTGCTAAGGGGATACATTGTTCAGCCACAAATAACAGGCTTTCACTTCCTAGTATGCCTCCTCGATGTTTGTTGTTTCCGCAGGTGGCAATCTCTCAAAGTGTTTTCTTGTAAGAAAGCAAAAACGCTTCCTATCATCCTTTCGAAAGTTCCAACGTTTCACCGGGTCCCTGTAGGCAGGAACTTTGAGCTTCGATGGCATTATGAGGGAGGGTCGGTGTCGTAACCGCGGGAACTTTCCTAGAACACGTCTGTCAGGCAGTTGGTTGTCCCAGCCCGACACTCGACGTTCCATCGACAAGAGAAGAAACGGGCTACTCCCTGTGGGTCTTACCAAGGTTGTTGGCTGTTGTCCAGGAGGCCGGTTTCTCACCGTCAAGAGATGTTGTGCTGTAGCCCCAGTTGACATGCTGGCAGTTGAAGTCGCCAACTTACAGACTGGTAATGCCGAGATGGCCGTAGGTGTGAGTCACGGCGGTGGAGGTTTGTAGACGTTAATGATCTTTTGTCCTGCGACGTCTATGCACAACCACTCAGTCTCTGATTGTTCTGGAGACTGTTCGAACAATGTCAATTCCAGCCGCTCGTGAACGAACGTGGCAAGGCCGTGATTCCTGCTCAGGATTGACCCAGCTAGTTCAAAGTTGGGAATCATTAACTTGTCAAAAGCTTGGTAACAGTGAACATGTCCGAAGTTCATGTTAAAGTTCGGCCGAGAAGGATGGATAGAAAAAAGTGACGAAGACAACATGCATCAGCATAACAAGAGATGCTCTGTGAATGGAACATACACTTTAGCTGATTTTTGCTGAGATGGTTTTAGCTGATACTCTACTCTTAAAACATGTAAAAGTGCCAAAAATATTATGATAGAATTAGCAGTTACCGTATTTATTCGATTGTACGCGGCAGGTTATAAAGTTATTTTTTATCATTTCGTGCAGCTTATAACCGAGGGTGGCATACAATGAAGGGCGGCTTACATTTTTGTTTGTTTATTTTATCGTAAGGCACAGATGACGCTCATCTTTTCTGGGGTACGTTTTTTCGACCAACTCTTTTTTCGCATTCTATTCTCTTCAGCATCACGTGCACATCCGTCACAGAAGGAATTATGTTTAACAGAAGGAAGTTGTGGTGGTGTGCAAGCATCATTACCAGGGTTGCCAATAAAACGCGAAAAGTGCTGGTACACGAAAGTATCTTTGAGGCTTAAGTAATCTATGTTCAAGTGCGGCTTACATTAATTTTAACACCATTTCATTCTGCTTACAATAAAGGGCGGCTAGCAACCGAATAAATGCGGTACTGTGCTATGGACGAAAACGAGATTTTTTGCATTGACAGTCTCAATATGCGTATTCAGCAAAAACCAGAGGTGGAATCTTTACTGAAATGGCTTAATCTTATTCTTTACCCCTCAAAACATGGGGATAGACACCAAAATTATTTTGATACCATGCATAGTGACTGAGATATTGACGAAAGAAGGATTTTCCATAATGGCGGCCTTAATTTCATATTGGGGGCGTTGCCCAATGATGACAGAGTGGCATCATTCAGATTCTTAAAGAGCACACCTCGGAGGTATAGAAACAGCAAAAAAACATTGGACGGACGGTATTGCAAGGTTCTCCAAAAATCTGGGGTTTGGCAACCGGACTATTAACCGGAGGGGCGCCTCCAAAAGGGGCGTCAATAAATTTCCAGTGGTGCCAGTCCTTATGTTCTCTACAACATGGAAAATTCGATCAATAAGTTGACGAATAATTACAGAACATTGGGATTTAACAACTTATTTAAATTCATGGGCTTGAAACAAACGACAATTGTGCAAGGGAGGCGTGGTATAGAAATGGTTAAGACCCACTGCTCTAGAGTCTAGACTCTAGTAGGTGCTGTTGATTGCGCACAATGGTGTACGAATATGGAAATTTTGCAATCGGATGGGATCCGAAAATTTTTCATAAACTCCGTATCCAATCCGTATCCGAAAATTGAAAATGATGGACTCCGATATTCAATCCAAATCCGAAACCGCCCACTCAGCTGCTCATTAGCGAAAATATTTGCTAAAGTCTATTTTACCTCATGAGGCAAAGTTGTGGCTATTTGCCTTTAAAGGCTTTAGTCAGACACGCTTGGGTGAAGTGGTCACGTGACAAATGTGATACGCACAAGAAGACAAGGGTTAGGGTTCAGGATTTGATTTCGGGTTAGTCTTCAGTTTACGCAAACAAACAAGAAGCCACTAACATGTGTAGCTTGCCAGCACTGAAACCATGACAACATTCGTCCATTGGACTAAGCCATTACGGAAGTCGTCATCAAGTGAGAAGGTCATGCGCTTTGAACTTGTCATGTGACCATTTCAAATAATTTGTTTGTCTAAAAGAAAAAGAGCTCCAGCAGGGCTGTTGGCTCATGAGGCAAAATAGACACTGTCAACCCACTTTGTCTTGAATGCCGTGGCTACAACTGCCTTCCACAATCAGTTTATGAGAGAGAGAGATCTTGATTGACCAGAAGTGCACAATTCTTTTTCTATATAACAGCGCAAGTTATAGTTGTGCACAATTCTCATATACTCTCTAATGGAATTGTTTAAATCAAATGATAGCCTACTACTCGTCTACATTTGTGGACCTGCTGGACTCCATGCATTGCCAACAGCTATTGCACGTTAAGTTAACCGTGAAAAAACAACCACGATAATTTTACGCCCTATGAAATCATTTCTTAAGGGAGTGCAATGAATGTTCACCTCAATCCCTTTTTCGTTGGAAACTCTTACTCTTTCCAAACTGAAGTTCCAGAACTGCTAGGCTTAGAGATCGAATAAAGAACCTTACCACTTTTTGTTAAATCCAACACTTCACAAATTTTCATTCACAGTTCAGGTGTATTTCAACCTACAACAACATGGTCAAAATGTCAATACGTTTTAACCATATTTATTACTCTTACTTAGTGGTGATGTGAGGTAGGCCACTTTGAGTTAGACTAGTGAGCTACGCCGTTGAGACAGAAAAAAATGGTGTACTTCGTTCAACGCTGAAAAAAACTTTTTGTAATGCCTTATATAAATACCAACATTTTGCTAGGATCAACTAATAAATGCATTTGAAAAATGAAACACGTCTCATCTAAATAACGTCAGGCTGCGTCATAATAAAACTATAGACTCAATCATGCTCATCTTCACACAGTTCCCAACTACTGTGCATGTTGCTTGAGATGTCCTCAGTCTGAAAGTTAGGATCCCGAGCGGCAGGGAACACTGCAGTCTATCGAGAGAAATTGGAAAAGTAGATTTTTAGTAATATGATTTCGAAATATCGTAAATTTTCCTTACACAACTATAATTCCATATCAAGATTTTTTGCTTGGCCACATTATATTTCATTTGGATAGTCCAGATCCGGTTGAAAGAGAAACGATATCCAATCCAAATCCAAAAAATTCCAAATATCCGACCGGATTGGACTTCAAAAACCGGATCCTGTACAGCACTGATTGCGCATACCAGAAAGTAGTAACAAGAATGCATTTCCAGCAGAGCCGTTGCAGAACACTGTAGGCGTGAGTCGTTAGTCAGTGTTGTGATTTTCTTTAGCCGTTCAAACCCATGACGAGACATCGCCTTAGTCGCACCATTTACCGTGAATGGAAATACACATCGTGCTTCATCAAAAGCGAATTGCTCACAAACGCATTGACACGCCGATCATGTGCTGCTGCAGGTGACAAGCTCTGCAGAGGAATGAGATTACTCGCGGTTGCGTTGGCCATAATCGGTATTGCTACCAATAACGGTTAGGACTCCACAAACCCAACAAGGACGAATATTCCAGATGTGCTTCTTTGGTGTGTTCTACCAGCATTTGCACATGTGGTGGACAGACATAGGTTATTGTTCATGCGAAGTAAAATGATAAGGACATTTGCGCTTTACTTGTAATTGATGAATTGCTGCATTTGCCGAAAAGAAAGCGCTTTTCACACAACGCACTTGCAGGCTTTACGTGCAGCAGTTTTGCACATCGGTATATGAGTCATGTTCAGAACCATCAGTAATAACATGTTCTGATTAATCCAGCCTGCTAAGTTGACTTCACGGACAAAGTTGTCTTTTAAACGCATTAGGTTCGTACGAAACCAGAGAACACAACTCCTATGCACCAGCGGTTGCTTTAAACGTGCAACTAGATTCCAGTCAAAGCGATTGCACAATAGCGACATTATCTACTACTGCACTGAGAAACAACAATTTTATTTGGAAAACAAATCTCTCGAAGTTTTGCGAATGCACCAATCGTAACGCCCCGGATACCCTTGATCCAAATATTTAGCAAGATTGGATCCCGACAACCCTAGCTGTTTGCTTCATTCAACCACCGAACGAACCATGGTTAACGGGTCGTTAATTTTCCATGGATGTGTCGCTGCATTACTGCGGAGCTATTTGAGAGTTCGAGTTGATCTCAAAGATCAACCTGTCGACTGCGCCTGGCTATCGTGGGTAGAAGCACATCTCCCGGTTGCCAATTGGTAAGATCAGTCTCCCAGTTTACTGGGATTCGTACAGGGACGCCGGAATGTCGGTAGGGAAGGGGAGGCAGAAAAAATGTTGAGGGCAATGAAAACTTATGAAAAACAAAAATACCGTTACCAATCATGAGGCCCGTAACTAGGACGGGCGTAGGGGGCTTAGTCTCCACTGAAAAAATTTTTGACCTTACCTGGAAAAATTTGTTGGACACAATTAAAAAAATTTGGGCCCCTCTCAGTAAACTCTTCGCCTCCCTTGGTCTCCTAATCTTTTGGTTAGGGCCTGCCAATTATGCTTGCTACAGTTCAACAATAATGGTGACTTCAAAAATAATAAAACAAACTATAGACAACTTGTTTCAATTCGATCTTGATAAATCATAACATTACCTATGAAAAGACACCTTTCCCCCTGTTGTCCCTCATTTGAAAGGTCAAGGATTCAATGCCACCGCTGTCCGACGTCCCTGCTTGCCGCTATCAGCAGTCACTGTCTTGGTACATTACCTGCCAAGATGTCTGCGTTCAAGAGTCACATGCGACAAAACGCCTCATATTGTAACTTGAAGTGAACATTTTAACATTTGTTGCCATGTTGTTGTTACACGATAAAGACCAACACAAAAACAATCCGCTCGCAAGTTTGGCAGCTTGACCCTGCAGGCAGTAGCGTAGCCAGCCCAAAAATTTGGGGGGTATTTGGTGGGGGAAAAAAATTTTGATTTTCGGCGAGCAACACTATTATGTTTGTGATACCGTCTCTCAAAGCACAAATGACTATGTTCTAAAAATTTTGGGGGCATGGCTCCCTAGGCCCCCCTGTCTACGCCTATGCCTGCAGGCAAAGCAGCGGACATGAGTGAACTGCAAGCTCAGCACTGCATGACACCAGAACAGTGAACCTGGCTTTTGTGCAGTGTGAGCGTCGTACCGGCAAATGAACTGTTATTGCAAGAAATAAATCAATTAATTGAAATCGAGCTGCTGACGTCAAATTTTCTAGAAAGTTTTAGTTTTTAGCTCCAATTTCCAGAGAGGGGCAAGTGCCTGTTTTGACCCCGGGGCAGATCCAGCCAATAAGTTTGGGGGGTGATTTCAGTAATATTTATTAGTCAAGTCTCATTACGGGTTCACTACTTCAAGAGAGATGAAGTATACTTCACAACACTTCTGTGACAAAACAATGGATGACAAAATAGCCTTGTATTGCGAATGCTGTTTTCCGAATTGCACCCAATCATGGTAAATAAGGTTAATTCGTAGTTTTTTTGGGGGGAGCGATCGCCTCAATCGCCTTCCTGGATTCGCCCCTGTTCTGACGCCCGTGCGGACGCCCATACCATTGACGTAACCACGAGTTCAAAACTGCTTGCTTGAGTTCAGTGTAAAAGCACACCCATAGCCATAATAGTCATTCTTTTCGCATTTACATGTTTGGCAGCAATGTTGACCTCAAAGCTAATAACAGAAATTATAGAAAACCATTCTGAATCTTAGGCGTGCGCGAATAGCTACAATACATTTGTTTCAAATTTATCTTGATAAATCACGAAATTACTTATGATACTTGTATGTAAGGGCACGAAATTACTTATGATACTTGTATGTAAGGGCACCTGTAACCCCGTTGCCCCCCTTTTCAAAGGGCAGGGGGAGCAATGCCCCCGCAATGCACCCCCGTTCCGGCGTCCCTGGATTCGTACACTAGGCCGCTCGTGCGACAAAATATCGCCGTTCGCGCTTGTATCGGATTTAACCTTAATTTACATGTTAACCGTCATGATCAATGCTTCCTGGAAAATACTGTCTATCCAGGAGACCTTGCATGATCGCGCTTGTCTATGACTCAACAGTTGACCCTGTCTTCGCTGCCGCTGCGCCTGCCGTGCCATGCAATTTAGCGTCTGCTGTCACGTCCATGGGTGTAGCTGTTAAAAAGTTATTGTGTGGAGGCTCATCGTAGCCTTTACTCATAGTATGTGCAGACAGCGGTGTAGAAGAGTCACAACAGTCTTGAGAGTTCAGTCAACCCAGTAGATTTTCGGTTACCAACGGTGACAAAGACGTCTTTAGAGACGACATAATGAACACAAGAAAAACAACACACACCCCTTTTTTTAAAGTCGACATCTAGTTTACGAGCAAAAACCTGCTGCAAATAAAAGCAAAAACCTGCTGCAAGCAAATAAAAAAAGACAAAAAAATCACCGCACTTACGAAACGATTCTGAAGAAAAATATCTCTGAAACTGATTGTCATGAACCAGAAAATGAGAGTGGGTCTTGTGCCTCCATTTATATAAATGTTGGTTTTTATCAGTGATGTAGTCGAGACCGTAACCTCCGAGACCGAGACCTGGCTCAAATTTCGTGACGAGACCTTGACCGAGACCGAGACTTTGTCATAAAAGCCGAGACCGAGACCGAGACCGAGACCCGGAAGTTCGAGACCGAGACTCGAGACCTCACATTTCTCTGATGGTAATTGAAGCCAACTCCTTGAAAAATGCTGCAACAAAATATCTCGCACATTGTCAAATATCAAGATAATAAAAATCATCCGAAATTTCTGCAAACAGCCAAATACTGCAAATGTTCATTTTCACTTTCCTCTTAGGAATTTACAACCTCAAACCTGTTGCCTTATTTACAAATTCCATGAAGAAATGCATGGACATTGAAAATGTTGGCAGCGTTTAGAGGGTCTACGCATTTTTCACTCGAAAAATGTCGGTGAACCACTTGAATATTCGAGGTGTTTGCCGTTGCCTTGCTTCAATGAATTTGTTTTCACTCAGAAAAATTTTAATTGTTTTGTTCGTTACAAAACAATACCAACCCTTCTCTGTAAGGACAGGAGGTGATGCCTGATGAAGCTCCTATATTCTGGTCTCCTACCTAGTGTTGAAGTAGGCCTATGTTATTTGAGAAAGCGGCGAAGAGGCGAATCATTACTTTTTACTTTACAACAAGCACAGTCGATGTAGGCGAGTGTATACAGCCCCAGCAGCACTGGTCAAAACAGCACAGTAAAGTGGCAACTCCCCAGGAAAGGTTACTTTCCATCATTTAATTTTTTGCCAAGGTGTTTCGTCGTTTATATCATTTGCCAATGAAGTAACAAACTTTTAAAGTTTTTTACTATCTACCACTTACCTGTTTCACTGCATTCTTTATATTTTAACATTGGACATCTGCACTGACACTCAAATTTCTTCGCCACATATATCGTGCATTTTGGCCAACAAAGCTTACAACAATGTAACATGAGAGAAAATCATGTACCATGCCTATTATAACAATAAGGAATAATATAGCATCTTGAACATCACAATCAAATACTCACAAACTCAAAGGGGGTCTTGTTTTCAATTCTCGATTGTGGATCTTGCTTTCTCTGCTTGTTAGCCACCCCTCTCGTCATTACGTTTCCTATTTTTTATGCCTTCTTTACATATGCTTGTATGTATGGCTAAATAAATAGCATAGCTGGCACATTCGAGGCTGTGGTTCTGCGGGAAAGTTTTATTTTTTGTCATTACTGGTGAATCAGTTGGCACCGTGGATTCGATGTGTTTTCCATGGCAACAACAAAGTGCACAGGGCTAATGAAGCCCTGAAGCAACTTGGGTTTCCTTTTTTGTCTTACTTAGAGCAAGGTGCTCGTAGCTTGTCAGTTTTTTTACAACTGCGTCAGATCTTTTGCAGGTAACCATTGCCTTCTTTTTCTTTCTCTGATAAAAAGAAAGTATTAGATGTTTTCGACAGGCATTGTTGGGATGCAGTATGAGGTAGCAGAATGAGCGAACTTCGAGATTACCGGTGTAGTTGACTAGCAGTGAAATGGTGTAGCGCCTTCCCGCTGATTTCATGGCGCTATGTATAATTCTTAGATTTGCTATTTTTTATTGTCAAGTTTTTATATTTTCAAGTTTTTCATAATTTCCATATTTTTACGTTAAACTGATATTCACAACAGTTCCAAATTTCCGTTTTTGCTGACACACATGGAGTTTTCGCAACACCTCGTGTCGATTAGAAAACGCAAAGGCCGTGAAGCCTATAGCAGTAGGCTATGTCAAAGTAACTGATTAACCATGACGCATTATTTGCTCTCTGTATAAAACTCTTATGAGCAAAACTTTTCCTCAAGAGAGTTCTGAAGCATTTTTTAACTTAGAAAAGTCTGCATTACGCAGAACAAAAAATACTTCACCAGCGTGTTTTAACAGAGTGCTTTGAAAAGCACTTCGAAAAAAAGACATGGTTTTATTTTGCTTCTCAAAAAAGAAACGTTTTGGCACTCTCCCACCTCTTTTGAATAAGCTTATGGATTTCATAGCAAAACTCTTGGAAAAACAGTTCAAAGACAGTCCTTAGCAAAGTACTACCAACCTCTCGTTGCTGAGATTACGCGCGGCGGTTTCATTGGTACATACAGTTAACATTTTTTATTGAATTCAGCATAAATTTTAAACGGGGTAGAGGTCAAATTGTTTTCTCCGTCTCGCAAACAACATAACAACAAAGAAACTGACCTCTTTGAACGGCTAAACTTTGAACAATAATTTTTTAAAACCGTTTTTTTTAAGAAACTCATTCTTGCAAAACTATGTAAAAAATAACCTATGCAAAGTCTCGAGACGCAGAGCTCGAGACCGAGACCGAAATCCTTCGAGACCGAGACCGAGACCAAGTCTCGAGACTCCATCACTGGTTTTTATCACATTGACATTAGCAGCGGTGAGAACACCTCTGACCCAGCTTAGGGAGCACCTGTCCCCAATACGACTCTTGACGAATGAAAGACGCAGGGGGGAAAAGTTGTCCCATGCTGTGACCTAACAACTGAATTGACGTCATGAAGAGGAGAGCTGTCAAGCTAGTACTGCAGCATAAACCAGAGCCAGTATGTTTTAACAGTTTCTCACTGCACACATTTTTTATTCGCTCAGGAAGAGTGAAACTATGGGTTTTAGTTTATTTTTGGGTTCATGACATTACTTTTTTTGGCCTGGCTCAGCCGTCAGAAACAGTCAGCATTTAAAACCTGACGGTTGTTTCCCAGAGTTTCCCTAAAATGCTGGGACAAATTACTTTCATGTGAAAACGATCCTGGTCCTTCGTCGACCAGTTCGCCATCCATTAATGCCTGCGTGGCCCTCGCCTGTCTTCGACGAGGTGTCCACAAAGCATCAGTAATGAGCAACTCGACAAATCTTTGATCTTTTATTGTCAAAGGCACATCGAGTTTTTCGGCTTTTACATTCAGCTTCTCTAGCTTTCGACCCACGCAGGTTTGCGCACATCACCAGAAAACCATTCCATTGCCACGGTTTTGCTGTACATCAGGTACTCGGTCAAAGTTACACCAGGTGTGTCCGACCCTACTGACAGCGTGTAGCAATAGAAGACTCTCCGTTGGCAGCAGGAAACGCAAGCTCCACTGCATCCAACTACCACACCTAATCTGAAGCAACTCGCCTGGGTACATTTTTATGCCACTGCTTTCATTAGTGTGCGTCTTAAAAGAGTTACGATTCGCGCTGAGTTTCTGGTAGAGATATGCCTGCATGTTCATACAGTTCTTTCAGGTATCACAGGCGCGTTCGTTAACTTGGGGTCCAATCATCGAGCAGTGACTGCTTGTTTCTTCTTTATAATTTGAATGCTCGACGGCTGATGGCAAATTCTTGGAGCTGAAGCTTTTGTGCAGATTCGCGCCATGTTTGAATGTTCAAACGGATGACGGTGAGACGTCTGGCATTTTGCTTTGGGAATTGTCGGTGTGTCTGTTTTAAATTATGCTGTGTCATCATCATAACGTTGGAAGATATGCTGTACTTTTAGGTCCAGAGGATCAGATTCATGAGAACCATTACCAGAGCATTGTTATAGAGCGGCAATGTCACTGCTTGTTCCCGCCGTGTTACAGCTTGAATCATGGCTTTGGGATTTTCAGACTCCCTTCTGAATTCGATGCTTATGTTGCGAGAAACCAAATCCGCCGCGACAGTAAATGCTTTCGGTTTTGAAACCATCACGAAGGGCGAAGCCTAAACAGCAGTCACCAGCAATCAGCAATTCACCTTCGAACTAATGTGGTAGGTACTTTTCAAAAACGCAGTTATCCGATTGGAGAACAGGCCATTTCTTAAGCAAGTAAAATTATTTTGTGTTTGACTTCTAAAATTATTTTGTGTTTGACGTTTTGAGAAAGCCAATGAATTGCCTTTTTTTAATGAGGAAACAAACAATTCCCATGTATACCTTAAAATCCATCAAGTATCTTTCAGAAAAGGTGAAAAGCATAGTTTAGCGTTAAAGTTTTTTGCGAAATTTTGCAATTTTATTTGAAAATCAATTCATTATTTGTTTCGAATGTCCTCGCCACTTGATTATAAGTTGGTTGAGCAAAGTGAAAATAGCAGGAGTTCCAGTTTGCAAATTTCTGAGTTTTTGCGCTTCCAAGCAACAGTAACTCCTAATTGATCAGAAGAGACACGAAGTTCTTTTAGCCACAACCGGGATCAACTGTTACTTGACATGATAGCAATTAATTTTCACTTAATGAATCATGGGCAGCCAAATGTTGCTAAACCTAACACGTTTCCGTGAAATACCTCGGTGTTTTACTTCATGCCTCACTGAAGGATGACAGTAGTTCTCAGAGTCAAGCGAATTCACTTTATTGTGCAGCAAACATGCTCAAATGCACCTCTGCTTATTGCTCCACTGCATAAACCTTATACTCAGAGCGACAGATGTTTACTTTCTGATATAAATTGTTCGCTTTTCGCTACAAGTAGCTTCATTCTAGGGAGGTCTGCAGCCCAAATGACCCCTGGTCGTTCGTAGCCTCCCACTCCCTCGTGCATTTTATAAATCGGTCTACTTGGAAGTCATCGCAGCACTATATTCTAACAACCGTGATGGCCAGTGGTGAAATTGACGGGGGGCAGGGGGGCGGCCGCCCCCCCTGGCCGG
>Ga0210059_1007714_pt1 | contig 17055 bp, 7 predicted proteins | sample Ectturendosymbi2_FD_188042 | JGI IMG/M metagenome (GOLD analysis project Ga0210059, IMG submission 188042) | Ecteinascidia turbinata endosymbiont from Florida, USA - Sample 2 (SPAdes) (version 2) | ecosystem: Host-associated > Tunicates > Ascidians > Unclassified | place: Key West, Florida...
ATGGCGTGATTCATGCGTGTATTTCAACAAAATGCATTAGCGCCATCAAGCGTATACTCTATACTACCGCAATGTATACGTCCTCATTTTCTTTCATGTATATGTGTTTTTTCATTTCTCTTTACTGCGATGCATGTTAAAAGTCTAGCGTTTTGCGTGTGGGAGTGAAGACGTTACTCAATACAATTTCTATTTCTGCAGTAATTGATAAGTGACTCCGGATGCGGGTCCGGTTTTTCACAAATTTTTGCCTCCGGGTCCGACCGAAAATCGCACTACTGCTTGATTGAATTATTTTTTATAACGAAAATCGAACTACTTTCTTGATATTGATTTTAATAACGAAAATCGCACTACTGCTTGATTGAATTATTTTTTTGGTGCCTACTGCTTGATTGAATTATTTTTTCTTGTGACTCATCTCAGGTAATAAATAGAAACCCAACCCGTACCAGCAACATCTAAATCATGGCCCGTACCCGGCCTGACCCACGAAAAAAGCAGCGTCTGCTTTGCCTCATGGTGCAAAAAAATGAAAAAGGCAGCGTTTATTTTGCTTCATCTATTTTGCCTGGAAATCAATCGTTTACAGCTCTGCTATCTTTTGGCTTGTGTTTTAACAGAAAGCGTATAGGTTTTCAACATTTTGCAAAAATTTCAAAATGATCAATTTCAACATTTTGCAAACATATTTCATGAGAAATGTTGAGAACCATACTCCTAGTATCAAAACTATCACACTTTCATTTAATGTCACAAATTTCCAAACCATCAGCAAGCTTTCAAGCAGTAACCTTACATATGTATATGAAAGCAAACACGTGCAAATATACAGGGCACACATAAAAATGACACTGGAGCACATTTTGAGAGAATACCTTAGAAAAAAATTATACGTTAGTATTTTTCGCCAAACCAAACATTTTGGAGTCAAAAGCTTTCAAAAAATCGCCAAATAGCCAAACCAAAAGCTTTGTAGCCAAAGGCCTTCAAAATTCGCTAGATTTCCGGAATCTGGCAATAAATTCGCCAATATGGCAACCCTTCTTCTTTTGAACTAGTTGTTCAAACCACTGCTTGGCCGCACTAGATCTCGGGGCAGGTGTTGAGCAGCCATTCGGTAGTCTCATCGTCCAGAACCGTCAGGTAATGCAGTCCATGACGAGGTCGATGGATTGGACATTGGAGGACAACATGGTCGACAGTTCGTTCTTCTGTGCCACACTCACAGGCCGCAGAGGAGTAATTGGGGTAATGGGGGCATTGGGGTAAAAAGAACTTTGGGGTAATGAGGTATGGCAACCCTGACTCGACACGACCATCCGGCAATATTTGAAAGGTCATGTCTCGCGAATGTGGGTAGGCTTCTACCAATCTTTACTTGGAATAATTCAGTTCACACCAATGATAGTTGTACTAACATTTATTTAACTATGAACATATCCGGGTTGTTGACGTCTTGCATATGTATCTATGGCGGCCCAAGTTTTCATTGCAACTTCATGCAGTTTGGTCCCGTCAACAGACTGTTTGCAGGTTCCACTTACCACAAGAACCTGCTCACTTGTTTCACCGCTTTTCTGATTTTAAAATCTGACGTCACCGCATTTTATGACGCGGTGCAACAAGGTGTAATATGGACACTTTCACGCATATCTTACACTCCTAGATTGGATTTACACTCTCGACTCAGATGCTTAGATTGTAAAACTAGGAAGCACACTTCTTGTGATCAAACCAAGTCGCTCCTTTCCAGTGGCGTAATTCGGGGTTTGAGAAAGGGGGGCATAACTTAGCTGAAGGGGCCCGCTGGTCACTTTAGGGTACCACTAACCGACTCTTGGAAAAAAAACTTAAGAAATGATAGTGAATCCGGATGTCGTGGATGTCTAATAGACATTGTCTATATTAGCTAAAAAAAAAAACTCACCGAAAATAAACAACAACCTACTCAAAATCAAAATAATATTAACAGCGGGATCTAACCCTAACCCTACAGGGGGCCCAGTTTTTACATTTTTCTCCAGGGGGAGTGGTTCCACCCCCTGCCACTCCGTTGGCTACGCCACTGCTCCCTTAAATTCTTTTCAGTGCCACAGCTTGTGCTTATCTTTGCACACCAAACACTTTACGGTGAACTGAGAGTAATTCTCAACAGGTCCTTCTGTACAAGCACAAACAGCAAAGTGCTTCCTACCAGCAGTTTGCTTTTTCATCTTGTCATTTGTAGCTTTGAATAAATGCAGTATTTCCGTTGTGACTTTTAGCGTCTTTAGCGGTAATATCTACAAGTTTTCGCAGTTCTGGAAAGGTCCCTAGCAGGGCTGTGGAGCAGGAGCTCAAATTTCAGGCTCCGGCTCCAGGCATCTAAAATTTTTGAATCGAGCTCCGGTTCCAGAACGATTTGGTCCATTGGAAACTAACAACCATTAACCATTGTAACAATTGTACAACTCGCTTTCCACACAAACTATGTCTGTGGAACCGGCACATAAATTTCACGCTTCGGCTCCATCATCTAGACGTTTTTGGCTCCAGCTCCAGCCACCCATAATTGCTTGGGCACCGGCTGCACAACCCTGGTTACTAGACCACTTCGCTCTTGTGCAGGGTTTCTCAAACTGTGGGCCACGGAACGATTTTTGACGGGCCACGGCCTGGTGTTACTGAAATTGAGTGCGTTTTACAAGTTGAACCTTCAAATCAGTTGGTTTTCAACATTTTTTGTGCGACCCAGTATGGCAATGCAATATAACGCTGTGAACCCCATCTAAACTCGAATAAAGCAAATGTAATACACCTGTGTACATAAAATATCTACTCGCGACCCCTCCAAAAGTAGTTCACGACACCTGAAGGGGTCGCGACAACATGTTGAAAACCACTGCTTTAAATCGAAAATGTAGGGTAATGTTTTGAGCTACAAACGTCATAATACGCTCTCCTTTGTCATTATGTGTTAGAAATTATTGCCACATGGAAATTACAATGTAGCCTATAACATATGGTGGCTGGAGCCACAGTTACCCATCCAATTTTATGTTTTCTGATGCTTGGCGTATTGCAAAATCAAAATTGCCTCTAGAGGCAAAAAGTGCTTCTGTCTAGCTAAAAATAGTAGCCAATTTATTCGCTCTAGTGGAACGAACTGCACTTTCATCTTGTGTGGTAATCTCTCAAATAACTTCATAAGTAGGCTACATCTTGACTGTTCAATTCGCCGAGGTGACCAGTGCCCCAACAGACCGTTTCACAATTAAGCATGCGGTCACGCAGCGTCGTTAATTATGAACAATCCCAGTTCTTAGTGATAGGACTGTCGTAACCTCACAACATTGACCGATAAGCCACTGCTTTAATTAACTGAAACACGACATCTAAAAAAATAAGAACAAAAAGTAAACCGACATGGAGCAAACATGCTCAAACCAACTGACAGACGAACTTTTATTTTGTTATGGTGCTTTTGTTGATGGCGCTTTATAACTACAATGGACTTGTAGCTCCAACACTGAGTTTGGACAATTTCCGGTTTCAGCTCACTCGTTTTTTTGTGTTCTGGTTGTGTTCCCTGCAGATCTTCCACACACCGTGTGCCTGGTAAGAAGGCTACAGTACCAGTTTACAAGGTTTTGGCAAGACCCGGCCGAGAGGCGAACTCTCCACCTACCAACACCAAAGCGGACGTACTTACCAGTAGACCACGAGCTGGTCTCTCAAACCTACTGACAGACGAACTGGTCACTGTGACCGGGAAGAAGACCATTAATCAGCTCGTACGCAGCACTCAATTACGTGCAACGCAAACAGCCGCCAGCATTGAACCAAATCACAAGACAAGGACCTTGCAAGTCATTCGTTCATCAATGCAGTGGAATTCCCAAATCGATCATCTAATCTTTGCCACGCCATTTCATGTGCGTGCGATCTATCATGGTGAGCGGACAGACCCTCATCAATAGCATCAAACTGGTCGCACAAGAAAGAGACCCTTCTTTGCTTGGTTCAGTTATTGGCATTTATGTACGACTGCAAACTATTCCCTATTTATCCAATCGCAAGCCTGGCATTTCTGTAGCTCAGTAGGCCTACCCATCTAATTTTATGTTTTCTGATGCTTGGCCTATCGCAATGTTAAAAAATTGCCTCTAGAAACAAAAAATTGCCTCTGTCCAGCTAAAAAAAAGTAGCCAATTTATTTGGCCAGATAGGTTACATCCAGCAAAGTAAGCCCAAAGCAATTGAAATGTAGCCTGTGCTATATAAGTATCTATACAACCATGGAGTAATTTCGTGAAATCCCTTAAAGAAACAGTTACCACTTATGCACAAAAAGGAATAAGTGTCCCACAACGTTTATGCCGTATATTGCCAATATGCAAAAATTTTCTTTTGAAAAAAATTTAGTTTGTAGGTATTTGTCAAAAAGACGAACTGATTTTGTCAAATTTTGAGCAGTTTGATGCATTTTGAAATTAGTGTCCATAAAGGGTTGAACGGCCACAATTGGGCCGAAGCTTACAGTTTGCCGACCACTATCTTCGAGCAAATGCTCGGCTGCGATTGAACTTGTGTTGGTGTACATCAGGGATCTTCAAACTACGGCCCGCGGGGAAAATCCGCCAGCGAAGCCATTTCAACCGGCCCGCGAAGACATTTTGCCTATAATGAAAAAAATAGTATATTTATGAAAAACGTGCTTATTTGGTAAAATGTAACATATCCGGAAACAAGCACATTAAGTAAAAAAATGTCTGGCCCTCAGTTTTTTGTGTAATAGCTTATGTGGTGTACATCAATAGCATGGAAATATAAAAAGAGCAGTTGCAATGCCGGCCAAGATGATTAACTGCAATATTGGCTGCAAACAGCATCTGCAAACCTTACACTGATAGCACTGAAATTTTCACAAGCGTTTTCACATGGAGGTTTTACGAGCAATTGGTGGCTTTGATCCAAAGTAAAAGCTTGGAATGTCACTAAAAACAAACTTTTGAAACCTGCCAATTCAATGAAGGCAACCTTTTATTAGCCGGATTTAATCTAAACACAATTGTTCAGGAAAAAAACGCAAGACCAATGCACGTTTTATGAACGATGTTTCAAAAGTAAGAAGTATGAAATATTTAAAAGCTGACCCTCGGTTGTTTCCTTAATGCACTTGCAACGAAATTTATACAAAGATTTTATCAAAGACATGTGGAACGCCGCAGCGAAACACTAGGAACCAGGGGAGGATCCAGCCAATAAAGTTAGGGAGGAGATTTTAGTAAATTTTTGGTTGTCAAGTCTCTTTACGGGTTCACCACTGCAAGAAAGATGAAGTATACTTCACAACACTGCTGTGACAAAACAATGGAAAGCAAAGTGGCCTTATATCGGGAATGTTGTTTTGTGAATTGTACAAAATCATGGAAAATAAAGTTATTTTCTTAGGTGTTGGGGGGCCGATCACCCCCCACCCCAGTATCCGCCTCTGCTAGGAGCAGTGCAGCTCATCACAATACTCGGTGCTGCGCAGAAACGGAAAGCGAAAAGCGTGGTAAATGTACGTTGACTTGATGAGTACCGCTGCTACATCCTTTCAAAAACAATTGTGAACCTTAGTTCGCGCTTACGTGGACTCTGTCATAATTTTCTATGGTTTTGCACTTAGAAAATTTCTACTTGCGAACTTCGGTTTGCGCTTACATGGGTGCTGTCAAAATTTCCTCAGACTTTATAAATTTTGTACCGCCAACCACGGTTCGCGCCAAAAACACCAGCGAGCCGCAAAATCAGTTTGTAGTGTCAGTGCAAATGCGGTAAAGAATGCAAGTTTTACATAAAATGACTTGCATCGAATTGCTTAGACTTCTTGGCAACTAAACTTACAACTTCTTGCACAGACGTCGAAAAATGAAACAAAGAACAACTATACACGAGGCAACAACTCTCTATAAATTTGAGATATTGCTATTACTACCCTAGAAGAGCCACACAAAGCAAGTTGACGAGCCGCAGTATGCCCACCATTGATTAATATGAATGCGCCGCATCAATCGTTGTGCAAAAGTACAAATGTGTAACTGAAAATGGAACTTGTCTAAATCTCCAAAAGTACAGTGTGAACCTTCACATTTTGCAACAAACGTTTTGATGTAAACAAGGTCTAGTTGTGAAAGCAAAGCCATTTTGACGTAAAATTTTAACTGAGTTAGTAGCAACACAACAACGAAAACAACTGCTCTTAATTACATATCTTGAAAAACGAAAGCAAAAAGAATTAAACCGCTGGCGTTGATGAAAACGTGTCTAAATTTTCATTTATCAAACACAGGAAAGGGAAATAGAGCTGAGTAAAATGCGAATAAAGGCCTTTCAATGTGATTAAGCTTATATGCAGATCAGATTATACTTGCAAAGATCTAATAGTACAAAAAAAGTCTTGCTGCAAATTAAACGGAGTTATGTTGGTTAATTTAGGAATGTTTCACCTCATCTCTAACGTTGCCGGCAATTTGTTTATCGCTAATTTTCTTGCAATAATCAAATAAGCAATAGTTAGATTTGACTGACGATATTTTGTGTTGCTTTGCAGCGTTTTCACTTACTGTTACTGTTTTCCGAACTGTGCAATACCTCCAGCAAATTAGTGATATACAAGCAAGGGTTAATGTAATGAGAATTAATGTTTAAAATTATGCGGTTTGTATGCACACCGCGCTGATTAACTTTGCGCTGATTGCCTTCGTGTTATACGAAGATGGTTGGTGTTACTGTTCGTGTCATTCTTATTTTCTGCAGTAGTGGTAACACATGTCTCCTCGTTGGTTACCTTTATTTGAGACTTAAGGTTTATGAAAACCATGAAGACAGAGGTTTGTTATTGTGGACAACTTACAATACACGTAGTAAGCTGATTCTTTCAATCGCTTATATTTATGCATTTTGTCGAGCAGTCCTGTCGAAATTAGCATACGTTTCGTTTTTTTCTAGTAAGAGGGAGGTTACTGCCGAGGTGGCAGTGCAAACCTGACGTGTAGCTGTGCCAGGGCCGTCGCCAGCGGGGGGGCAGTGGTGCCCGGCCCCCCCATTTGAAATCTGTGCCCCCCTCATTTCACGTTTGGCCCCCTGGTTGCTCCATACATCCAATACAGTATTTTATAAATGAGGCCCCCCATTCTGGTTTTTGACCCCCCCTGCTGCTAAATCCTGGCGACGGGCCTGAGCTGTGCGTGAGGTATTCAATGTCATTTTCGCAAAAACAAATTTGACATTTTGGTGCAGTACCAAGCTTGGTAATTGGGTCCCATGAGGGAATTTGCTGATAAAACAAGCCTAGTTGACGCGCATGACTCATTATTAACCTCGGCTGTTTTACCTGAATTTTGCCAATTTGGTAGAGGTACCTTAAGGGCACAAACAGCACGAACTAATACTGAAAAACAATATATTATCATGTGTCAACATATGCCTACTGTAACTTTCTGCTGTCGCGTGCAGAACCACAAGCTTACAGCAGAAAACAAATCTACGAACGTTAATCGGTCTCCAGTGAAGGCTCCTAGCGGAATTTCTGCATTTTTTTGCCTTTCTGGTGTCTTAATTATGATAACTTACACAATTTTTTAGGAAAAATATGGTTCATTTAAAGAAAATCTTTCGAAATACAAGTTCGTTTTGATCGGATCAGTTGAACTTGAGAATAATAGCTGCGTTGTTGAAAAATGCGCCTGTGCTCATTTAATATTTTTTTTGCACCTTCTCAGTTTAATATTTTTGGTGAACTGAGAAGGTGCAGTTGTTTGAGTTTCTACAACGTAACCTAGCTGAAGATTTACTAACATCCAAAACAAAACCACAAGTCTTTTTTCACCGTTTAATCGTTTGTATAATACACTAGCATGAAATCAATCAATGGTCCTTCTACAAAAAATATAAGCAGACATTGCGCTGAAGACGGTGTTAAAAACTTAAATACGTCTGTTCACTGTGAGAAGCCTTTTGTTACTTAACACTATGTTCAAGAAAAACGAATACTCAATTGAAACATTTGAAAAACATTTTTATTTAGCATCATTGCCACATGTAAAAAAACGTCTAGAACATGTTCCCACTCATTTTTGCTGTGTGTTGTTCAGTTTTTAAAATCTACTCTTGGGAGTGAGAACAACTCTCCGTCGGTTTATAGAAAGCGAAAACGCTATGAACAGGTTACCTTGAAATTCATGCTGTAATTTTCATAAACAATAATTTTTATTGTCCAAGCTTAATTGCCATCTAGACTTTGTACTCTTTCAAAAAACATAATAAGCAATACTGCATTTCTTTTGTTCAACTCAAGTGATAAATATCGGTTTATACACTTGCGTATTTTAAGGGTTACATTCAAAGTTAGTGATGTAAGGGAAAAATATATTTATGCATTGTTTCTAAATATTTCTACATTATTTATTTCGAAATATTTATGCGTATATCAGTGCATATTATTTTCAAAAATCACTACCTTTGGCGTTCTCAAAATCCAAGAGTTTTATTAAAAATCCAGTGGAGTTTTTTATTTTCCTTAGCCTTTTTGTCATATGAAATTTTAGGGTATATGCTCATCTGCCGAAATGCTGAAGGAGTACATGCTCAGAGAAAGGTTAAGAACCCCTGGTTCAATGAGTGGTACAGTGGTATTGAAAACGTCTAGATTAAGTATGCGGTAAATAGATGAAAAAGGGAGTTGAAATGAAAGTGCTTACGGTTGAGTTGTTTTTGATTAATAAACATAAAAGCAGGGCAGAAAACGTCATTTCGTCACCAACATTGTTTGAAAACAGTTTTCTTTTTATCTTCTGTTTTAAAATTGAATTTTGCACGTAACATGCGCATTTCACATGTGGAAATGTACAAATGCCAGCTCAAACATTGATTGCCAGGAACATGCGCAATGCACAGCGATTTATCAAATTATTAGTGTATTTATCAAATAAAACCTCCACACGGAGGTTTCAATGAAAGCAAGGAACATTGAAAAAACAAAGCATGCTTATATTCCATTTTGGTGAAAGCTTTGAGAAAAATTCATTTAGAGTGGATAATAACATGAAGTTGAAATATTCAGAAGTGTGCTGTTTTCAGTAGTTTAGGCCTACACTATATAAATTTTAAGGCTTATGGCACATCTCACGTCGCCGAAAACAGGACCTAATCAAAAATGAACACCTGGCAGGATTTCAATATATGTCTCATCGCAAAATTAGCGGTACTTGATTTCGTCGCAGAAGTTGATTGTAATCGTATGAAGTAAGCATCTTGAATACATTTTTGAGCGAACTCTTTTCTGCAATGCTAGAAAAAACAAATTTTTTAACAAAACTGAAAAGTACGACCTACAACGCAATTCGCTCTAGCGTTATTTGGAGTGAAGATACATTTGAGCTCTGTGTTGTTTTCAGTGAAAAGCGATAACCACTTACGTCAGTATTCAAAGAGAGGTAAAAGGATATTTCAAATCATGGAAAAATTGCTGGTACTTTAGACTTGCAAATGTAAAAATGATATCCATACTGGCTGTAGGCTAATCGCAGAAAGACATTATCGCTCGTGTTCAGTAAAATGGAAGCGCACCTTTTCTTTTGTTTATATCCGGAAGTTAATCAGTTGGATAATCATCGAAACGCTATAAGCGATGATAGTTTCATGAACAGTTTTTACTTTCGGGTTAATGTAAATACGAAGTACATACAAACAGGGGCGTAACGAGGTTAGATGGCGCCCGGGGCGAGAAGCAAGTTTGGCGCCCCCATGTTCGAACCTGAGGTCTTTCGGAAGCAAACCTACTCTATTGAAGAAAGTGTTTGTGACATTTTTGGAACTTCTTAGCGCCCCCCGCAGTCATTCGGTCCGGGCATTTGTGCCCCCTTTGACCCCCCTCGTTACGCCACTGGTTGTACAAAGGGAATACAGTTTGTGCCAGCAACAGCAAACTTCGAAGTCACCAACTTCAATAGGAAATCGAGTTTGAATCATCACAAAAAGGTGAAAGTAGATCCCAGTCGGCTGATTCCTCAAAAGCCCACAGAAAACCTGAAGCTTTAAATTTCATTCAGATATAACTATTGAAACACCATCTTTCTGAACATTTGGCAAATACAGTCAAATTAATTACTGACGCACTTGTTGTTTATACCACTTGTAACATGCAGTCTAATATACTTCCGAGTTGTTGCACGAACAGATGCAGGTTAATGTGAATGAACAAGTGCAAAGAGCACAATTACCGGTAAACGTACACGTAAGTGCAAGAAATGCAAACTGTTTTGCTTACTTGAAGCAATAATTATTTCTGAAGTGAAAAGTACTGAGTGAAGTCACTGCTTCTCAAACAGATAACACATGCTATTACACAAAGTATGCTTCATTACGTTAAAAGGAGATAAGAGCAAAAAATGTTCTCTGGATCAGACTTGGTTCAATCACATCGCGTCAATTTAATTACAATTGCGCTTTCAAATGTTTCAATTACATTGCAATTACCTTGTGTTAAAACGTCAAATCACTATCACAATTACTCTGACGCTTGTAATTGATTACAAATTTGAATTACAAATCTTGTTTAGTAGAATAAGATAATGAAAACAAATTTGATGCTGCGTTAGGTGAAAATTTGACTTTTTTGTAGTTGTTGCAGTAAGCGTCAATACCAGGTAAAGGTTTAAAATATTTGGATAATTGTGTTGCACGTTATTCACCATTAGTCTCAAAAATTTCTTTCTGACCATTCATTTCCAAAAAGTTGTAAATTCTGCAATACATTATTTTGTTTTTCCTAAGACGACTTTCTGTTTGTGGATGAATTGAAGAAATGAACACAAAAAAGTTACCTAATCGTGCTTCAAATTGACCCACACAACTCAAACAATTAAGTAAACATTCCCTCGCAAAAGTAAGCTCTGCTTCAAACCTAAACAGTTGAAAACGCCTGCAAAGCCTAGACTAACTAAGAAAACTTGCAGGCAGAGAACTTCCAAAATTCGTCTGAACTTCACGGGAAATACCTTCGTTTCTGGATACAGATATCTTGAAAATGCGCTCAGAACATTTTTTTGTGAAGTTTCAAGGTGAAAACCTCCAAAATGCGTCTGGACTTCACAGCAAACAGCTTCGTTTTTGCACGCAAAAATCGTGAAAATGCGCCCATAACATTTTTGTGAACTATGGAGACGGATAACACAAAAAATGCATCTGAACGTCACGGCAAACATCTTTGTTGTGAGACGCAAAAATTGGGAAACTACCCCCAGATCTTCTTTACAAACTTTGCAAGCAGAGAATTTCCAAAATGCGACTGAACGTTCTATGCTGTGACCTGAGAACGGTTTCAATCGTGAAAATATGTACCGTACATCTTTGAAAAAATATTGAAATTGTGTTTTGTTAAATTTTCTCCAGTGAAGGAAATTGCGTCCCAAATATGCAAGTGCCAATTTTCAAAACTTTTGTCAGCTGGCGTCCAAAAAAAGTGCCGTTTTTTCGGCTTAGAGGGAACACTGGTGGATAGTGGTCGTTTCTCTACTGTAGCTGTTTCAAATAAACGTATGGCTGCACATAATTAGAAGCCCCCATGCTATTTAAATGTGACTCTTTAGTGTCACCCTGTTAGCACTTCAACGCAAGATATTTTGTGCAATGTATAAGCAACCCGGCATCACAAAAATGCAAGAGACCTTTTTCTACCCAGCAGTGATGCAACAAAATTTAGAGGTACTATCAAGGATGAAAAGTTACCCCTCAGTAGCATACTGGAACTGGAAAAAATGAATCATTTTATATTTCTACTTGTGTGAAGCATTTTAATTGATTGTTTTTTGACGTTTATAGTAAATTATTAATTAATACTTAACCAACGACAACTGAAATTATCAATATACTTATTTAGTGGGATTTTGTTACGATTTGAATGGTAAGTTATCAGACTTGCGAAGTTCTGAAATTTCAATTTATAGAAAATTGCTTTGTTTATGTTTTTCAAATTAATGAAACTTTTGTTATTTTTTATCATAGACAACTTTTAAGTAACAAACAGAAAGTGCAAAGCGATTGTTTTGGAAGTAGATTACAAATTAGGCTTAAAAACGTTTACGGAGCGATGCTGTTTCGTTGATTTTCAAAAAATATAACTTAGAAGCGTCAAGAACACAACTTGTTTTCATCCACATCAGGACGGTGAAATTTTATTTTCCACCTTGAACAGCTTGCTTCCGCAGCTTATAATCTCATCGAAACTCTTGAATTCACTTGATTTTCATAGAATTGACTTTTAGAAAAGTTAACGCCAAGTGAGAAAAATGCATAACCATGAATACTCCAACGTTATATCAAGTTTGTCAAATGAAAGTTATTTTTTTCACTCCGGCTAGAGCTGAATGATGTCAGGGTGAAGCTCAATTTGTTGGTGCGGTGTGAAAATACAAGAGTCGAGCAACGTTCGTTTAACAATATCATGCCGTGTTATATACTGTGGCCTTATTAAGGCATGCGGTTATACAATGTGAGAATATTCTGTTGAAATTAAAAGTAAAATCAAAAACGTTAAAATTCTCGCGCGGCGCTTGGAACTTAACCAACTGGCAGGGACGCCGGAGAGCGGGGAATCCAGGGGGTATTTCCCCCCTTCCCTTTCAAAAGGGGGGGAACAGAAGCGGAGGTGTTTTTTCACAACAACACCACAGGTCATTTCATGGTTTACCAACACCGAATTAAAACAAATTCGTTGCAGCTGTTCGCACGCCCATAAGATCAAAAGGGTTTTCTATAATTTGTTATCATTTTTACAGTCAACATCGTTACTGAACAGAAACAAGCATAATTGGGAACGTTTTTTCTGTTTTTTATAAGTTTCCATTGTCCTTAACTCCTTCACTGCCCCCCTGCCCTATGGCTGCTCCGGCGTCCCTGGTGACGATAATATTTTCAGGGGAATCGTGAGGTGGCAGCAAAGAGTGTTCGCTCTATTTCTACTGTCAGTCATGGTTGACTTACGCCAAAGGACTCACAATGACCCCAGTCACGAAAACCCTAACTCTGCGTTTTTATTCTCATGATTCTGAGTGAAGCAAGGCCGATTAGAAAAAAAGCGGTTGCTTTAAATCAAAGCGAAACGTTTAACGGAAGACGTAAGCAGACAACTCCTCATTTCAGTCTTTTTCCGGAAGTTGAACTCACTTAGTGCAGCGACTTGCTTCGCTTTCGTGCCATGCTTTATTTTTTATCCTTGCAGTTGACTTTTATGAATGCGTGGTCATCGTCATAACCTTTAGCTCAGTTTAGAACAAAGGACCATCCAAAATGTTTTCAAGCTAAGAATTCGTTTTCATTGAGATGAACCAGAGGCGCTCGAAGCCGCATCATGAGGTGAGCGGAATGTTGGGACAAGTCTAACAAACGCAGTCGTTTTTAGCATCAATCAAGAAATAAAAACGCATTAAGTATCTCACAAGCAGCCGTAAAAGAAATGCATTTTACTGGCTTGTCAGCGTTTCATCGCAATACTCGACCACTATTACATGCGTTTCCCGGGAGTTTTCTTCCAATTGTATTCGACGGAAACTGGATCCATTTTAATTTGGAGCGCCGGAAGTGGGTTAAAGCCGCAAGTAAACTTCGGGATGTGTTAAATTATAGAATGTCTCGAATAAAAATACGTAGCTAGGGGTGCCCATTCAGGGAGGAGTTATTTGTGCTTTGAAAAGCGGCGTCCCAAACAAAATACAGTTGCTCGCCTAAAGCCAAACAATTTGCCCCAAATTTCCTCCCCTCCAAAATTTTGGGCTGGCTACGTCACTGAACAATTGATTTATTTGTCACGCAATCCAGGCGCGATTTTTCAAAACAAAATAACAGTGTCAAAGCAACAAAAAACATAACTTATGCCTTGAAGCAGATTCAAACCATTCCTCGTATCTTCTTTGCTAACCATCAATACGCGTAAGGCTATCAATAGCACATAACTGAGTTTTTTTGCTGGAGTATTTTGGTCATTTGTCCTATATTAGTAATTAAACACGCCATAACACTGTTCACTCGTCAATATTTTCCTACATTATGACAGATCTAAAGTTTTTTTTTCGGTCATTAAAAAAAAATTCGGTCTATGATTGAAAAGATTCTATGTACCAGACCTCTAATCTAATCAGCCTTCTTCCCAGGCCGATCGCTTTTCTTTTCTGATCATCGCTTCCCGACCTCGACGACGTCGATCTCAGGCTTCACCTTGTTGTCATAGAGATGCGGGGAAGTTCCGTTCGCCCCGTACTTCTCCCGACAGTTCTCATACAACGTCAGGTCGAATATTTCTTCGAATTCGTGGCGAGTCATGAAATATCCGCGTAGAAGAACGAGTAGCTACCCGCTTTGCCAGTGAATTTCTCCATGATGCGAATCGCCGCCACAGCGTCGTAACTGTAACGACAACAATAACAAGGTCCGTCATCAATGCAGCTGCACTTCAGGTGTAGCGCGTCACAAGAGATGATGCGCAAGAGCTTAATTGTGACGTAACAATGAAATTAAATGAAGTGCCAACACGCGCTTCGATCTCCAGTGCTCTTCAACTTTTTTCATCGTGGAACCCCAGATATGCTTTTGCGTAATTGCCATGGAACCCACATTAACAAAAATTTAGAACACATGAATTACTTCTTAAAAAATCAAAATTTTCGTTATTAGACACTCCAACAAATAAACAGTCAATGAAGAAATTTAATGACTCGGTTGGTTTTGTATTTTTATAATGTAGCTGCTACATTCGGAAGATGGTTATCGCCAAAAAGAACCCGTATCTCAATTATGCGTCGTCCCATTTTCTAACTTTGGCAAATGAATTATATTTGGTCCGCTTCGGATTATGTGCCTCTTCTACATTTGAACTACATTGCTCATTACCGTCCACACCTTCGCTGTTGTTATTATTTCGCTTCACACAAGAAAATATGCTATTTTTCTTCATCTGGATTGACTAACAGTAAAAAGTTGAGTTTCACATTCTTTTTAATTTATTCCCACAAAGGCTGAACATCAGCTCTGGTCTGTAGTCTACTCTCCACTACTCCGTCTACTGTGCCTGTGAACTGTACATCGGCAACATCGTATAACTGTGATGTAACAATAGCGTTCTTCATAATTACACACAATGAACAACAAGTGACGCACAAACTATTAATATTTCTTTTTCGGTTATTAACTTCACTCAACCTTCTGTATAACTAACTGGCCTACTTGGAGTCTGAATGCGGCACAGTGATCTAAAAAATACATAATGACGCATTAACATACTGAAGCAAGAAATAATTTCCCCTAAAAACGAGGAATCCTCACGGAACCCTTAAAACTCACGTAACCCCACTACATGTTTTGCGGAACTCCTGTTGAAGTTGAAGTGCACTGATCAACACTCAACTGCACTCTATACTTTCACTGACGCATGAACTATTAACTCAGAATCTCTTTCTTACGGCATCATGGCTGATCCAGCACTCGCTGAAATATGATGCCTTCCCATTTTGTTTTGTTACGAGCAGCTTCCCGAAAATTTCCAGGATTTTCATATGAACACTCAAAGTTATTGATGAAAGTAAAAGGCTGGGCACCTCTTGTATGTTTTCCTGGGATGCTACAACTTGAGCAAGATCTTCAAAAGCCCTCCTCGAAGCCGACTTAGAATATTTCGAGTTTGAAAATCTGCCTTTCCACCCGACAGCAGGTGGCGACAAAGCGCAGTGTGGCACATCAGCATGGGGGCAGTTGTTGTGGAGCAGGGGGGCACAAACTATTCGTTATTGCCGACCATATTACGTTCATCATTATGAACTCCGGACGCCAGTGATTTGAATCTACTATTTTTGCGTCACTTCTGTTCTGCTCCCACACGTCTGTGTTGTCATGCTTCTACAAAGTATCCTCACGCAGTAGACTAAGAGCGTTCATCAATTCACGGCCACTGTAACATATATGTTGAATGACATGTGCACGGCTGCCATTATTTTTATCAGAGGCCGCAGGTTGCGCGCCCCCTGGTGTAGAGCTTAACCCTTTCAATCCCGCGCATCGCCAAAATTTTGGCGCAGGGTTTGCAACGCTATAACGTGCCCGCCGATTGAGCAAGAAAACTGTTCAAACCATCTACGGATTCCGCACGTCTGCTAGTTGAAAGTGAAAAAAAATTTTTTCGTTTTGGGTTTGTAGTTCTCTGGGGGAGTACGTCACAAGTGGGGGTGTCATTTTCATTTTATTGGCCTAGTTTACGCGGCCCTAGACGCCAAACCAATGAGCCAATTGTTTCGTTCAATTTGTTTTACAAACTAGGCTATCCTAAGAGTCTTTAAACCCTTGATTGACTTTCTAGCATATCTGGATAAAAAATTATACCAAAAAAAAAGTGGTCAAAATTTCTACCCCTACAAAGGGAAACCAGGGGTTGAATAACACCCCCTTTGTATGTGGTCATAACTCGCCGTTACAATAGGCTAGAGAGCTGATCAAGCCCTCAAAAGACTCGTGAAGACTTGTGGTTTAGACTGCAAAAAAAATTTTTCAGCTTGAGATTCGGGTTTTTTGTTGATGTTTACATAATGAGAGGATGTTTATGCATATTTTGTTTGCATTTGGATGATGACGTCATATCCTGGGAGTCGAACAATCCATCAGATTTTGTGGCTGAAAGTTTTTTTGGATTTTAGGCTACAACACGAGTTTTCAGAGGGTTTGATGGATTTCTAGCATTTCTGGTTCAAACGTTGTGGCAAAACAAGCCAAAAAGTAATTAGGGGAATCCCCACTAATTCGCTAGGGTATCCTTACAAGATTAGGGGTCTTTCGACAATAACTTGGGGACCAAAAACGCCAGGAAGTCGATCTAGGCCTCTAAAGCTTTATATTCCCACCTAGAATCCAACCAAACTTTAAGCCACTATTTCGGCTCATTTTCCGGGTGATGACGTTATAAAAGAATAACCAAAAAATAGCAAAACCTACCCTTTTTCTAACGACACCCACCGAAAACCTCGAAATCCAAACCTCAAAAGTTTT